>Ga0100380_10005188_pt1 | contig 13517 bp, 9 predicted proteins | sample CryGeymeta201504_FD_80417 | JGI IMG/M metagenome (GOLD analysis project Ga0100380, IMG submission 80417) | Groundwater microbial communities from Crystal Geyser aquifers in Utah, USA - Crystal Geyser metaG 2015-04 | ecosystem: Environmental > Aquatic > Deep subsurface > Groundwater | place: USA... | reverse complement strand
GCCCTAGTAAATTGCCGAGTTTCTCCAAACCACCCTACCTAGCCAAACGTAGCCCTAGAGAGCTGGCATAGTCGAGAGAACGCGGTAGCGTTCGCTCGAGTGTGCGAAGGAATCGAGCTCTAATCCTAAATGAACGTATGCATACATTCTATTCCGGGCCGGGTCACGAGACTGTCATGATTCAGATCTATTTATTCAGATCTGCGTCAGATGCCACTTTACTCGGACCGACTAGTCTAGTCTACTGCTATCTATCGATTTGGAATGATCTGTTCGCAGTTTTGCAGCTTTTGCTGTCTTGCAATCATTCAAACAAATTCTTCTGAGGCAGGTAGTCTAGGAAGCTAAAGAACGAGTGGCAGCTTATATACACACACACACACATATATATATATATATATGTATTGTTTCACCTGAGGCAGGCTAGCTTCAGCTTCACCAAGAATCATGGCGTCATCAGTTCGCTGGAGACAAGCTTCCGTTCGCGCTGTTGCTGCTGCTGGCTCTGTTTGTTTCGTTTCGACAATCCGCACGAATTCATTAAAAGGAAGAAAAGAAGATGATTCCATGACATCTACTAGAGATAACGTTCAGAACAGCGTCATTAAAACTGGATCGGCGGCTGTCGGGCAATTTCGACGAATATTGTGGAATCCGGTCGTATCGGAAATGGAGGGTCACCTCGAATTTGAAGAAGAAAAAGTTTCACAAGAGCAGCAGCAACTTCAACCCGTGTCATTGAAATCGAGACAGTACGATTTTGTAGTTATTGGTCACGGCATTGCAGGTCGTAGTGCCGTGCAAACACTGCAGGAATTGTGTCCTGCAGCATCCATTGCCGTCGTTGACCCCATCATACAGCAGCAGCATTGCCACCAAAGAACCAAACACACGCACACTGTGGATTACATTCACGCCAGATGTGAAGGTTTCCATCCGTCATCACGGCACGTACAAATTTCAACGAACGATAACACACAGAATACTACAACGATCCGATACAAGCACTCTGCACTGATAGCTACTGGATCTCGTGGTGCACCTCCACCCCACTACTTGTTCGATGACAAGGCTCTGGGAAGAATCCTGGAGCTACGACCCACAATGATACCTTTTCAAAAAGTAGGACATGGTCGACCTGTACTAGATCCTGTTCGAGCGCAACAAGTCGCCACACAAGCAGCTCGAAAGGGTGAGAAAGTAGCGGTCGTTGGAAGCGGATGGGATGCTGTGGAACTTGCAGTGACATGCTCGGCAGCGTATGCTCAATCGAGGAAACGAAAATCATCGAATGGAACGATCATGGTCTTTGGAAGCAAAGGACCACTGAGCCACGTGCTTCCGCAGTATTTGAGTGCGGCGGTTGCCAAGCGACTTTCTTCGGACAAGCATAAAATCCAAATTTTCCATCGATCTTTGATACGTTATGTTGGACCCGACGAAGTTTACACGACGAAAAAGGATGCCGACAGCAATAAGTTGCGCTCCAAAGGACTGCAGCTGTACACAGCAAAATCATACGATTTACTAGATGCAGCAAGAACAGACGTAAATTGGTTAGTAGTCGCCCCAGAGGTTAGCGGGCCACTGGGAACGGCAACCATGCCGACCAGGGGTGGTCCTTCGTACCTGGAATCAGCAAGAGACGGTAGAGTTTGGTACCAGTCGTGGTCGCAGCTATCTGCATCCAACGGGGAAAACCAAAATGGCAACAATCTTCTGGCTAGCTATGCCGACGATGGAAGGATAGTAGTTAATGCAGAATTGAAAGCTGGCAATGGCGTTTATGCGGCTGGTTCGGTTGCAAAGTATCCCAACCCCTGGACTGGGTCGGCAGATGTAGCAGGTGTAGGTGAAGTAGATGGAACAGAAGCAGGATTAGTAGCAGCCAGTAACATGGCACGAGATTTATATCAACAACAAGGTTTTAGCCAACAAGGCAAAATGTTTGGGTTCGGAAAAGGTAAATATGAAGCTCTCCTCAACCGAATCAATCTCAAGCATCCCATCCCTGTATGGCGGACTGATCAAAATGGAAGATCACTTGGATTGAACAAGGATGGTCTGAAAGAAGCTGGTGTCTATGCTTTGTGTGTAGGAACGTGTGATTCTGAACGGTTTTCCACGCAAGCATTTTGGTGGACCAATCAATCTAGACGATTGAAACAATGGTTCAACGAAGATCCGCAAACAACAACCGCTACTACGAGTACTGTCCCGCCTGATCGAGCAACAGCACGACGAAGGCGAACAAGACGCTTCAACAGCAGTCCAACATCATCTCTGAAACCTGTTTATGGACGAGGAATTGTTTATTACATGGACCAGGATTCCGGCCATATTCACGGAGTCATGATTTGGGGGCTACCATTTACGGAAAATGATAGTAAGGATACTTTGAATTCAACATTGGTGAAGAAAATGCAAGAGGTTATTCGAACCAATGGAGGCTTTCGCAACCTCGGTCAAGATTCAGAGATTGAACGAGTTCAGTTTGTGGAATACTTGACACAATCGAGCCGACAACTTGTCGTGGAATCGCTATCACCATTTACTGCCGACACTATTGAGCCCGATGATCTTCCGCGGCCGTTGATTCGATACACTGAGATGCGACCAACCGGAATGCGCCGTGTTCGAGTCTTGAATCGAAAGCAAGAATCGCAGGGACATGGTTTTCTCGGCGAAGATCTCTTTGCTCGAAGTGCTGCAGATAAAGTAGAAATACCTCCCGGGAAACTCCCAAATTTTGATAGCTTGCGCGAGCTGGATCCATCCGAAATTTTCTTTGAACCGAAATTCGGGAAAGAAGTCAGCCGAGAGGACAGAACTGCAGCACGGCGCGCCCGAGCCGAGGCGTTACAGAATTGGATTGTTTGGGATTGGTACCAAAGCAGGTGGGAGGAAAACGAAGAAATTGCTCGACCTCCAAAAGAAGAGCAACTTTGGCTACGCAAGGGCGACGAAAGTCGTGGCGTAAGCAGTAAGGATCGTTTCAACGAGAGCATGATGAAAGCAATTTTTCCGGGTGGGCGTTGACGACGGAAGTTTGTTACTTGCAGGAACAAGTCAGTGCCACTTTTTGTTGCTGATAGAGTTTGCCAATGGTCGTTGTCTTCTAACTTTCCACGGCATTACTACGTTGTAATATGTTTTCTGTACTGGTATCTGTATTGTTTAGTATTAAGTGTTTCTCTAGCTACTCTAGCAGTAGTATTGGAGAGCAGAGATTTTGCCAGTAGCTTGCTATTGACGAGGACTCCAGTCTTGGTTTACCACGTGCTATCCTAAACCGATTTTTTCCTACTGAAAAATAAATACTCGAGTACTAGTAGCCTAGAAGGAGTACTAGACTACTAGACTACTAGCTAGACTACCAGGTACTAGCTAGACTACTAGACTACTACTACTACTAGCTAGTACTAGTAAACCACCAGTACAATAGTAGTAGACTACTACTCGTCTCTACTAGTACTACCGTAATTATTAGTAGTAGACAAGGTCTGCTTCCATGATTTTATTCTTGTTTATTTTTTAAGTATGAATGGCGGCAGACCCGGCAAATGTCGCTCACCCGGCTCCACAAAACAATGACGTCCAGTATTTCGCTCAAACCTGCCAGCTACGACTCTTTTTTCGTGTGTTCGCGACTTTTAACTTTTTTTTCGTTTGAAAAGAAAGTAGTTTTCGTCTAAAGAAAAAAAGTTAACAAGACGCCATGGGCTGGTATCCTGCTGTTGAAGACCGATCCTGCGTGGAATTTACAAGGGACGGCAAAGAGTTTGAAGAGATCTACTGCGTTTATCCATGGGCAAAGCCTTTTTATTTCAAGTACGGTTTCGAGATTGTAGAGCTGCCGACCCCAAAGAACTTGTTTGGTTGTTAATATAAAGTCCTGATTCTCACTTGTTACTCTTCTTCCTTCTACACCATGAAACACACAGCTGGGAATATAATTGGCGTCCAGCTTGGCTGTACGACTTCATTCATGACCATTGCTGGGTGCCCGTTGCGTGCGTCGTGGTGTACTTGTTTGCCATTTACTATGGGCAAAAATACTTTGAAAAGCGTGAGGCTTGGAACTGCAAACAAGCAATGGCTGCATGGAATCTTTCCCTGAGTATCTTCAGCTTCTTTGGATTTTGGAGATGCCTACCTTTTGTTGTCCACAATCTCTGGACTTACGGCTTTGAGGCAACTCTCTGCAACGATCCTGAAAATTCTTTGGGCCAAAGTGTTACTGGTGTTTGGGTGCTTTTGTTCGTTTTGAGCAAAATTCCGTAAGTATTTCCTGGCGCCTGGCGTGCTGTGTTTCGTTTTGACTGTTTATTTCTGTTGCTGTTCGAATGCAGTGGGCGTGCTACTAACTAGACATTATTTATTATTTATTTGAACCTGGCTGTCCCGAATCCCGACCCACTCTCTATCTTCTGCAACTACGTCACACGAATGCATTCATCGTTTATCACAATTGAATGATCCAATAACAATCAACGCGACAATATTTCACACCGATATCTTATTTGCAGTGAACTTTTTGATACCTTCTTCATTGTGGTTCACAAGAAACCACTGATCCTACTACACTGGTACCATCATGCCTCTGTCCTCCTTTGTACTTGGCATACCATGGTCACACATTCTCCAGCTGGAATCATCTACACCACTGTCAACTATGGAGTTCATTCCATCATGTACTTTTATTACTTTTTGATGTGCATCAAGATGAAACCAAAGTGGTTCCGCCCCCAGTGGATCACAGTAGCACAAATCTTGCAAATGGTTGTGGGTTGTATTATTTCCATCACTGCCTTTTCTCTGGTGCACAAGGAGGAGTGCTGGGCTGGCTTTGAGAACAATACTGGAATCTTGGTCATGTACTTTAGTTATTTTTTGCTTTTCACTCAATTCTTTTTGAACCGATTTGGTCTTGGAATCAATGTTACCAACCAAGGCAGAAGCGCCGAGAAAAAAGTTGCCTAAATGGATTGATTTTTCGTCATGACGAGCGCCGAATCAGGAAAGTTTTAATCCTGCAGAAAAATCAATCATCTTCTGGAGCCTCCAAATGTACTAACTCAGTAATCATAGCTAAAAAATTACTCTATAGGCGAAACTAAAGCAATAAGAGTGCCTACGAGTATTTATCAATCCTCGCGGATTTCGTGTGAAGTAGTATTGATGCGACCAAAGTTTCCCTATCGTGAGTTTACATCTTTCCCTTCTTTCCATCGCATGCAGATGCAGAAGTGTAACATTTATTTCGCAACATTGGTTTCTTTTGCAAACAAGGGGTTACCGTAGACTAGTATTTTTGCAGCTCGTCCCTTCTTTTGGGGTGCATTTTGATACATTCTGCCAGGTTCGCTCGTCTCATATGTACTACTAGTAGTAGTACAATATTAAAAAACAGCCCTATCAAATAATAGTGATGTACTGTCGCCATGATAGTACTACTATTAATTAAGGAAATAATTACGTCTCGGATTTGGCCGGCTCGCTTTGTTTTTCGCACAGTCATTTTCATCATCAGACCTCACCCAGCAATGCTCTCCCGTCATCGCAAAATTTAAATAAGTCAAGAAAAAAGAGCACCTCCAACAGTACTGGTAATAGAAACAACAACATATTCATATTGAGATTGACCTGGACCTTGTGAACAAAGCAGTAGTATGAGCTCCATTGAACCATGGCACCCGGCCGTTGCCGACGGCTCCTGCATCAAACATACTTCCTTTGGACGAGAGTTTGAGGAAATTTATTGTGTCTACCCATGGCTCAAAAAGTTTTACATGAAGTGAGTGCAGGGTCAATTTGGGTACTGAAGGAGAGCTTTGAGAAATTGCGCAGAGTCTTATTGCATATGTGAAATGAAGCATAGGCTTGCATTTGAGGGAGGTAACAGTAACTGTGTGATTCCTGTACCCATCAGTCGTCTCATTTATCCTTTCTTCTTTATCGAACACTCAGTTGGGAGATTAACTATCGGCCCATGAAACTTTACGACTTTGTCATGAATAACCCCTGGTTTCCAATTGCTTGTGTGGTGGTCTATCTAATTGGCATTGTAGTGGGTCCAAAGTACATGGAAAACAAAGAACCCTTTATGATGAAAAAGACTCTCGCGGCATGGAATTTGGCACTGGCGGTGTTTTCTTTCTTTGGAATGATCCGTGGTATCCCTCCCCTCATTCACAATTTTGTCACGTACGGATTTGAGAGCTTCCTTTGTAATGATCCTCAGAATTCTATTGGACAGTCGGCGACCGCTGTATGGGGAATTTTCTTTGTCCTTTCCAAACCAGCGTAAGATAAATACAAGACAAGGAAACATTGGATAACCACCGAGATTTTCTTCACAATCGCATTATATCCTCACATTCATTTAAATTTCCACTTCTCTTCTCTTGCTGTCAATTTTGCGCATACCTTCTTTCTTGCTCTTTGGGTGATGCATTCGAACGAACGTTTCAAACAACAAAAATGAACACCCACAAATTTTTCCAACAAACAGTGAGCTGATTGATACCGTCTTTATTGTGGCCCACAAGAAGCAACTGCTATTACTGCATTGGTACCATCATGTGACTGTCTTGCTTTGCACTTGGCACACTTATGTCAGCCATGCCCCCTCTGGTTTAATCTACAGCACAATGAATTATGGAGTACATTCCATTATGTACTTCTACTATTTCCTCATGGCAATCAAGATGAAACCAAAATGGTTCAATCCCAAGTGGATCACTATTGCTCAGATTACTCAAATGGTGGTTGGAAGTATTGTCAGTGTGGTGTCCTTCAATGCAATTGGCAAGCCTGGTTGCTGGGCTAAGTTTGAGAACAACGCTAGTATTCTCATTATGTATGTAAGCTACTTCTTCTTGTTCACGCAATTTTTCTTCAAGCGATATGTTGTTAAGGCAAAAAAGCTTAGCCCCTCTGAACAGACCAAGAAGATTGCGTAAAGGGAGTGAGATACAACTACGATGACAGACAAATACAATAATTGAATCGAACCTCAACAACAGGATGTCAACAAAACTTTTCCGGGCTCAAAAGTGAAGTATCGCCACAACGTCTACACAGATAGTGTATTGGCAACGAAAAGCCCGACTTCATTACTTTTGGAACTACAAGCGCGAGTCATCGTTCCGTGCACGAAATTAATACAATCATTACATTGCATTACATCGGCTTTCCTGTGTTGCGATAATCTCATTGTTGTTTCGTACCATCTGTTCTTAGATTCTCAGTCTGTGAGTAGCTCGCTGCTAGCTTCTCTTGGCAGCTTTTTAAAAGTGGTCTTGGGCAATAAACATGTTACCCCATGTCTTCCTGCTTATGTCACTCTCTCTCTCTCGCTCTGTAAGCCCATTCGTTGAGGGGATAGAGGTTCAATGATGTGTATAATGCATTGTTACTCTGCAAAACCCACATATCCTACACTCGTTTATAAAAAATACAACAGTATGCTTGCTCTAGAGACATTACATTTTGTGGGGCATCTCACAACATAATTGGGACCTATTGCTCAAATATCAGCGCGCGGAACTGAGATTGCCAGCCTCTGATCTAATTTGTGTGAAGATGTACCCCAAAATGAATAGCCTTCAATGGTCGCTTGCCTGGTAGTAGGCTTCCAGTCCTGCTATGTTTAAGACTACAGAAAGAAATGACACAATTTTATTGACCTAGAAGTACACTGCTTCTGAATCAATTCGAGGAACTATGCTGACTGCTCTATAACTTGAATTCGGGGAGGCGTATTTTGTCCAGTTGTTGGATGAGGAGTAATTTGCCCGGCTACTTCACCAGATATACCAGAGCCACCACGAGGAAATGCTCTCGTTGCGGCGGCGTTTCTCAAATTCTGACGGATTCGCGAGGTCAATCCTCCAAAGCTGGCCATCGAGTCGAAGACGTACCAGTAGACAGCGCCGACAAATACTCCACCGCCGACAGCATTGCCCAATGTTGCCATGAAGAGAGAGGCAAACATGCGACCTACAGAAATGTCAGCGCCCAGCATCATACCCATGGGTATCAAAAACATGTTGGCGACACAATGACTAAAGCCCAGCATAATAAAAGATGCCGTTGGCCACCACAAGGCCAATACTTTACCGGCAACATCTTCCGCACACGTTGCTTGCCAAACAGCCACACAAACCAAAAAGTTGGCACCGATGCCTTTAAGAAAGATAGCTCCCAAATGGTCCAGAGCTTTCTTTTCTGCAACCACAATGGCCAGTTCTGTAGCATGAACATCCTCGACAGCATTGTTTAAGTATCCCATAAAGACAGCCCAGAGAAGACTGCCCAAAAAATTGCAACACCAGGAAACCGACCAATTCCTCAAGAGCCTGTGTAATGGAACTTGCTGTCCCAAAACCGCGGCAACAAAAATTAAAGCATCACCAGTAAACAATTCTGCACTGGTCAAAATGACAGCAACCAATCCACCAGGAAACAAGGCTGCACCGAGCACTCCGCCTCCCACACTCAAGTACAATTGACCCGCAAAGGCGATAAAGATTCCAGCCATGGTGGACTGGACCATGAGAACGTCCAAGCGTAGTCCAGCTTTGTATTTTCCGGCAGCGTAAACAGCCTTGAGGGTATCCTTAGGAGCCTTGGTGTGGGGGGGGATAACAAATCGATCGTTGTTGTTGCAACCTTTACCGCTCTTTTGGGACAAATTAGAATCTTGTCTGTTCACAAGCCGATCCTTGAAAGGCACGCGATTTTTAACGCTGGATCGTTCCGATGTTTCATTGTTGTTGGCCAGTAGCTGCGTGTCATTCAGGGCTGCTTCGACATCACCAACCTCTACCGAGTTTGTGTTGCTCGGAGTAGCTGAATCCGTTGGTAGGTTTTGTTGATCTCGTGTCTCGGGCGTCATTTTAGGTTTGTTGGTTTATAAGCCAGGATTGTTATCATTAATTGCATTCGAATTTACAAATTATTTTTTGTTTTGTGGCACATGCCATCGAAATTCGTTTCTTCTTCCAGCAGTTTAATGCACAAAACCCGAACTTGGCCTGCGGCTTATTGAGAATTCATAAAAGGGGGGTTATAATATGAAACTCCGACTATTGAAAAAGGCTTTCTTTCGTCAGAGTTCTCATCCACTCCTCGATTTTAACGATTAAATTCGAGAGGCTCATCCGCGCTGAAGTTGTTACGTAGAGTGCAGTAGTATTCTGCCAGGAGGGAATACTAGATCTACCTTATTAAAGAAGTAGACTAGGTACTTCTATCGATAGATAGCAGATGATGATGTAGGTACAGTAGAACTAGCTACTAGTAGTAGACTAGTAGGTGAAATAAATAGATACTCGAGTAGACCTACACAATTGGCGGTGGTTGGTATTGCATTAAAACAAAAAATACCCCATTTCGCTCTCACGGTTAAAGGAGTCATTTCTGGCTACCGTACACAGAGGAAGAACGAGGAGATAGCTTTCGTCAATTGTATCCAGTATCCAAGCGCATTAAGGAAGTAGTCCCGTTCTTGTGAGATGGAGAACGCTATTTGGGTGAAGACTCCTTGAGGATTGGAACATGCATATCATTGTATTCCTACTCGGGTTGTACTCGTCTGTAGCTTGGATCGCATATTTCTCCATCTAACACACTTTTGTGATACTTACTGGTACTCTCCAGTCATAAGTTAGATCGACACATTAGCAATACAACTCAGAAGGGGGTCTCTGAAAACTCAAAACTGTACTCTACGCTTCTTAAGGCTCATTTGGCATTTCAAGATATGATCAATCTTTACTTTTCCGTGTGCAAATATCACTGACAGCGCAAATTGTTACAGCGACAATTATCAGACCTGTCATCAACAACAGCAGAGTGACCACGAAATACGTCAAACGTTTCTCTTGGTCTGTGTCTGTGTGAGGCAGGATTATGGCCAATAAATGTTGCGGACGGCGACGAGTCTGATCGTTTCGTTCTCTATCATCATTAGCAACGCCCAGATCATCATTGGCTCCGATCTCCACGCATGATGCCGCAGTTTCGTCGCCAACACTGCTGGTACTTTCGGATACGGTGCCTTCTTCGTTCTGGAAAGGAAATTCTCGTCCTTCAGTAGGACCCAGATAAAATCCATAACTTGGAGTATTCGCTCCCAGCATATTGCTAAAATAAAAAAGTATTTAAATACGTCAGTGTGCTGTAAATACAATGGGCACACTCAACATGTTGTTGCTTGTTCGAGGAGCTTGAATAAATAGGAATGTGTTACTGTGTCGTGTTGATGTGATATTATGCTGTGATATTTATGTGGTGGGCTTCGCGTTGTTGACGAAATTTGGACAGTCACGAGTATGGGTCCCGGATTGTTGCAACACTAAAAGAACGAATTTTTTATGGTGGCAGGTGGCAGATCAAGTTCAAGTTCAGTAGGGTACGTACCAGGTGGTATGCTGTTAAGTGACTTCATAGGATAGTAGACTATTACACCCGATCTACCAATGAATGCAATAGTCATGACATTAATTTACTGAGTAAAGTTTACTCCTTTGATTTTCTCTTTTCTTTCTTGGCCTTTTTGGCGGCCTTCTTTGCCGCTTTCTTCGCCTCAGAATCATCATCCCCATTTTCACCATTGACGTCTTCATCTGAATCCGCCTTGCGCTTCTTGCTCTTCTTCTCGGAAGATTTCTTGTCTTTCTTGGACTTCTTCTTCTTTTCCTTGGGTGTCGTTGGTTCATCTAAATCTGCATCGGCTTTCTTGGCATCGAGCACCATGTCACTGGCATCATTGTAAGCGTCAGAAGATGCCCCTGTCTTGGCAGCCACGGGATCGTAACGTGCAGTCTTCTTGGCAGTGAGTCCACCCGAACCAAGAGACGGTGCCACTCCACCTTCCAACTGTCTCAGACGAGCTTCTACCTTTGCTCGTCCTTCGAAACCGATAGTGGTATCCAACTGTTCATCTGTATCATCGCTCAAAGCATCTACTCGAATCGCCAGGGAAGCTTTGGCAGCCAATACTCGACTTATCTTTCCTTTATGTTTAGGCGCGGCCTGCCCAATCAGGGAAGCATGGTAAATCAATCCATACTTGGGAGTGTCGTGTTTGGTCTTGAGCGCTCGGAACAAGGCCTTCTCGGCTCCTAAAATTTGAACAGTAGAAGCAGGTTGTTTCGCTAAATTCATCAACGATCCAGCATGTCCAATTAATCGAGCACCCACAAGTTCTCCTACCAAGATTGTCAAGTTAGGAGCGATTGCGTTCATGCGATTTTTAAGGTATTCAAAGAGCTGGCTTCGGTATTCCGTCAGACTCAATACTTGTTCTGCCAGTGATTGAATATGAATCACGTCTATGTCGGCAATTTCAGTTCCCATTGAGATCTCAGCTGCTTCTTTAATGGTTGCTTCCTGTGATTCGTCCTCCAAAATACTGCTCAAGTCCGAATTCTTGAAATTGGGACGTAAACCACACTGTAGGACCATTTTGGAATAATGGACATTTTCCGAGCAAAGCGCCTGCAATTCCGGAAAGTGCCATCCATACCACTCCTTGACACGCATAGCATAAGTGTTGATCTCCTTGTCTAGTTCATCCAACAATCCAACGGCTTGAATCACCATAGTGTCTACCTTGTCGGCCGAGAACTTGAGCTTGTAGCGGCCCAAGCTGTGAGACAATCCGAGTTGCATCGCTCGGAGATCTTCTTTGTTGACGCCATCCTCGTCGCCTTCGCACAATAACTCTTCCATGTAACATCGAATACCACGAAATAGTTCTTGCGTCTTGGCATCATGCACTACTTGCACATTCTTGACGCTATCCTTCAAGGATTGTACCATGCCCTTGTCTGCTACTGCCAACATAGAGTCAGAGTGCTGCTTCATGCGCTTCTTCAAAAACTTTTTGAGACTAGAAGTCACTTTGCCTTCCATACAGGCGGTCATGGCAACGACGGCATCAGCAGTGTCTGCAAATGGTTCAAAGCTGACGCGTTCTAGAAGCTTCTTGGCTTTCTTGTCGGTGGAAAAGAAGGAATCATGGAAGTCGTCAGCTTCTGTCTTGTTGAATTTCTTTTCATCGTTCACCTAAAGTGGTTGTTTTTGTTTTTGTTAGACGAGTATTGACAAAAGAGATGGAACAGTGTGAGATAAAAGAATGAAGCGCCTTGGCGAACCGTAAAAGTATCGCCAGTGCTTTCCAAACACAATAAGTAGAAGTACAAACTACGACAAGGGGTCCCACCAGCATTAAACAAAGATCCCACCTACCTTGAATAAGGAATATCCCGCGGGTGTTTCAAACAGTACCAGCATTTTCTAGGATTGGTTGTCGGGGAGAAATTTGTATTGCCTTTTGCCTTGCCTCTGTGGTGACTGCGGGTAGATGTAGCGATATAAAGTAATATTTTAAATAGAGCACAAGCGTTACTGATCTACACTTTTGCCGTCGTCGCTGCTTTTGAAAAAGAAAGAGCTATTGTGCTGTATTTCGTTCGATTCGGCTGGTAGTGAATGAATACTCTAGTGATATTATTATTTATTTGTCGTGATGGAGTGACATGATGGTATCGGCCATTGCCTCCTCCTTCTGAAAGGATTTCGTTGGTTTTCAAAGGATCTCGTTCTACATAAATATCTACACGTTTAGCTTACTAGCGCAGTTGCGCGCGAACTGGATCGTCAGTAGAGTTGCGGATATTTTTTTTAGCATTATGGAGTCCATTGCAAGCAAGAAAATATTGCATTTCTACTAGTCTACTACATTAGTACAGTAATTGATACCAAATGTTGCAATGAAAACAACATTGCAATATATTTATTGCAATCTGTTTGGTTTGCAATAAATACCAATAATTGCAATTATTGCAATTATTGCAATAATTGCATTGGCTGATACCACCACACCAACTGATGAAGATTCTTTTCAGAATTATGGTTGAGGCAAAAAAGGTGGGATGATCAGATGGTGGCTGGCTCAAGCTGTCAAGAAGAATACTGGTTACTATGATGCAAGGATGCAAGAAGATGAATTATTCTATGATGACTACTAGCGTAACGACTGAAAGAAGTCCTTACTTTTGCTTGCAACAACAGATTTCTTCTCATCCCGCAGTGAGGCACCAGGGCGCTATTGTGGAGTTTCCAATTAGTATTGGCAATATTTGACTTTTGCAATAAATAGATTCCAATAAATGCCCGTAGCAATAAACTATATTGCAATGCATTGCAATGAAATATTTTATTTTTACCCATTAGGTCTGTTATGGACTACCAACCGGGCACCACTTTTGATTATTTTAGAAGCAACTAGTGCTGCTAGCTACTAGCTAGCTAGTACAGTTGCCTTCGGGTAACCGTGAGGCCCTGCGGGCGCCATAGTTGTGATCCCCGTTAATTAGATGTTCAATTTTTTTTAGTACTACAGTACCAGGTCGTACTTTTCTCCAAACAGTAATCTAATGCTAGGTAGCTATTCCGACCTATGGTACTCGAGAACTCTACTCAGCTACTCCAGCAGAGTAGAG
>Ga0100380_10005184_pt1 | contig 13522 bp, 10 predicted proteins | sample CryGeymeta201504_FD_80417 | JGI IMG/M metagenome (GOLD analysis project Ga0100380, IMG submission 80417) | Groundwater microbial communities from Crystal Geyser aquifers in Utah, USA - Crystal Geyser metaG 2015-04 | ecosystem: Environmental > Aquatic > Deep subsurface > Groundwater | place... | reverse complement strand
AATCCAATCCAAATGGATTATTTCAATTTCTATAAACAACAAATAACAAAACAACAATATAACAATTTTAAAGTTTTAATTACTATTAACTATTATTTAATGATTTTTATTTAATATTGACAGTATAAATTTATAACAAAAATAATGGTAAACATTTTAATATTTAATTAAGTATTTTAATATTAAAATAAAAAATGTTACAAAGTTTACTTTTCGGCGGTGTTTCTGGTATGATAGCCACTTCAGCTATTCAACCTATCGACTTTATAAAGGTTCAAATTCAAGTTCAGTCAGAAATGGGAAATAAAGGACTTAATCCTATTACAATAGCTAAACAAGTAATTAAAGATCAAGGTTCTGTCTTTGCATTATATAAAGGACTTGATTCAGCATTGATGAGACAGATGGTTTATACTTCTATTCGTTTTGGATTATTTTACGAAATTAAAGATAGAATAAAGCATTCAAAAGGAAGAGAAGCAAACGCTTTTGAAAATGCAGCTGCTTCTTTATTATCAGGGGCAGTTGGATCATTAGCGGGAAATCCATTTGATCTTGCACTAGTAAGAATGCAAAGCGACAATAACCTACCCGAAAATGAAAAAAGAAAATATAAAAATGTATTTGATGCAGTTTCAAGAACTGTAAAAGAAGAAGGAGTACTAACTTTATGGAGGGGATGCCTACCAACAGTAGCCAGAGCAATGGCTATGAATTTTGCTATGATGACGTCATTTGAAGAAGCAAAAAAATTTATAGGCAATTATGTAAGTAACAATTTATCAAAATCAATACTATCATCATTTGTATCTGGATTTTGTGGAGCGTTCCTTTCTTTACCTTTTGATAATGTAAAAACAAAAATACAAAAGATGAAAAAACTTCCAGATGGTAATATGCCCTACAAAGGACTATTAGATTGTTTTGCTAAATCAATAAAAAAAGAAGGATTTCCTAAGCTATGGGTAGGATTTGCTACTTTCTATGTTAGAGTTGCTCCACATGCTATAATTTCGTTATTAGTAAATGAGTTTTTGAGAAATAACTTTGGGAAGAAAGAGGTGAAAGTAGAAGTTAAAAAAGAAGTAAAGAAACAATAGAAGTAGAAGTAATTAAACATAAGTATAGAAAGAAATGAAGTAAGAGTAACTAATTAATAAATACCTTATTTTATTTATTCTTTTAATTAATTTAAATTATGAAAATTATTTATATAATTAAAATCTTATTTTAAATAAAAATTATAAAAGAACTATATATTAATTATTAAATATTATATTATAAAAACTATATAAACTCAAAAACTTATTTAATATTTATAACAATTATATTTTAATTAAGGAAATTGAAAAATGAAATCAAATTCAACAAATATCATAAATGATGTGATGATAAAATCCTTTTTAGTAGTATTTGTTAATAAATCGTACAAGAGCAAGAACACATTTTGTCTTTTAATATATTTTTCATAATAGCGATATCAATTTGGTGAGACATATCACATAGATAACAATATAACTCAACATATTTAACATTTTTCTTAGTTTCATCAACATCATCATATTGCTTCTTTAACTTATCTCTACATTTTTTGCATAATAAGTGAACATCATTTATTTTCACACCATCAATTGTATAAGGCTCCACTAGAACTACATAATACTGATCAGAAACTGTTTTTACATCTTTTTCAGTTAGTGCTGTTTTTCTACAAACAGTTTTGCAGTAAAGACATCTTTTTCCAACAACATCAGTAAGTCTATTAATCGATTCCATTTTTATCTTCTCATAATTGTTATTAGTTAGTTGAACAGCGTTATTACAGTCAAATTCCTTTTCGCAAGCACATAATGTAACTCCTACCTTGTTACCTATAATAATGATTAAATAATGTTAAAGATTTTAAAATTATGTTATTGTTTTAATTACTTTTTTCATAAGCATTAATAATATTTTTGCCATCAGTGGCATCATACAACATAATATTCAAGCATCGTTTACATATTCTGCATTCACAGTTTAGTAAATTAATATCAGCCTTATTAGATATAAAAGTTAAGCATTTAAAACAAGTATTGTCTAGAATAAATCTAAAGCATTGGTATATTGTATTGCCGGTTAGGAATAGAATATCTTCGTCGTAGAATGTTTTACCATCAGAATTGCATTGAATTGGTCTACAGTAATCTAAAATATGATAAAAATAAGTAAAAATAATGCAAAATAATGTAAAAATTAATATGTTATGTAAAGTTAAGCTAGTATTAATTACACTCTTTATTTCTTAAGTTTTCTTTGATAAAGTCCTTTACTCTTTTTAAAATAAGTGAGTTTATATATTTCTGAACACATGTTTTGCATATCAGGAAGTCAGTCATATGGATAAACTTTAATGTGTCTTTCTTTTTGTTGCAATTAACACATCTTGATCCTTTAATAAGAATTACTCTGTCCGTCTGACTCAAAGGAGCTTCTATATAATTTTCATCAATTTCTAATTTCTTGATTTGTTCTAAAAACTCTCCAGTGTAAATAATAGAGTAACCATTAAAATTATTCATTAAGAAAAGGTTATCGTTTTTAATATTGTAGTTATTCAATATAATTGATTCGCAAATTTCTTCATCTTTGGCTCCTTGTAAAATAATAATATTGATATTAATTCCAAATATAACAGGGCATAGTCCTAAAATAAAGTTATCTTCTTCACATTTCAATGCAAGCATTAGTTCTTCTAAGTATCCCTTTAAGTTAATACTTTTGTTTGCTAAATATGATGTATTCATGCAGCTTGCTAAAACAAGACGGAATTTATTTTTATCACTATTTCCGTTGATATACTCGAGTAAGACCATTTTCATATACTTAATAAGACCCTAATAATAAATATTATTAGTATTATAAGCATAAATATTATTCTTACTATATCCCAGTTCTCGTCAATGAAGTACGACTTAATAAAGATTTCGTATGCCTTTTTAATATCGTTACTTTGTAAATATTTAATAATGGAAAATAATGTGCATTGCAATGTTAATTTATTAATAGGAGTATTATTCTTAAGAAAGTCCTTATCTAAATGATTACCGATATCACATAAAATCTCTTTGAGTTTTAATTGATGGTTGTTAATAATATGATGTTCGATTAGAGCAAACATAAAAGATCTATAAAAGGAATCTCCGTCTTTAAGTACCATTCTTAATTTTCTTATTTTTGATTCGTCAAAGTTAATCTTTTCTACGAAGTAACTCATGCCATTTTTTTCAAGCATAGATTCTATCTTAAGTAATGGAGAAATAGGAGATTGAACATTATTATAGTTTAAATCGAAGTTAAGTAGTTTTTCCTCTAAGTTTTCGAGCTCCTCAACTAAAATTATTTAAAATAATATTTTAATTTTTTTTTAAAATTACCAAAATCAGTTTTAACAGACATTACTTGAATCATTTCGTCTAAAGTTACTTCATCACTATCATAGTATTTTATGTTCAGTTTATGTTTTTTGATATCATCGTTATGAGCTTTCATATATTCAAAAAGAGTATTTGTTAAAAATGATTTTAGTCTAGCTTCTCTTTCGTCAGGATACTCGTTTGCTTCTTTAAGTTTGCCAAATGGCAATTCCAGTTCAAAGGTTAATTTTTCTGATTTTAACAACTCATTTTTGCTTAATCTATCACGATTGGTTGAGTTTGTAAGCTCAAACTTGGGCCCCTGACTTGAGACACTCATTTTATCAGACCTTTCAGAGATTTTGTCGTTATTTGGATCAGTATGCTTAATAGATATTTCGGTTTGCTTATTACCATTGGGGTCATCTTCTTTTGTGTTATCATCAAGTTTTTCATCTTTAATGTCTTTTGTAATATCGCTTTCTTTGCTTATGAGGTTAGGGTCAAGTTTTGAGTCTTTTTCTTTAATACTAGCTTTTTTTGATTTTACGTTCGCATCTACATCAACGTCAACGTCTATATGGTCAATAACTATCATTTCGTCGTCTGAAATTTTGTCTTTTTTGTCTTTTTTATTTTTAATGTCTTTTGAGTCTTTTGAGTCTTTTTTACCTTTCGAGTCTTTTCTATCTTTAGTTTCTTTTGTTTCTTTTGATTCTTTTGATTCTTTTGTTTCTTTTGTTTCCTTTATTATTGATTGTGAAGAATTCTTCTCTTTAAGTTTTCTATCGGATTTCATTAAGGAGTTATCTGACTTATCGAAGTAGTTTGCTTGTAGAGGTGATTGGTCTTTATTATTTTTGGTAGTTTTGTTGTTTGGAGTTAAAGCCACCTCAGGTTTAATTTTTTCATTATTAGATCTCTTACTATTACCAGATCTATAAGATATATTCAATCCTTCTACTTCCATTTTCTTTACTTTATTATCTTTTTCTTTTTCCATTTCAAAGTCTTCAATATCCATTATCTCCATTATACTATCATCATTTTTTGTATCAGTGGGAAGTGGGCTTATACTACTTGCAGCAAATTTAATCGGACTGGGGTTGACCTTTTCCATCATTACCTTTTCATTAGTAAACTTGATTTCCATTTTATTATTCTTATTCTCTTTTTTATCTTTATTTTCTGAAAGTAAAGTATCTTGCTCCTTATCAGTTGTTAATATATTCTGACTTGCTTCATATATATTTTCGGTTGATTTCTTTTTTGAATTTTCGTATGCCTTTTTACTTCTTTCAGAGTCTTTACGATCTGGTTTATAGTCAATTTCAATTTTAGAATTTTTAATAACAACAGGTTTATTGCCTTCATTTTGGGATTTCTGGGATCTTTCAGAGAATTGCGATTTTGGATTAAGTTTCTGGGAGTTACTACTTTTGAAGTTGTCTTCATTTATATTAGATGAGATATATTCTGTTTTTGGAGTTTTAGGAGTTTTCATATTGTCTTCTTTTAGTGGTTCAAATGCAGGGAAATTTATATTGTTAGCTGATGCTGATATTTCAGACGTTATGTCTTTATTTACACTCCCTTTTAGATTATCTATGCTGCTCAAATTATTTAGTTTTGGATCTATATTTAATCCAGCAGATTTTTCAAAATGAGGTGCTTGTACTTCGACTTCTAGCTCAGCATTTTGAACTGAAATTTTTTCAATTACTTTTTTATCTGGGGAAACAGTTGAAATTGGAGAAACACCAATAGCAAAACCAATAGCTGGTTTATTATTGAGATTTACATTTACTGAATCAACTCGAGGTGTATCCGAATGAACAATTAAATTGTTGTTTTTTGGCTTATCAACCGTATCCTTATTATCTTTATTGTTGATTTCTTCTTTTATTGGTTCTCTATTTTTTTCTCTTTGGCTATTCACTTCTTTTTCTGCTGTAATTTTCTTTTCGTAATACTTATCTCTCTCCGAACTAATTTCTCTCTTATCATTTTTATCGTTTTTAAAGGTGTAACCGCTAATATCATTATCTGTTCCTGTTCTGACAGATGGATCTTCTTTATATGAAGCCTTCATATTATTAATAATAAAAGCATTATAGTCAATAACTTTATCATCTTTTTCTTTACGGTTTGTCCTGGTACTTAACTGTTTATGTTTATCTCCTTCTATTACTTTTTCTGTCAATGTTTTCTGAATAGATTCATCATTGACAACGACCTTCTTCGGAAACTTTGGTTTATTAGACCCTATATCATCTTCGATTTGTACAGATACAAATTGAGCTGTTTCTGGTAAAGAAAATTCCAATTTATCTGTTGATTTTAAAGATACTTCATTCTCATCTATTTTGTTGTTTTCTTTTGCGAAAAAGATGTCTTCGTTAAATAGAGAATCATTTAAAAACTCTTTCTTTTGTTCAGTATAATTAAAGTTTTCCAGATTATTGGAATGTTCTGTTACTAAGAAATTTGGCTGTTTTTTGTTGCGATTTATGTAGTTATTATCAGTACTAAGACCTTTATTGTGAGTGTTTACTTTGTTGTCTGTGTTTACTACAGGTTCTATATTTAGGTTTGCTGACTTTTGGAAGCTTTTTGGAAAGGTATTAAGGTTAGCTTCTTTGGTATCATTAGCATCTTTTTGTTCTGAATAAGAAGCAGATTTATTTGCAGGAGTATCTGTTACATTTATTACATCAAGAGAATTGATTAAGCTATCTTTGAAAGAATTGTTCTCATTGTTTATGTTTTCTTCAACATATTTTGATTCGCTTTTCATTGATTCTTTTGGTCTGTGTAATGTTTTATTATCAATTACTTCCTTTACTTCTTTAACTTCCTTTACTTCTGGTTTAGCTTCAAATTTAATATTAATTTTTTCTAATGAACTTTGTATTGGAGAAGTTGGTTTAACTTTTGTATCAAATTTATCATTATTTTTGTTTAAGTTAGAATTGTTTATTATTGGATTTAATTTATTGTTTGGTTTTATGTCAGTTTTTATTATAGGATTTACATTAATATTATTGTTAAAGTTTGCTGTTAAATCAATTTCTCCTTTAACTTTAATATCATCTTCAGAATCATCATCAAATGGAGTTTTAGGGGCTGATTTTTGATTCGAAGTTTGAATAGGAGTTTGAATATGAGTTTGAATAGGAGCTTGAATACTAAAAGGATCTATATTTACCTTTATTTCAGCTTTGGGAATTGGGATGATTTCTGTTGTTTTTGCTTTAGCTTTAATAACATCATCCTTACATATTTTTGGAGATACTTTAACTTTAATATCTAAATTATCCAAATTTATCATTTCTTTAGGTGATTCCTTTGTTGATATTATTAATTCTTCTCTCTTTGGGCTGACTTTAATGTCTAGATTAATTGGATCTATTTTACTAACAGGCTTTTCATCTATCTCTACCTCTACTTTAAGTTTATCATGTTTGTCTTTATCATGTTTGTAATGTTCATCTTCTAGTTCAGCAACTTCGAAAATTTCATCCTCAGTATTTTCTACTTTGTCTTTATTAGTTACTAAACCCATTTTAGCATTTAATGGGATAGAAAAGTTAAAATCAACTGACTGTAGAAAGCCAGCTTTATTGTCATCAGGGAAATTATCACTTTGTTCAATGTTACTTATTCTTACATTATTTTCGTTATTAGCTTTAAATTGAAGTGATTCTGGTGTTTCAAGGAATATTGGCTCTTTTTCCTTCTTTATCTTAGTTTCTTTAACTTCTGTATCTATTACTGATTCCGTTGTAGGATGTTCAGGAAATTCTAAGTTTTTAATGTCCTTAATAGAAGATTTTTTATTAGGGTTCGTAATTGACTCAATGTCTTGTTCTTGTTCGACTATTACAGAAGTAGTAACTACTTGAGGTTTATATCTATTTGAGTCAGTATCATTATTTCCTTCAATTATTTCAGATTTAGTCGTCGCCTCTTCTGGAAAACCTTTATCAGATGCTTTTTTCTTATTATCTCTAGATCTTGGTGATGGTACTTTATTGACTAACTCAAAGTTACTTTTATTAGTATCATTAACATTAATTTTTGCATTATCTTTATTAGTCAAATTATTATTATTTAAATTCATATCATTGGTAAGAGCTGCATTTACATTTAGATTTACATTTGTATCTGATATTTTATTATCAGAATTCTTTGAAGATGTTGGAACGACAAGAATATTTTTTAATTCTTCATCAACTTCAAAAGTATTTTTCTTATCCTGTAGTTTATCCTCTTTGTTAACAATTTCTTTTTCGATCTTATTTTCTTTATCCTCTTTAATTTCCTTTATTTCCTTATTTTCTTTATTTGGCCCATTAAAATCTATTTTAAGTTTAGGTACTACTTCATACCGATTCAAATTATTATTACTGTTATTATTGCTGTTATTATTGCTGTTAGTTTTACTATTAACTTTATCATTATTAACTCCAAATGACATTTGATTATCTGATTTTTTAGGAGTTTCCGAATCAATGACTTTAAAATCTTCATCCTATTTTAATTAAATATTAAATAAGTAATATTAATAAATTTATACATTTATGCTATGAACATGAGACCATTCATCATTCACGTTACTTTCGTTTTTTACTTCAGCTGCATCAACAGGTTCTACTACATCGACAGTATCTAATGCAATGTCTCTTGGTGTTCCTTTTATTTCAGTCCATTCTCCTGAATCTCCAAGCTGTTCATTAACCTCTTCGTCGTTACGAAGTGCACTTTCAGTTCGAATTGTATTATAGTTTACGTAAGATCCTAGTTTCGATTTCTTATCTGCTTCTTTGTCAACTTTACTTATAACTTCAGGTTCAGGATCATCTGCCCAGAAATCATCGTCATTTTTTATTGTAGGAAAAGTATATTGTTGCTCTTCTTCATCGTTATTTTCTTGTGTTTTAAAACCAACTTGTAAGTCGTTTTTTAATTTTGTTTTTTCAGAAACTTTGATTTTAGGCTTGATAATTGATGGTGTAGTAGGATTTGTAGTAATTTCTTTATCTAATGTTTCATTTTTGTTTGATTTGTTAGAGATATTAGATTGAAGATTAAATTGTTCTTTGTTGTTGCGACTATTTGAGTTTTTTAGATCAATATTCTAAAGGTTTAAATAATTTTAATTAATTTTTAATATGTATTACATTCTTTTCTTTTGTTTGTTCGATTCTGTTATCTTTTTTATTATTGTTAGTAAACTCAATTGACTGACTTATTGTAGTAGGTGGTATAAAATTATTTTCTTCTTTTACTTCTTTTACTTCTTTAACTTCTTTATCATCTTTATTTGCTTTAAAATCTTTTACTTCTTTTACTTCTTTATCATCTTTATTTGCTTTAACTTCTTTTACTTCTTTAACTTCTTTTACTTCTTTATCATCTTTATTTGCTTTAACTTCTTTTACTTCTTTAACTTCTTTAGTTACCACAATATCCTTTATTTTACTTGTAACTGGTAAAATATCAGTTGGATTTTCATTAGTAATAATTTCTTCATGTTTATCATCATTTTTATCATCAAGCTTATCATCAAGCTTATCATCATGCTTATCATCATGTTTATCATCATGTTTATCATCATGTTTATCATCATGCTTTTCATTTATACTTTTAGGCATTTGATTCGAAACATTAGCAGAGTCCTGTAAATTGGATTTAAAGCTTACTTCATCTTTGAAACTAACATCATCATCCCAATCTGATACCTTACTTTTATCTAGTCCTTCATTATTTTGTTCTTCTATATTTTTCAAATTGTTATTATTATTATTAGTGTTAGCTTGAATGTCAACAGGTGCCTCGACAGATAATGTTACTTTCCCTGTGGTATTGACTACTCCAGCTTTTTCATCTTTTTCTTCGTTATTAGTTTTTATTTCTTTATTATCGTTGCTTTGGAAGTTAAGGTTTAGTTCTTTTTTAGTAAAGTCAACACTGTCTTTTTCTTTATTATTATCTTTATTTTGATCGTTCTCACGTTTACTATCAATATTTCTATCAGGTTCCTGATTTGGATTATTATTTTCTTCTTCTACATCTAATTGTAGAGTTCCTTTATTTTGATCATTTGATGTTAAATCAGACATTTAATTAATTTATATTTATTTATAAAATTATAATTAACATTTGATAACAATTTAATACCACAAATATTTATAATAACTCCTAAATTTAAAATATTAGTTTTTACATTTAAATATATAACAATCTATATAAATATAATTATATATATATATTAATATTAGAAAAACTATACTATTCTACGATTCCAACATCGTTCTTTATCTATTAACTTCTTCTATTCCATCTAACGAACTGCTATCTTCTGCTATACTTCCCATTGTTTCGTTTCCTTTATTTTTAAATCTAAATTCCCTATCTTTGCTTTGTCTTGACTTTTTACTGCTAGATTTATGAGTTAGTATATCGTCAGTATTATTAGGTTTACTTTGTGTTGTACTTAATTTACTGTCTTGGTTGGAATTAAAAGTATTATTCATATTGTGATGATTCATATTTGTATTATTAGTCATAATAGTCATATTTGTATTGTTTATATTATTAGTCATATTTGTATTATTTGCATTATTTGTATTATTTATTATGTTGTTATGAATTTCTTTTGTTTTTGATTTTTTTGGTTTTAAATCTGTTTCATCAATACTTAAAACTATTCTGTATAAATTATTAGATTTGTAAATTAAGTTGTTAATATTTTCCATCGTTGATTCAATTATTATAAAAATTAACCATTATATAACAACCTCTTATTACTTTATTTAAATAAATTATTAATTATTACTTAAAACTTATTATTTATTACTTATTAAAATTAATACTATTTAATTCATTTTAATATATATAATAATTATATAATGGTATGGAAAATTAGAAGCAGAACAGCTTTTATATTCGAAAAGGGTACTCAAAGATATATCACTGGAAAATTCAAACAACTAAACACTAATCAGATGCAAGAGACCCCTCTTATTTTAGTTAGATCTGATAGATTTTCTCCTGTTAGAATAGCACACAACTATAGAAATATTTCAAGAGCATGCAAACAATTTTTATTAGGAGATACTTACGCAGAGCAACTTCTTATTTTAATGTTAAGATCTGAATTTAGATGGCCAATTGATAATATAGATTCACCCATTGAAAATTACAAACCACTTGTATAATTAAATTATAACTAAATAATATTATATAATCTTAGTATAGAATATTAGCTGATCATACTGATAGACACTACGGGTTAGTCGCTAACAATCAACATCCTTTACAATTATTTTTATATGAACATCTTAATAAGCTATATAGAAAGAAACACGCTAATGCTCAAGCCTTAAATGGAGGAACAATGACTTTTGACGTTGCATTAAGAAACAGAGTAGAGTAAATTAAAATATAATAATATAATAAATATATGCTAAATATACTAATATTTATATAATAGAGAGTTAATCGATCAAAAGCTAAAGACTATGGATGTTGAAAATGGAGAAAGTTTAACTCCTGATGATATAGCTGATATTCATAAAGAAGCTGATGAAGATGTAAGAGGAAAGATGAAATTAAGAGTTAACACAAGAAACAAAAAAGGAGATATTGAAGATTTCTTAGAAACAAGACGTCCTTTTGCTGAGAAACCAATGCATTAAAATAGAACTTAGATAAAATTAAGTTAAAGAAAGAATTATAATTCTAATTTCATAAATAAGCTTTATTTAATACTTACATAATTAAGATAATTTTAATATTTATAATTTGTTTTATTTTTATTTATTTTAAATAATAATTTATTGTCTATTGAGTTAAAATCAAAGAAACAATTAATCCGTATAATCCAAGTGCTTCTGCGAAAATGAGAATAAGCATCATACCGACAAAAATTCTTTCTTGTTGTCCTAATGCACGAACACCAGCATCACCAACTATACCAATGGCTAATCCAGCAGCCTAATAAATTGTTAATATTTTATTTTATTAATTATGATATTGTATAATATTGTTGTTTAAAATATATATTGTATTATTACCAATGAGCTAAGTCCACAACATAATCCAGAAGCTAAATGTGCAAATCCTTTATAATATGAATAGTTATTAGGATCAATTTTTTGAATGAGAATAACAGAAACAATTAAACCGTAAATTCCAAGAATACCAGCCATAACAACAGGGATAACAGATTTTATGATTAAATCTGGTTTAAGAACACCCATTGATGAAATACCTACACCACTTTTAGCTGTTCCGTAGGCAGCTCCTAAATTAGCAAAAACTAAAGCACAAGCAACTCCCATAAAACCGAAGAAGGTCTCGGGTCCAGCAGTAGCATCTCCAGCACCAGCAAGTATTGTTAACATTTTTTATAATAATAAAAACTTAATTATTTTAATAAGTATTTAAATTCAATAATTTATTTATTTTATTATAAATTATTATAAATATTAGAGATCTATTGGGGATTGGGGATTGGGGATTGGGGATTGGGCCCAATCCCCAATCCCCAATACCCAATCCCCATTTAAATTAATTTACATTTGAATAAATTGTTATCTTATTTAAATATAACTTATAACTTATAAACTTATCATTATAAAAACTATTAGTAAAATTATATTAATATTATAACATTATAATCTTAAAAATATAATATTTTTATTATACTTAAAAGTCAATTATTTTTTCTCATTAACTTCTTATCTTTCTCAAATTCAAAACAAATTAATCAGGAAAACATAGTTTTTAATAATTCACTTTATTTAATTATTTTTATCAAGTTATTTTCTTCTTAGCAATTTTAAAATATCTTATCTTATGCTTTTAATGAACACTATTAGTTAAATATTTTACTTTACTTACTATAAACTCTATATCATTTTCATTTTATTTCTTTTTCTATAAAACTATTGTAATTAAATATGTTGATATATATTTCGTTAATATCTTTCCATAGGAACTTAAAAGATCGAAGTTGTTCTTCTAATTCCAAAATTACTAACTTGAAGTTTTATTTCAACAAATGTTTCGTTTAATATCCTAATTAATACTAAGATATTATAATAATAACTATTACTAATTTAATCAAGTGCATATGCTACTAAATATTTTTCAATTCAGGAAGGTTATTTAAACAAAAAATATAATTTATTTTATACTACTTATTCACATTCCTAGACATTTATTCTATGAATTAATAAAGTATTATAATTTAATACAGTATAAAATGATAAAAATGAAGAAAATAAGTTTGGACTCATTCACTATAGTAAAGCAGCGGCCAAAGAATTTGCTAGTAAAATCAGTAAATTATATTAATATTATAATTTTAGATATGTTTATACCTGAATTTCCACCCTTTGGTTGTTTGTTCCTGTTCGAGTTTTTGGCAAAAAAGAAAAAGGCATTTAATTATAAATAAATATATAAGATGTTGACTTTGTCCGAATACCACCCAGTTTCATTACCGAATTTCCAGTTTACTAGCAAATTATCGAAGGAAGACTTACATAAATACTTTACATCATCTGAAATATTAAATACTACCTCTCAACAAAATGTTGTTCTAAGTCAATTACAAGGGAATTTTATTTAACGGTATTTATATATTAAAGATAATAATTATTTTATAACATTGGAAAATATTTGCAAAGACGTTGAATTTTTCAAAAAGGACTTTAAACATGCTAAATTTACTTTAGAGATTAATGAATCATACAAATGCTGATGAATTACTTAATTTTAGTGCTTTAAAAGGTAAATAATTACAAATTATGTTTAGAGGTTAAAAAATCTAATAAATTCATTGAGATCAAGAATAGTAATTTAGTAAAAAACAAAAATGGACATTCTGATTCAAAAAGTAAAAAAGAAAGTCTAACTCAGCCCAAAAAAGATTTTGTACAAATGATAATTGACCGAAACAACAAAATGGACGTAATATTAACAAACAAGTAAATCATAATAAGTAATATTCTTTAAAACAAAATAATTAAATAAGTACATACAATTCTTTAAATTTTAAAAGTAATCTTATTACTATTTTATCATTAAATTAATTAAATTATATAATTTTATTT
>Ga0100380_10005180_pt1 | contig 13526 bp, 18 predicted proteins | sample CryGeymeta201504_FD_80417 | JGI IMG/M metagenome (GOLD analysis project Ga0100380, IMG submission 80417) | Groundwater microbial communities from Crystal Geyser aquifers in Utah, USA - Crystal Geyser metaG 2015-04 | ecosystem: Environmental > Aquatic > Deep subsurface > Groundwater | place... | reverse complement strand
AGTTACAGATAATGGTATTTTGTACACATCTAAGAGCAAATCTTTTGAAATCAAAGATATGCTCCTTTTCTGCTTCAAGTTTACCATCCACTATGGACTCTTTAATTCTGGTCGATAACTTGGACTCGTTATCTAGTCATCAACCAGGAGGCTTAAAATATAGTCAGATACTCTCTTTAACCTGATTCTCCTAATTATAGCTATCAAGGAAGCCCTCGACAATAGTCCCTTTGCTAAAGATAAGAAAGTTAAATTCGAAAAGTATGGAAGTTTTGCACCCATCAGAAACAAATGCTCTTCGAAATTTTATGCAGATGGGAAGTAATATTTTGAGGACCTTTATGAATAGCTCAAAAAAGCAAAGAAGTACGTTTATATCACTGGATGGATGATTACCCCCTACTTTGTTCTCAAACGCCCAAATCCTTTAAAAAACAAGGAATATCGACTAGATGGAGTTTTGGAGTAACTAGCTAATAAAGGTGTTAAAATATACGTCATAGTTTATCAGTAGCCCAAAATAGCAGTTAACAATGATTCCTAGTTTGTTGAAAAATATCTTGAGTCTCTGGGAAGCAACAATATCAAAGTAATGAGACATCCCAATTACCTCGTCATTCCCTTTCTTTGGAGCCATCATGAAAAAATAGTACTTATCGATCAGAGAGTGGCCTTCATTGGTGGACTGGACATTTGCTATGGAAGATGGGATACCCATAAACATGAGATTATCAATCATCATAGCAGGCCGTTGTGGGAAGGGGCAGATTATTGTAATCTAAGGACAAGAGATATATATAAACCAAGAGATTATATGCTCAGCAACCTTTCAGATAATGAGCCCAAAATGCCCTGGCATGACATTGCCATTCAAATAAGAGGTGGTAGTGTTCAGGATATTGCTCGGCATTTCACTAACTATTGGAATTTTGTGAACTTTCAGACCAGAATTGATAACGATAGAGAGCTTCTTAATTTAGCAGGAATAAAACATGGACAAGCGCGGGCTTCCAAATTTGCAACAGCAAAGTAATTTTTCAAAAAGTTCAAGTTCAGAAGAAACACTGGAAAAATTGAGCCTATTGTTGAAATGAATCAGCCAAGTTCTCCCCTCACTCGTAAACTTTCTAAGATTACTGATACTCATAGAGATAGCATGATGTCAGGTCGGTCAAGTCGCCCAAAAGATGAAGTGTAAGATGAATTTTATGAAAATTTCATCAAGAACTAAGAAGAAAAGCAAAACTTTATAACAGACAAACTTTTGAAATTTCCAATAAAAATATTTGAAAAACTCAAAGAGGCATAAACGTAGGAATAATGTCTCTTGGTTACTAACTAAACCTGGAAATAAGTAGGTAGTTAAAGTTTTACGTAGGTATGCATCAACATTTGATCCTCCGCAGCTCCTCTACTTGGAGTGGAGGTCTATCAAGCGTCGAAAGCTCAATTCACGAAGCCTACTTAGATCTTATCAGAAACTCTAAAAGGTTTATTTACATCGAGAATCAATTTTTCATCGCAAGATAAAATCAAGTGATCGAATAGATCGCAAAGAGGATTTTGCTTGCTCATCGAAACAAATAAAAATTCAAAATAATGGTTTTTATTCCTCTTCTGCCTGGCTTCGAAGGTGATGTCAGGTAGAGCAACTCAGCAGTGATGAGAATTCAACTACATCTCTAGTACGAAACTATTTGTCGCTCGACAAATTCTCTATTCAGTAAGTTGCAAAATGGGAAAATGAAGTAATAGGAAATATAAAATTATATCAAATTCTTCAGCTTAAGACAGCACGGCCTGATGGCAGATATACCAGTAACGTAGATATTGTACATTCACTCGAAGCTCATGATAGTCGATGACGAAAAAATGATCATAGGAAGCGCCAACATCAACGATAGAAGTCTACTGGGAGATCGAGATTCATAAATAGCGATTCTGGTTCAAGATGACATACAGAAAGAAAGCTAGAAAAATACAAAAACCGAGAAAGAGTAATATCCATTCTCGAAAGATATAAGATAATTCAGAAAGAGTTTAATCCAAGAACATTTTCATGTGGATTTGTAAATGGCTTAAAAATTCTATACAGAAGACAACTGGAGTTGGCTAAAGACAATCGCCAAAAGAAACACTTAGATATACAGTTACGTCTTTGGTTGCTATCCTGACGATAAGATGAGAAAATTCAAAGATATCGAACAAATTTAAGTCACTTCACCTCTTGAGAAAATTAAGAGATATGCTGAAGAGAAGAGCCATATCAAAGGACATGCAGTTTAGTTACCTCTTCATTTTCTTGAGCAGGAGAATTTGGAGATCCATATAACATAAAAAGAAATTATTTTGCCAGATTTCTTTTTTACTTGATTTTTTGCAAAGTTTTTCAAATTTACATTAATCATAATTCTATCCGCATGATGTAATAATTCTCTAAGTGACCGCCTTTGAACTTTAAATTTTGAGTTTCTCGATAGAGCACGCGAATAGCTCCGACCTTTAGGAAGCTGTCTTTGAGAATCACCTTTATTGCTGCATTTATCAGTTCTTGATAATTTACTTTATGATCCTCCACGATATACAATTCTCTGAAGTACCACATGACTCCGAATCTCCAATCTGAAAACTCAGGGAAGATCTTAGCGACTGCATATATTTTATCTCCTTTTTTCATGGCGTAGACATTATTCCAATCGCTTTCTTCATACTTTAAACCAGTCAAAATATTATATTGTCCCTCAACATATTTTGACAGATTTTCTTTTCCATTAACTACCTTTTCTACATGGAATTCTGATGCCTCATTCTCAAGAGAGAAGTTTCCGTAGACAAAATCATATGAATGCATTTTTTACTCAATCTGATGCATTCCCAATTTTTAGTATGTTGTTTTTGCTCTTGCATTTTATGTTTCCACATAAAGGCTGATACTTTTTGCTTTTCTTTCCTTCCCCAATTTGACAGATTAATTGAAAAGCGAAGTAAAATGTCCTCTTCTCCTCTCTTCCTCAATCACATATACTGACTGAATCCACCAATGAAAATCACTTTAGAAGGTGAGCAATAGAGTTCCAATAAGTTTTTCTTATCTTTTTTTGACAAGCAGCATTCCAAGCTCATTCCCTTACTTTTTTGACTCAGAGTCAAGAAGATATGTGATCGCATCATGGACAAGCTTTGCATCTAATTCAAGCTTTTCTGTCTCCATTGCCATCCTGAGCTGAAATTCAGTCAATGTATCAACTTGATTTGTTTTAGCGAGTTCAATTGTTGTGTTGTTTTTATCAAGATTTGTATCCATTTGTAGTAACCAAAATATATAGAATGAATCGAGTGTGAATTAAAAAATAATGGGCATTTTCAATCATCTGAGGTTTCTCTCCATGACATAGTAAGGAGACATGTAACCTCCCTCGAACTTCAACTTCTGGCTCTCTCGATAGAGAATACGGATGGCTCCTACCTTCAGGGAAGATTGTTTGATCACAAGTCCTGACACTGCGTTGATAATTTCTTGGTAGTTCTGTCTTTCTCCATCAACAATGTAGAGTTCTCTGAAATACCAGATGACTCCAAATCTCCATTCAGAAAATTCAGTGAACATTTTAGCAACTGCACAAACCCTTCCTCCTTTTTTGATGAGGTAGACGTGTTTCCATCCGTTTTCTTCGTACTTCAAGCCAGTCAAGATGTTGTCTTATTCACCGACATACTTGGAAACTGATTATTTACCCTTGGTGACCTTTTCAATTTGGTATTCACTAGAGCCACTTCCAATGGATGCTTTTTTGAGCACCAGATCATAGGTGTGCATTTTTTCTTCAATGATGTACATTCCCAAGCTTTTGTAAGTAGCCTGAGCTCTTTAATTTTCTGTTTCAACATAAAGAGCAATGCTCTTGATGTTCCCTTGATTGCCGAGTCTGACAAGCTCATTAAACAAAGTTTTGAAGTGTCCTTTTCTCCTCTCTTCCTTTAAAACGTAGACTGACTGGATGATCCAGTGGAGATCATTGACGTAAGTGAGCATCAGGGTGGCAATTGGATTTCCCTACCTTTTCATCACGAAGAACAAGCCGAGCTCATTGTCCTCTTTTAAGGTTTCCTCAATGAAGTAAGCAAGAGCGTCGTGAACCAATTTTCTATCAAGTTTCTTATCCTCAGTCTCCATGGCCATCTTCATTTGAAAATCGACCAAGATTTAGATCTGATCCTTGCTTGCCAACTCAATAGTGGTCCCATTCTCACTAGAATGGTTCTGAATGAGGGATTGTTGAAGGGAATTTAATCTGAACATTAATAATAATAACTGTGTATTTATCATTAATTTAAAATGCTTGGAACTTCAGAGTAATCCGTCATTTCCAATCAATAACTAATTCAACAACTCAAAGAAAGAATAAAAAATGCTGACTCCTTGCATCCAAAATCTGCTTCCAACTCAAGGAATCTTCCTCAGATGTTCTCTTCACCCACTGAAGAGCCATATCATCAATCTATCAAGCAATTCAGTCGAACATCAATAAAAAATTAAGAAGGAGCTTTGGCGATTTAATTGAAGTATAATTAACTCGATGACAAAATGAATTTGAGGCTAGAATAAGAGTATAAGGTGCTGGAGGGTGTCGAGATGGACATAAATATGCTGCAGGAAGATATTCGGCTGACTAAGAAAAATCTTGAGAAAACAAGATAAAGCTGGTAATAGAGAGCTCTTAATATCGAACGATAGGCCAACCAGGAAGTTACGGAACAGTGCGAATAGATCAAATCACTCAAAAAAGACCTGATCGACTCAATCGAGAAAAAATACAAAACCATCAAGACAGAAACAATGTCCGTCCTAGGAAACCACTTCTAAAGTGGCTGGGAGTAAGCTAAGGAAGACATTTGCTGTAAAATTGAGGATTTGAAGACAAAAATAGAGTCTGAGTAAGTAGCACAATAATAATCTGTCAGCTTCATGGTCAACAGTTTTGGTGAATAGATCCTGAAACTATAGCAAATGGTTCAGAAGGAAAGATAAGATAGGTCCTAAGCTCATCAGAAAGTGATGCTAAGTCTCCAAAGAATGGAGGAAGATGTGACGATCCAGATCCTTCAAGAGAAAAAGGAGGGGAATCAAGGAATATCTGAGCTGTAAAACTGTTTGGAATAGCTGTGTTTCAAGATCGAAAACTATCTTCTTCGCTGATTACAACTTATCACTCCTATAGCTTAGAAGAAGACTGATTTTTTTACTCTTTTCTGATATTGAAACTAATTTTCAAATGCACGACGAGAACATCGGGAAAATATGTTGCATCTGCCAAAGAAGAGATTACATTCCCTATTAATGCAAAATATGCAAGAAACAGGTAAGAATAAACCGACAATTAGGTATTATTTGTCTGACTCAGCTATGTGATGAGCACTACTGGTCGAAATAAACTCACAAATGCGTCGACAAATAGATAAAAAGACCTGACATTCCGAAAGACAAAAAAAAGTAGTACTTTTGCAGTGAATGCAAATGCAAGCTATTCACAGTGAATCACTATTACTGTCCTTAGTGTTAGAATTTATACTGTTTGAAACATCGTCATCAGGAATCACATAATTGCGAAGAAAAAAAAAGTAGTTGTCAGTTAATCTGAATATTTTCTAATCTAGAATGAAAGAGTAGATTGGTTTAATTGATTGATATTAAGCTATATGGATTTATAGGGGTTTCCTGATCATTTGGCAGCAGCAATGACAGCATTGACGTTGGCTTGTCCTCCACCGACCTTCTCCAAGATAACGTTTCCGCTTTGATCGATGACCTTGAAAGTGGGCATAGCGGAGATGCTATATTTTTGGGCAATTGCTGCGTTCTTGTCGACATCAACCTTGATGAGGTTGACACCATTCTTCTCACATTCTGAGACAACATAGGGAGCAATATCTTTGCAGGGTCCGCACCAGGTGGCGTGGAAATCAACCACACTCTTGGGGGCTTTCTGGAGGAGTTCGTTGAATTGTTCGGGGGTATCGGCGTCGTGTGACATATCTTATTTAATTATTCTGAAATATCTTCATCAGGATAGTATATAACAGACGCCTACTTACTCATTTCTGATCAGTTGAGTGCTTCGATCCTCAATTTAATGCCTTAATTGATATCTTCTTAGACTATCCTATCATAGTTTAAGCTAATGGGATCAAGCTACATAATTTTTTTCTTTGCTGATCGAAGATTATTTTTTCCTGATGTGTTCATATCAGGAAATCGTTAATGCTCAAAACTATTACGAAGCTATGTGCATTCAGTACTTCCTTTAACTCTTATCCATATCCGATAATACCTTACTCTTCAACTAATTTGCTACAGTTTCACTTTAACAGTTTGACAAATCATAAACAAATCAAGCAGTTTCTTTCTCGCCTTCCTCATCTTCATCAAGAGTTTCCAAATAGGGCCCCACTGCTTTTTTGAATTCGGCGTCTCGGCTGGCATTGTAGAAGAAGAATTTGTCGATATCTTCAATTTCATTCTTGAACCATTTCAACAAAAAATCTTCACTAAAAAGACCTTCCTTGACGCAGTTGAACAGAATGGTTGGCAAAAACTTGGCGAAATCACTTCCTTTGTTCTCCTCCAAGAACAGATACTAAATGTTCAACAAAGTATCAAGCTCAGTATTGTTCTGAATCAATCTACATACAATAAAACATACTTTTTCATAAGGTTTAGATAAAACTTGGCATGTTCTGAGACCTGCTTACTAATATTGACCGTGAAGAAAGCCTTGAAGAGGATGTAACCGATGAGAGGTTTCTTCAGACCGAGAGGCTTTATTTTTGAAACAATTTTTGCAGATTTAATATCGAAATCCTCATCTTCGTAAATTTAAAGCTGTTTCTTGACATAGGCTCCAAATTTCTATAGTTCTTCACTGCCGAACTACATCTTATCAGTGTCGAAAGTGATCGCCTCTTCTTACTACTCTTCTTCTACATTCTCTTCTTACTGCTTTTCTTCCTCCTTTTGAGCATCTTCCTCCTCCTTCTTTTTACCTTTGCCTTTGCCCTTTCCCTTTCCTTTTCCGATTGCTGCTTTTTCGTTTTCAACAAGGACAACCTTGCCGTTGGCAGTAGTCTTGGCGATTGGCGGTTTTTTGATGATGAATGCTGCTAATCTATGTTTGTTATCCAGGTCACCAACAAAGGGGCAAGAATCACATTTTCCAAGAATTCTGTCACCAACGACTTGCATATGCATTTCAGGTAGCTTGCATTTGGGACAACAAATGTATTTTTCAATGAACTTGTCCAACACTTTTCTCAAGTCTTCTTCACTAAAGTCGCCATTGATGATGTAGTTAGTGTTGTTTTTGCCCCCAGCTTCTTTGAAGGTGGTCTGTGAAGCCTTTTAGTTCCCGAACCACTTGAGGATGTACTCTGCATTGGTTCGGAGATAGGTGGCTACGTCTCCAAGATTAACGATATTGGTCTTGATTCCATTACCTTTGCTTTCGATTTTGAGCTGCATCTTGGGCATTCGATATCGATATTTCGGATCTTGAATTGTGGAGGGAATGTTGTACATATTTTTAATTATTATTTTCTTTGATAATTGCCAGACTACCAAAAATATCAACAATACAACAGTGAAAATGATTGGAATATGAATAATTGCTTCTCTATTCAAAAGCAGGCTACCTATATATTATTACTATTCAAGAGTGTTATGGAACCACAAGGAACGAGAAAGGCTCCAACTTATACAACAAAAAGAGTTAAGCATTATGTCTTCAGTATCAAAGACTTTCTTGGGAGGGGCAATTTTTCTAATGTGTACAGAGGCCTCAATGAACAGACCAGTATATGATACTCCATAAAGATGAACCCGTGGCAATCAAAGTCAAAAGTTTAGAACCTCTCAAAGACCCTAAACTCAACCAACTGCATCGCTCATAAATCAATGTACTTTTGAGCCTCAATCACCCAAATATAATCAAGACCTACGATATCGTCGAAGAAGGAAACTAGTGCTTCATCGTAAGCGAACTGTGCTAAGGAGGCGACCTGGACATGTATGTCAAGAAGAAAGGATTTCTGGACGAAGATACAGCAGCAGGTTTTATCAAAGATGTTCTAGAAGGACTTCTTTATCTGGCATCGATGAATATTGTGCATAGAGATATCAAAGTTGCCAATGTATTTTTGAGAGGATCTACTGTCAAAATAGCCGATTTCGGATTTGCTGTATTTTCAAAGTAATCTAAAATTAATAAAGGGAAAACTTCAGGGATGCAAACATTGGCTCTCCACACTACATGTCTCCTTAGAGCTTCATTCATTGTGTCTATGGCACAAAATCTGATGTGTGGTCCTTTGGTCTTCTTATTTATTAACTCTTTCACGGAAGTTCTCCTTATTCTACCTGTGTCTTTGAATAGGACCTCAAAAGATAGCTTTCTATTCCTTTTAACAAGACAAAAATCAGACCAACTTTATCGACTGACCTCAAGGAAGTTATCTATTGTTGCCTAGAAATTGATGATACTAAAAGGATCTCTTTCCAGGAATTGCGATAAACGTCATATTTCAGAAGAATTTATGGACAGTGTGGGGCAATAAACCACGAAGAAAATAGTCTAGCCTAAACTCAAAGGTCAGGAGTATTGGATCGAGACAATAGATAATTCTTTAGATTTGGATCAATTGAGAGACAAAGTTCTGCTTAGAAAGGACTCAAACTGAAAATAAATTTTAACAGGTCTCCTCGAGCAGATGAACCGCGTCAAAAAACTCAATTTAGCACTCAGGCTAACAATTCCTAATAGTCGAAACCAAGGAACAATAATTTACTTTCAACCAATCAATAGACTCATTAAAATTTAGCAACAACAAGACCTGTATCAAACTGGAAGCGTATTGATCACTTACCTTCACCTGAACCTCAAAGAGCTCGAATCTTTTCCAGAGACAGCCGAAGACCTACCGAAAGGTACATGATCATAAGCACAACAATCACGTTCAAAGTAGCAGTAACCTTTCTTCACTATTGTCGGTGCGTCTATCATTATATCCAACTTCTTATTTCCTTTGGTGCCTAGAGGACAGATATTCAGTTTATGAGCAACTGGTTACTTCTGCTTTTGGAGGAGCTAAAAATAAAAATGAATGAGGATGGCATCATTTTTGACGGAAAGAATAAAAAAGTGAAGATTGATAAATTTAGAGAAGTCAGAACTGATTATGAACGTAGGTATTCAAACCAGCTCAAAGAATACACCCAAAATTTCAATAACAAAGCCACCATAGAATAAATTAAAGCATTCATGCTTGGTAAATACAAACAATACGATTAAGTGATATCCAAACAGAATCAGAGTGAGTTATTAGAAGTTGGCATTTTCAATGTTCTGATATTCGACGCCACCCGAATTCTGAAAATATGCCATTAACAGAAAAATTATAACAGACTGGATAAGTATAAAGATTTGGAGTAAGCTCTGACTCTTTCAAGCTAAAACTTCAATTCCACAGTGTATGGCTAGTTCAAGAAAAGAGTGATCGCACATTGATATTTTACATCATTTTTTTGTTTTTTAGTTATGTCAGATAAAATTATTAAGATGGATAACGCCAACGAAACAGACTCATTTTTCTTCACCAAAAATAACATGCCCCAGCAGTCGCTGACAGCAAGATCTCTCCCGCACATCTCCTAACCGACAAGTCGAACTGTGCAAATGCGAAAAGATTCCATACAAGATATGTTCGATAACTATCAACTATTCAAGTACTCCCTTTGTGATGTAGGTATAGCAAGTGTTTTCAACCGAGGAGGAGGCTCAGTGTCAGACAGATGGCGAATAATGATGACAAAAGAGTGAAAAATTCCAAATTGATCAAAAGGTAAAGCGAGCAATTAAAAGAAAGATTGAACTACATGGAAGTGGAAAGAAAAGTTCTTTTTGAAAAACTGAAGCAACAGCAATACAAATGAGCAGTTTGTAGTATTTGATATAGAAAATGAATTTTTGGCAAACTAACGAGTCTTTATGCCAATAGTTTTATTGAATAAAGTCTAAACCAAATGAAAGTTTAAATATTTGAGCTATTGCTGACTGCAAATGAAAATGATATCACTATCTGAGGAAACTCGATCTGTCTAACTTGGATTGGGTCATTCTCATTTCGCTCAGCATGCCATTTTTGCTCTTTATTCTTTCTCGAGAAGGTTTGCTTGATTCGATTCTACGTTTCCTGTTTTTCTTAAGCAAACTGAATAGTCACAAAAGTACATCTCGAATTTTCTGTCTCTCTATTTAATTTTTTCATTAAAAATGCCTTCAAGACGAACTCTGAAAGCTTGAAGCTCAGCGACTTGTTTCTTTTGCATCTTTTCGACTCTAAGATGCTTCCTTTCCTAGAATTTTTCAACCCACTTGACATCCTCTTCTGCCTCCATTTATTTCAGAGTATTTTTAATGTTTTATGCCTCTTTGTAATTTCTGATTTTGATCAGGTTGGTCAAGTACTTTCTCTTTTACAAAATATGAGACGAATATTTGACTTTTGGAGGTTCCTCCCCTTCTAATTTTTCAATGAAGTCTTCCATTTATTTCTTTTGTATCCTCGCCAATTCTTCTTAGTTTTGCTTAAGCTATTCAATCATTGATTTGATTTCATGATCCCACTTAGCTTGAAACTCTTTGATTTACTTCTCTCCCTCTTTACAGATGACCTCAATCTACATATCATCACGACTACATGCTACTTTTAACGAATTGCTATGGTTTCTCTTCGATGAATGATTTCTTGCCCTTTGAGTTGCTCTATTTTATTTTTGACACTTTCAGCTCCATTGAAATCTTCTCGTTGAATACATAAAGTTTCGTAAGCTTTGAGCAGATCTATCATTTCTTTGATTTCATCCCCGTTCATATTTTATTTATTTTAGAACGAACTCAATCCTCCCATCAAGACTGAAGATTCTGATAATTGATTTCTCCTGACACTGCCCTTCATGAACGTTATTTTTATATTATCAAATTAAAGTCATAAAGTTACTGCAAAAAATATGGCAACTAAAATATCATGGTTAATTCACTAGCTGATTGTGTTTCTCACATCGTGGATCGCCTATAGTTTTGCCCTCACCAAACGTTTTTTAAGGTCCAGCATGCCCTTTTCGCAGAATATATTCCGCTCTTGCAAGTAGAAAATCTTGTTTTTGTAGGAGGCTATCTCACTGACAAGAGTCAATTGTGATTTTTAGAGACTGACCTTCTTGGATTCACTTTCTTTGTTCATATTTTCGTATCTATGCACTAACTCTTCTGTTTTTGCCAGTTCAATCTATCTTAATTGAAGCTTTTAGCTCATTTGCAGAACTACCTGCTCTTTTTCTGAAATTAGTGAATACCATTCATCTAGCTTTGATATTATTTTTTTCTTTTATTCCAGCAGCTCATTATTCTAGTACTCCAGCGCTTAATTTTTAGATTAGTAGTTAACCATTTTTTATTTGAGTTCTTCGATGAAATTCTTGGATTTTTTATCTTAACTCCTGAGCTGTTCAAGTTATTCTAAGATTTCAGTATTTTTGTTGTAAACATTCATGAATTTTGTCTAATTATCCTCCGCTTCAATTGATTTTTATTTTTATCGCATTTGAAGATCATCAAATTTCCTGCTCCATTGTCTCATTTCTTGGTCATAAGTATCCTTCAGTTATTTGTGGGCTGATCTGAGCTCAAACATGCTCCTTTGGTAATTGCTCAACTAATTTTCAAGAGCTGCACACTCATCTTTATATTGCTTGTTCTCTTAAGTTAAATCTTGAATGTTCGAGTCTTTCTTCGAGAGCTATCTCTTCAGTTCTTCAATACTTCTATCTTTCTTTACCGCCTCTTCTTCTCTCGCTTTATAGCTCTGGTTTAATCGACAGGCTTCCTCTTACACTTTCTTGATATTTTACTCCACCATGCTACTCTTCATCATGCTGATCTATGCTAGTTTTTCGAAATGTAGCAACCTATCCTTGGCTATCATCAGTTCATTGCTAAATCTGTTTAATGCCTCATTATCTGCCTTCATTTGTCTTTATAGTTATTCCTTTTACACTCTCAAAAAAGAAGCTTATTCTTCTAGACTATTCAAATGCTGGTTTACAGCAGACAACTCATTTTCAAGCTCAAGGATATCGATTTTCATACTTTTGTTTTCTTCCACCAAAGCATTGCAGTCTCTTTTGTAATCTCTCAGTTCCTAGTAGTTTATCTTGATTAGCTCTTCTTTCTAAAATAGAGTCAACCTTAATTCCCCAATTTATTCTTCCTTCTCAGCAATCAGTCTCAATGCTTCCTCGTGGTTGTTCTTTCCTTCCCTGTTGACTCTACTTATATTGGTGCTTCTGTTCTCTTTGTTAGTAATCAAACTGTTCTAATCCTCAATCTTAGATCTGAAAGAATTGAGGGAGACTACTAAGCTATTGTACTGTCTTTCGATGTTGAGAGCGTTTGTTTATTTCAGATTGTTTTTGAGTGTGGTCATCTGCGTTTTTAAAGATTGAATCTTATCCAAGTAGAGTTTTCTTTGCTGCTGTGGAAATTTGTAAAGAATGTCTAGCAATTTTCCAAGTTAGTCGATCGAAGTTTATATTCTTTCGGTGAGGTTGTGAACAAACATTTTTTTCAAAAATTAGCTGTTATAATTTGAACTTTCCTTTATATTGTTCTCTAGTGAATGGTCTTCTTCATGTTCGAGCGGAGCATTATCAATAAGTTTGGCGCTAAAGATTTTCAGTCCTTCTTTTTATAATTAGTTGATAACTATCTTTGGGATTTTTCTTGGCTTAGAACCCTACCGAGCAGTCAGCATTTCTTGAACCTCATCTCAAACAACTAAATATAATCAACCCAAACAATCCAAAGAAAACCAGCATCTCAACTTGTACAGTTAAATTGCTGCAAAACATCATAGCAAAAATCATCATGAATCAAAAAAAAGGTTTCAGTAGAATAGCTCGCAAACATTTGATCATGTAGGCACCTGAAACTGATTCATTTGACGGAAGATTGAAGGAGTAACTGGCATTTCTCAGGAGGGTAACTGATGATATGTAAGCTCCCTAAGCTTAATCATTGAAGTGAAATCCAAAATACATAAAAAACATAGGAATTCAGAAAGCAGAGACTTCAGGCTTGGGAAAAAACAAAAATAATGGTCCATAGACCTGGAGAACAAAGCAAGTAGGCATATTTTGATTATTTGGCGGTGGTTTGAGTCCGCCACCGTCACAAAAAATATAAGGACTCGTTATTTTGCTAAAATATGAAAGAAAAATGGTATGGGAGGTCTGGGCAGTTCTCTAAAGAGCAACAACGGCTGACTCAAAAAATATATTATATTCCAACAACAACAGCTCGACTCCTGAAGTAAGCAATTTTCAGATAAGCAAGTCGAATTGAGTGTTGGACTTGCTTGCTTATAGACTTCCCAACATTATTCTAGAGTAAATGTCAATCGAGAACTGCCCAGTACTT
>Ga0100380_10005174_pt1 | contig 13534 bp, 9 predicted proteins | sample CryGeymeta201504_FD_80417 | JGI IMG/M metagenome (GOLD analysis project Ga0100380, IMG submission 80417) | Groundwater microbial communities from Crystal Geyser aquifers in Utah, USA - Crystal Geyser metaG 2015-04 | ecosystem: Environmental > Aquatic > Deep subsurface > Groundwater | place: USA... | reverse complement strand
GTGAATTAGCGGCAGAGCCTCGGTACTCGGTTAGTCCCGATAACTATCGGGAACAGGTTAGAGCAATTTAGCATGCAGACTTTCATTCGTTTATTGACTTATAATCAGTCTGATCTGCCAGCTAATAGATGTTTACGGAAAATCAACCCTAAGTTTGTTTTAAGGAAATATAGAGCTGCGTCTTTTAAGCTTGCGAAAGCAACACCCTCCGTCTACGTCCGCCGAAGCTTTTTCAGCGAAGGTGGGGGCTTTGCGCCTTCCGTCCGCGTCCGCCGAAGCCTTTTTGGCGAAGGTGGAGTCAAAATGGGCAGAGACATATGAAGTGCGCATATAATCGCAAAACGCAATCTGTCAGCTATTTATATATTACACTACAAACTAGAACAGAGCCACTATGGACTATGGACTATGGTCCATGGTCCATGGTCAGCTCATTACCGCCGAATTCACCTCAGCAAGAAAACGCTCCGCATCCAAAGCTGCCATACAACCAGTGCCTGCAGCGGTAATCGCTTGACGGTAAACTTTGTCTTGGGCATCTCCACAAGCAAATACACCTTCAACATTCGTTTTGGCTGTTCCTGGAGTGGTTTTGATATAGCCTTGTTCGTCGAGGGTGATATAGTCTTTAAAAATCCAGGTATTTGGGGTATGACCAATTGCCACGAAGAATCCTTGAACAGGAAGGGTAGTGGTTTCGCCGGTATTTACATTTTTAATGCGTGCCCCTTCAACAACCGTATCTCCTAAGATTTCGTCGGTTGTGGATTCATAATGGATCACAATATTCGGGGTAGTTTCAACACGGTGTTGCATGGCCTTCGATGCGCGAAAATGGTCTTTGCGGACAATCATATGCACTTTCGAACAGATTTTAGCCAAGTAAGACGCTTCTTCACAAGCAGTATCTCCACCACCGACAATTGCTACTTCCTTCTGACGGTAGAAGAATCCATCACACACAGCACAGGCAGAAACTCCGCCACCATTGGATTTGAATTTCTCTTCAGAAGGAATGCCCAACCATTTGGCTGAAGCACCTGTGGCAATAATTACTGATTCTGCAATGATTTCTTTGCTTTCGTCTACAATCACTTTAAACGGACGGCTAGAAAAATCTACCGAAGTAGCAAGTCCAAAACGGACATCTGCCCCCAAACGAACAGCTTGCTCCTTGAACATGGTCATCATTTCTGGACCTTCAACGCCATTAGGAAAACCGGGGTAATTTTCAACATCGGTTGTAATGGTAAGCTGTCCGCCAGGCTGTAAACCTTCGTACATCACCGGGTGCATATCAGCACGGGCTGCGTAGATGGCCGCTGTATATCCAGCAGGTCCGGATCCAATAATTAGGCATTCAACATGTTCAACTTGTTCGCTCATTGTTTAATCTTTTAATAGGTGCAAAGTTGTCGAATTCAGTGCATAATCCTGACACATTTTATAAACAAAGAATGAACTTCCCTTCAATTACATCCTACTTTCAATAAAATAGTTCCATCCATCTTATCATCAGGTCCATTGAATACTTTGCGCCGAATCACAAAAACCAGAGAAGTGATTTCTGCACCAGGAGGAATAGGGAAAAAGTCCTCAGGAATAAAAGTCAGGGTAAACTTTCCTTCGCCCTCATCGGTCATGAGAAGATCGGGGTTACTCGCTACATCGGCAAAGGCGCTGACTTCGTAAAGCTGACCATCGGCCACACAGCGAGCGAAGAGGTATACATCGCCTGCTTGCAAATTCTGCATGCTTACTTTTTCTTCCTTTTTATTGTCGTAAGTAACCGTGAAATAATCATCTTGTCCGAAGTTTATCGGAAAGGGACAAAGTTTGTCATCGCAGCCAGGAACTGGATCGATGTCAACTGTTAAATCGGCACTTTTATTTTCATTGGCCGTTCCTCCTCCGCTGCCTCCATCCTTCAGCTTGACGAGCATACTGATACCTTCGGTATAGAATTTCTGAACATCGGTGATTTCATAAAATTCGGCAGGAATCATCTTAAAGCTCCAGAGATTATTTCCTTCATCCGTCATTTTCAGCGCATCGTTTGAAGCACCCCAATCGCCATTCCCTACTTTCGGGTCGGAAGGATTCCAACTCCAGATATAGATAGGACCAGCCTTATCAACCAAATTAGGGCAGTCGCAGCCAGGATCTTTTAAGTTCACATAGATGGTGACTTCTTGGTTTATATCGGCCTCTTTTGGCACCACATAAGCCGTTTGTGCCGAGACAATATTCCCGACAAACAAGAGGCTAGCTAAGAATTTTAGTTTTTTCATGACTTAATTTTGACGGTCAAAATAATAGCTATACGAAAGTTTGCATCGAATGATTTTTATTCCCAATTGCTGGTCGTACGAACGAATAGGAGCAAGTAGTTCGACATGTACGGTATCGCCAAAATCATTGATCATATCAATTCCTTTGGGGGCATAATCGGAATAATTAGGACTGACTTCATTGCTGAAGTTCCAATTTCCTTTGAGGCGCAGAGAATCACTGCTATTGATATCGCGGAAACCCGGTGCGAGGAAATTTTTGCCTTTGCCGGGAGTCATACGAAATGCCTTGGAGCTAGCGTCGAATTGGATTCCCAACAAGGGGTCCATTCCACCAATGCCGTAGATGCTGCTTAAATCGCGTGAATCTTTCAAGGGACTAGCTTCATCAATCTGAACCACTTTTGAAAGCATCCAGGAACCATTCAGCCCGTCAGTGGCAGTGTATCGATCTCCAATGGGTGCGTACTCCTTTTTGCAGGAAGAAACCCCGATGAGGGCAACTCCTAAGAAAAGTAGTAGATGCTGTAGTTTAAGTATCTTCATTAGTTACATCCTCCTTCCTGATTCATAATGAATCCACTAGTTTGTTCTGAAATAGGAAATTGCAAGATCATTCCAGGACAATTCCAAGGGGCATTGCGAATGACAATATTCTCGCCTTCGGCTCCCAATCTTTTTAATTGTTGTATACGGTCTCCTTCTGCAAAGAATTCTAGGCGGCGTTCATAGCGAACAGCTGTAAGAATATCATTGGCATTGGCTTGGGCAGGTAAATTCACCACTCCTTGACCGTATGCCCTATCCATAATTTTATTAATATCCGAAACGGCAGTTGGTAAGTCTTGGTTTAGTTCGGCTAGTGATTCACAACGGATCATCATCAATTCAGTAAGATGAACATACGGGACAGAGAAAAAGTCATTATTAAATTTTAAGACCCCATAAAATTCATTTTCTGTTGCTTCATTGAAAACAGATACCAGCTTTGCTCGTTTATCACTTGGCCTTACATTCAACAAGTTATATAGCTCCGCGGAGATTCGTAGCTGCGGTGTCGCATTATTGTCGCTACGGTAGTTATCAATAAAACCCGACGCGCGATTATCGGTTGCAGATGTACTGATGAAGGTAAAAACATACTCACTAGCGAAACTGGTATTATCAAAATGATTAACCGAATCGCTCATCATATAATTACCTGAATTTATGACTTCAGCCGCATAGAATGAAGCATTGGTATAGTCTTGCATTTGAAAGTATACCTTGGCCAAAAGTCCTTTTACCGCATTTTTTCCGGCATAGTTTCCATTGGATTCGGGCAGGTCATTCAATGCCGCTTTGAGGTCAGTAAGAATCTGGGTATAGGTTTGAGCCACGGTGCTCCGTGTAATTGGGTCTTGACTCGGACTCAAACGGAGGGATATTCCCAAATGCCCGTTATCCGAAGTGTATCCATAAGGCTGAGCCCACAGTTTTACCAATTCGAAATTCGCCATTGCCCTCAAGAAACTTGCTTCCGCAAGGATTCTCGTTTTGTCTTCCGGACTCACCCCTGGCACTTTATCGATTTCTTGGTTCAAGATATTCACTCGATAGATACAGATATAGAAGTCCGCGTAATTTGAGCCAATGGTGCCGTTAAAAAAGTTGCTTGAGCGGGTGTAAATCTCTCTGAAGTTATCGTTATTAAAAGGCTGCTCTAGATTGTCAGAAAGCAGCTCTGAAAATATCTGTGCCCTTCCGTTGGTGGCATTGGCCATTACGTCGTAGCATGAATTCAACAATTTCTGAAGATCATCTTTATTCTGCAATGCTTCGTTTGCCAAAGTTTCATTCTGTGGCTCAACTTCAAGCAGTTTATTGCAGGCGCTTCCTAGCAGAAGTAGGGCGGTGATGAGGCTTAATCCAAGTATTCTTTTCATGATGTTTAAGCTTAGAATCCAATGTTTAATGCAATGCTAAATGTCTTCTCTTGCGGAGCAGTAAGGTAGGTGATCCCTACACTCATATTTCGATCGGTTGCATTTTCAAAATCACGTCCAATTTCTGGATCCAAGCCACCAAAATTCGTAAAGGTGATGAGGTTGGTTCCAATCAATTGAATGCGTACGCTGGCGACTTTCAATTTTTTAGTAAATTTTTCTGGTGCATTATAGGCTACCGAGAGGGTACGCAAACGAGCGTAGGTTCCGTCATGAATCCATTGCGTGGTATTCACATATGGAGTTCCTGATCCATAAGTAGCCGTTTCTAAAGTAAGGCGAGGGAAGGTGGCTTCATCACCTGGTTTTCTCCAGCGATCAAAAATTTCTGGACGCATGTTCCAATCGGTAATGATACCCAATTGACGCTTCGCGGAAGATTCATAGATATTGTTCCCGATGCTAAATGCCCAAAGCATACTAAAATCCCATTTACCTAATCGCAGGGTATTGGTTATCCCTCCAATTGCTTTTGGAAGCACAGATCCTACAGGAACACGATCTGAAGCATCCCAAGTGAAGGTTTGGTTCCCGTTTTTATCAAGGTATACTGGTTTCCCTGTCGTTGGATCAACATGAGAGAATCGCACGAGGAAGTTGGTGCCTACCGGACTACCCACAACAATACGGGTATCATTGGTGCCGCCACCTACTGCGTCTTCACTATACACGCCAATACTGGTGATTTTATTGTAGTTCCGAGCTACGTTGAAGTAGATATCCCATTTTACTTTTTTCTTGTCGACAACGTGCGCAGTGATGCCCAATTCAATTCCTCGGTTAACAATGGCACCCACATTGTCCCAGTAGGTGGAGAAGCCCGTTGATTTTGGAACAGCCAATTCAGCCAATACGTCTTTGGTATTTTTGGCATAGACTCCAAGTTCAGCCGTGATACGGTCTTTGAACAATCCAACTTGCAGGGAGGCGTCAAATACAGTGGATGTTTCCCATCTCAAGTTCGGGTTTTCTAAGCGCGTAGGGTAGGTGGTTGGATTCCCGTTGTATTGAATCTGGTTTTCTGCGGGCGAATAGGTTCCAAAGCGCTGGTAGTTGGGGATATTCGCATTTCCATTTCTACCGACCGAGGCGCGCAATTTCAGATAACTAACTTTTTTGAATTTCCGCATGAAATCTTCACTGCTAATGATCCAGCCAGCAGAAACTGCCGGGAAATAGCCATAGCGGTAATTTGCACCAAATCGAGAAGATCCGTCTACACGCAAGGTGGCTTGAACAAAGTAGCGGTCGTTATATGCGTAGTTCACCCGTCCAAACCAAGACATGAAGGCGAAAATTTCTTTCGGACTTCCAAAGGTGGTTGTATTGCTATCAATTGCGGGTGTATTGTATAGCGGTCCACTCATGTCTAAAACTTCACGGTATTTACTTGTATAGATAGAACGCTGGTATTCAGTGCCAATCAGGTAGTTTAGCTTGTGTAGGGCTCCTAGTTTTTGACTGTAATTCGCAGTGGCAATCATATTATAATTACTCACCCAGTTGGGGTTTTCCTTGGCCACCCCAGCATGCGTGCTATTGATTAATTCCTTCGGCTCATAGGTGTAGTCCGTCAAGTCCATATAATCGTAATTGCCTTGAACGCGAATGGTTAAGTCTTTAATCGGGTAATATTCTAAAAATGCGCCATTGATGAAGCGCTTTTCTACGGTTCTCCAGGTAAGGAGTTCACGAACACGCACTGGATTCGCTCCACCAGTATAATAGGTGCCATCCTCGTTGCGCACGGGATAGATTGGGAGCGCTGTTGACATGGCTTGTCCTAATCCGCCTGACCAGGCCGAATTCACTCGGTTGTTTTGTCCGCGACTAATTGAGAGATTCATTCCCACCTTCAAGTTTTTGGTAATTTGGTAGTCGAAATTCAATCGACCTGCCAAACGCTTATAGCTATTGCCAATCAGGTAGCTGCCGTTGTCGTCGTAACTCACATTTGCATAGTAGGTATACTTATCTTTTGCGCGGCTTGCACTAAAATGATAATTCTGCTTTAGACCCATTCCGATGGTTTGATCAACCCAGTCGGTATTCGTTTTTAAGGCCTGATCCCAAGTTATTCCACCAGGCAGTCGAGCCAATCCAGTATTTCCATCGTTTTCCCAAGCTTCTTGGTAGAGCTGCAGGTATTCGGTGGAGTTCAGCATACGTGGTCTTTGGGTTGGCACCGAAAAGCCAATTCTGGTTCCAAAGTCGAATTTGGTTTTTCCACTCTTTCCTCTTTTGGTGGTAACGAGAATTACTCCATTGGCACCGCGAGAACCGTAGATTGCCGTTGCTGCCGCATCCTTAAGAATGTCGATTGATGCAATATCATCCGGGTTCATCGTGGCCAAAGGGTTATTATTCATGGCTCCCGAATTTCCACTGAGGAAATAATCTTGGGTAATTGGAATTCCATCTATCACATAGAGCGGATCGCCTCCTGCAGAAATAGAAGCAATTCCACGAATTCGGATCACCGAGGCTGACCCTGCCAAACCACTTCCAACCACCACTTGTACACCCGGCGCCTTCCCTTGCAGCATGGCCTCGAAACTCGGTGCGGGCATGTCATTGATTTCTTCTGCTTCTAATCGAGTAACGGATCCGGTGACTTCCCGTTTCCTTTGCACGCCATACCCCACAACAACAGATTCACCAAGAACCTTAGACTCTTCTTCCATGGTGAAGTTGATTTCTTTTTTCTGATTTAGCCCGAGCTTAACGTTGACAATGCCTTGTTGGAATCCTACATAAGAGAACACAATCACATAGCTGCCGCTGTCCAAACTATTCATTTGGTAGATTCCATTGAGGTCGGTGGTAACTCCTCGGGTGGTTCCCTGAATATACACACTAACACCAATCAATGGTTCTCCTTTTACATCGTTTACCTTACCATAGATAGACTGAGCCGAGACTTGGCTAGTTAAGGTAAAAAGAGTGAACATACTTAAGAGAGTAAGTTTTAGTCCCATAGAGTTTAGAAGTTAATATATCTCCATGCTCGGTTTGGTTTGAGCATATTGGATTCTCAAAAATAGGGAAAAAGTGTATTTATCACACTAAGGGGTGATTTTTTTCTCTTATTAGCTGTAATGAATTGAAAATCAGTCCTATTTTTTTGATTGGACGAATTTGAAAAGCTGTGCGGGTTTATGACTTACCCCAGTCTGACGTTCATCTAACGGTTTGATATGTTCCATTTTTTTAATTGCTTTCCGAAAGTTTCTTTTATCCAATGGGCGATCTAAAATCACCTCATAAAGCCTTTGAAGTTGACTTAGGGTAAATTTCTTCGGGAGCAGATCCAGCCCGATACGGTCGTTATTAATTTCTTCGCGCAATGCTTCGAGCGCCTTATCTAGTATCAGGTTATGATCGAAGGCTAATTCAGGAACATCATGGATATCAATCCAGTTAGAAGCAGCTGCAAAAGAACCAGTCCCTGGATTGTATTCTTCCATCTTCACCAAAGAAAAAGAGGCGATGGTAATTACCCTTGCATCAGGGTCGGTGCGGTAAGTCTCTAACCATTCTTTATCCTTTTCGTTGCTCACTCTATTTGGATTGCCAAACGCATGAAACTGACGGAGGAAGATGCCTTTGATCTGGGTTAGTTCATCCAATACCCTAGCGGCTGCTTGGTCTAAACCTTCACTTTCAAACACCAAATCGCCGGGCAATGCCAAACGATGGGCATCTTTGTCGGGATGTGCTTGTTCAATAAGTAGTACCTTTAATTTATCATCGTCAAAGCCAAAAATTGCACAATCCACAGAAACATGGGGATTGATATTGGTCATTTGTTTCACAGAGCTATTCATGGTGAGGAATGGTAGAATCGTTTGGTTACCCGAATATACGATTAGTTATTGTACAAAATACACTATTTTAATTCATTCAATTTTAGATAGTTAAGGTCTTTACTTGTAAATTGATTGATTAAAAAGCGTATAAAAGCAGCGGAAATTAATAATATTGACTTTAAATCTGGCAAAAATGATTCTATTGGTTGACAGTGGTTCTACAAAAAGTGATTGGTTCTTGGTAGAAAGCAACGGCACATTCGTTGATTCTTATAAAACAAGGGGCTTCAATCCTTATTTCCATACCTCAAAGTTTATTTCGACGGAAATCGGAAAGAACAAAAGCATACTAGGAATGGCCGGCCATGTAACGCAGATTTACTATTACGGAGCAGGCTGTTCAAACGACCATTTTAAAGAGATTGTTAAACTTGGATTGAGCGAAATATTCCCAGAAGCGACCATTCTCGTTGAGCATGATTTGATGGCAGCCATTTATGCTGCGTATGAGGGACAGCCCTGTATAAGTTGCATTTTAGGTACTGGTTCAAACTCAGCCTATTTTGATGGACAGCATTTGACAACCATGAATTCAGGACTTGGATACATCCTCGGCGATGAAGGCAGTGGAAGCTATTTTGGAAAGAAACTTTTGTCAGCATTCCTCTATAACCAGCTACCAGCAGAAATTAATGCCGAGCTTGTTGCGGAATTTGGTTTAGACCGAGAGACCATTATTAAAAACGTATATGAAAAACCAGGAGCCAATGTGTACTTAGCTGGTTTTACACGCTTTATAGCCAAGCATCAAGAGCTTCCAGTATTTCAAGAAATGCTGTATGATGGTATGAAGGAGTTTTTAAAAGTACATGTATGTGGCTTCGAACAGTATAAAGAAGTGAAGACCCATTTTATTGGTTCGATTGCTTTTTATTTCCAAATACATATCGAAAAAGCGGCTAGTGATTTAGGAATCACAGTCGGACAAATAATCAAATCGCCAATACAGAAGTTATTGGAATACCACGTAAAAAATGTTTTTCATCATGCCTGAAATTAAAGCCTGCATATTCGATTTGGATGGAGTTTTGGTCGACACGGCAGTCTACCATTTTAAAGCCTGGAAATCTACGGCAAATCAGTTGGGTATTGATTTCACGGAAGAACATAATGAGCAGCTGAAAGGCGTAAGTCGTCAGCAATCATTGGAATACATCTTGAAAATTGGAAATGTCCAATTGACGGATGCAGAGCTGCATTCTAAGTTGAAAGAAAAAAACGACCACTATTTGGACTTAATCCGCGACATGAATCCATCTGAAGTGCTTCCCGGAGTGATTGACTTCTTGGAAGAAATTAAAGCCGCCGGAATGCGCACTGCATTGGGTTCTGCGAGTAAAAATGCACCTATCATACTCGAACGCTGCGGACTAACGCATTACCTCGATGTGGTGATAGATGGGACTTGTTTTACCCATTCAAAACCGCATCCGGAAGTATTTCAAAAGGGGATTCAGGCCTTGTCTGTTTTTCCTTCCAAGGCAGTTGTTTTTGAAGATGCAGTGAATGGAGTTAAGGCCGCGAAATCAGCCGGAGCCCATGCCGTTGGGGTGGGTGACCCAGAAACCTTATCGGAAGCAGATTGGGTTATTCCGGGGTTCAAGAACTTTGATTTAAATGACCTGCTGACGGTCTTTGTTAAGCAGAATACCAATGATACTAATTCAGATAGTGCATGAAAAAATTTGTCCTAGATAACGAGTGGCATATACGCGTAGATCAGTTTGATCCATCCGCACATGAAGCGCGAGAAAGCCTTTTTAGTATAGGCAATGGACGAATCGGACAAAGAGCCAATTTTGAAGAATACTATTCTGGAAAATCCTTGCCGGGAAATTATGTTGCTGGGGTTTATTATCCAGATAAAACCCGCGTGGGTTGGTGGAAAAATGGGTATCCAGAATATTTTGCCAAAGTTTTAAATGCGCCAAATTGGATGGCATTGGATATTCTCATCGACGGAGTGCGTTTTGACTTGCATAACCTTCAAGTTCTTGAATACCGACAAGATTTAGACATGAAGGAGAGCGTACTTCGTCGCCATGCACGGGTTAGGCTGCCTTCAGGGAAAGTGGTGAGTATGAATGCTACTAGGCTCCTTCATGTGGAGCATGATTATTTGGCCTTAATTAATTATGAAATTTACTGTGAAGATGGAGCAGATATCGTGCTTCATTCTGCCTTGGATGGAAATGTTAGAAATGCCGATTCAAATTACGATGAAACTTTTTGGGATGCCGTGTCTAGCGAGCAGGGTGAATACGATTTCTTGCAGGTTAAAACACGGAAATCAGGATTTGATGTAGGGTATTTGGCGCACCATCAGGTATCCATCAATAACGAAGCACAATCGGTTAAATGGAATTTAGAAAGCCGTGAAATGTCAACCCGGCGTATCTGCAGCTTTAAACTTGAAGCAAAGAGCGCCTTCAAACTGGAGAAGCGGGTAGTTATACTGTCGAGTCTAGATTATGCTAGTTCTTCAATCTATCATGCTAGTGTTGATTATATGAGCGCTCTTGCTCCCATTTCATTTGAGAGGCTATTAAAAGAACATGTAAGCACATGGGCCAATAAATGGAAATATTCGGATATCCTCATCGAAGGAGATACAGCTGCCCAACAAGGAATTCGCTTCAATATTCTGCAACTCAACCATACCTATTCGGGCAAAGATGCACGACTTAATATTGGTCCGAAAGGTTTTACAGGAGAAAAGTATGGAGGTTCGACCTATTGGGATACTGAAGCCTATTGCCTGCCATTCTACTTGAGTACCTCGCCACAAAAGGTAGCGCGACAATTACTCGAATACCGTTTCAAACAATTAGATAAGGCGATTGAAAATGCGGCTAAGCTGGGTTTTAAAGACGGTGCGGCACTTTATCCTATGGTGACCATGAACGGTGAGGAGTGCCATAATGAGTGGGAAATTACCTTCGAAGAAATTCACCGTAACGGGGCTATTGCCTTCGCTATATATGATTATATCCGCTCTACCGGCGATGAGCCTTACCTCCTTGAAGGGGGCTTGAATGTGCTGATTGGTATTGCACGTTTTTGGAACCAACGTTTTACTTGGTCGGAAGAAAAAAAGGCCTTCGTGATGCTGGGGGTGACCGGTCCAAACGAATACGAAAACAATGTCAATAATAACTGGTATACAAGCTATATCGCCCGCTGGTGCATGCAATACACCCTGAAGGCCATTGCGCAAGCAAAGCAGAAAGATATGGAGAAGGCGGAGGAAGTATTGGCAGGATTGGCATTTACTTTGGATGAAGCAGTCTCCTGGTCTTCACAATGCGCGAATATTTTTCTTCCTGAGTCAAAAGAAAAGGGAATTTTCCTCCAGCAAGAAGGGTATTTGGATAAAGAACAGATTATGGCGGCAGACTTACCAGAGACTGAACGTCCGATCAACCAACATTGGTCTTGGGATAGAATCCTTCGCTCCTGCTTCATCAAACAGGCGGATGTGTTGCAAGGCATCTATTTCTTTGAAGAGGAATTCACCGAAGCGCAGATTCGAAACAATTTTGATTTTTATGAACCACGTACGGTGCATGAATCATCATTAAGTCCATGTGTTCATAGTATTCTCGCTGCTAAATTAGGCTATGAAGAAAAAGCCTATGAAATGTATTTGCGTACGAGTCGCTTAGACCTCGACGATTATAATAATGAAGTTCATGAAGGCCTACATATTACTAGTATGGCCGGCACCTGGTTGTCGGTAGTTCAAGGTTTTGGTGGAATGAGAACCACGGAGCAAGGAATAAGCTTTCAACCCATGCTTCCAAAACAATGGGATAGATACGCCTTTAAAATTCGATACCGCGAATCAATGCTAGAAATTAGCACCAGTAGAGATGGGACACAAATTACTCTTATAGAGGGTAGTCCGTTGTCGATTAATGTATATGGAATTACAAAAGAGATAAATGATCATGCACCTGTAACTTGGACAAATAAGCTGCCTGCCAATTAGCCTATGAAAAAATTGCTCCTTTTCTTATCTATCGCTCATGCGCTTTCTTCCTGTATAAGTCATCACCAAAGCAATAGTACCAGCGATTGGACGCCCGTGCGTTTGAACTTGGATAGCACAGAACTGTTCTTGGAAGATTACCTGATGGATCTATCAATTCTTGATAGTCTGACTGTAACTGCTGGTTTGGAAGTATATCATCAAATAGCTGAAAAGAAGCTGCTTCTCCTTGGTCAGGCAGAGGAAAACGTTGCGGTGTTGAGCTTTTGGATGAAGGGAGAGAAACTAGATTTGCCTTTGAAAAAATCTTTTGCTCAGCGTATTACCTTTCAATTTTTAGATTCCTTACATCAATACCAAAAGGTGGAAATTGCCGGTGGGTTTAATGGATGGACGGCTTCTCGTGGTGAACTCAGCTTTAATGAATCAAACCGCAATTGGGAAAGAACATTTGTACTCAATGAAGGAGAAGAATCCTACCGATTGCATCTTGATGGTGTTGAACAATTGGACCCAAGCAATCCATCAAAAAAGGAAAATGGACTCGGTGGATATAATTCTGTCTGGAAGATTGGAAATATGGAGGAAACCGGACTACTATCCAGTTCCCTCAGCGAGGAAGGGCTACTACAATTTGAATCACCTAATAAGGAAGCGCATTGGTTGTATTTCTATCATAACCAATTGATACAAGAAGATTTTAACACGGAAAGATCCAGCTTATCCATAATTCTAGAAGGCAATGGACTCTTGCATATTTATGAGGGTCCGCGCGAATTGGTTATTCCTATTAAAGAGGGGCGTGCTGTAAAGTCGAGTGCCCAGTTGGATCGAAAAGACCGCCATGCGATGATTTTGTATTTTATGATGCTCGATCGCTTCAAAAATGGTGACCTGACGAATGATCCTTCTCCGCTCGATTCAGTACTTCCAATCGCCCAATATCTTGGTGGTGACCTAGCTGGTTTGCATCAAGTAATTGAGTCAGGCTATTTTGACCAATTGCATGTAAATACTTTTTGGATTTCACCCATTAGTCCGAACCCTACAGATGCCTGGGGCTTATGGGATAAGGGAGGTGTACGCACCCGCTTTAGTGCATATCATGGATATTGGCCCACGTCTTTTGCTGGCATTGATTCACGTTTTGGGACCGAAAAGGAATTGAGCAATGTTATACGCTTGGCCCATGCGGAAGAGTCAAACGTGCTTTTGGACTACGTGGCCCATCATGTTCATATAAGTCATCCGCTATACAAAGAACACCCCGATTGGGTAACACAGCTTCATCTCCCAGATGGAACCTTGAATACCGAACGTTGGGATGAATATCGACTAAGCACGTGGTTTGATGTTTTTTTGCCAACACTTGATATGGCGCGACCTGAAGTATGCGAG
>Ga0100380_10005166_pt1 | contig 13548 bp, 14 predicted proteins | sample CryGeymeta201504_FD_80417 | JGI IMG/M metagenome (GOLD analysis project Ga0100380, IMG submission 80417) | Groundwater microbial communities from Crystal Geyser aquifers in Utah, USA - Crystal Geyser metaG 2015-04 | ecosystem: Environmental > Aquatic > Deep subsurface > Groundwater | place... | reverse complement strand
GTTTTAGGAAGCGATCACCGTCCAGTGCTAGCTCGTTACACCAAATCTTTGGGAGGAATAGACCCAGAACAGATCTACTTTTAAAAAGAAGAAAATTGCCAACTAATTTGATATTGATGCCGGTTTTATATGTAAGTATACAAAGGTCAACAGCTAATTTACAGATTTATCATTTGCAACATGAATACCCAGAGCAACATTCAAGGAGTCATCGAAGTGTTCGGAGTCTACTTCTGCAGAAATTGTAAAAATATCATGACCCCAACTATCTCTAGTGGTCCAGAACTGCAGTTTGAGTGTGTGAACTGCGGCTTCTTCAATGTGGACTTCTCTCAAAAAACAGGGATGGAGTGTGCACTCTTCAGTAAAGACCTCAGGCCACTCCGAAAGAACCAAATAGCAGATCGTGCATTCATCTTCGACCCCACTTTCCCTTCAATCCACATTGAATGCCCTGAGTGTGGCTATGGGAAGGCAATTTGCTTTTTGAGGGCAGATGAAGCTGAGACAAAGATGGTGGCCAAACTCATGTGTAGGAACGTCAAAGGCAATGTTGTAATCTGTGGACATGCTTGGACTCTCAATGACGAGTCTTAAATTGCTGAAGTGGCTGTTCGAATCAAACTCGAGGAAGAAGATGATGATTTTGATTCTGGTGATGAAAAGATGGTCCCCGAAAAAAGAAAATGATTGCTTTTTTCTTATTTATGGTGCATATTACGAATCTTGATTTTACTTTTTCCCCTTTGTTGTTGTTTTCAATAATATTATGAGCGACCAAGAAGAATAACAATAGTGGATACTCGTCAAACCTTCCAAGAAGAAGCATATCAGGAAAGAGATCAATCCAAATCGCATCCACTCGAAAGGAGTAACTCCCCTTAAAACTGTACTTGAATAGGATGCTGAATAAAATCTTCTCGCATCTAAATCAGCTGATGATAATAAAAATATACTCAAAGGATTATTCGCAAGTGCACCTCAATAGATGACTGTTCATTGCCTTGGCCTTGGGCACTTCCAAAGCATTTTAAAACCTTTCCTTCAGATGCTGTTTCTAAAAAGGATCATAATCCCAGAACTTTAAGAGCACAAAATCAATTTTCAAGTGAACGTGTACGATCCTATTTTTTCCGAGGAAGAGATAGACTTCATAGCTAAGGAGAACTGGTCATGTAGGCCTTATTAATAAATAAAAGGCTCAAAAAATTGCCTATTTTTTATGCCTCACTGCGAGCGAGAACTTTATGAACTGATTCTAAAAGATAAGAAACAATAACAATGGTGGTTAGTGATTGGAAATTCAATACGGTAATACAAAGAAAGATGCAAAATGCTTGGATAGACCAATCCCAAAATTTTCGATCAGTTCAATCCTTCAGAGCAAAGCATGAAAGATTATCGCTAGGCTTTCAATGACACTGTTGTTTATATCCTTTGATGTGATTAATGTAAAAATGTAATGAGTAAATCACTCTCCCAACAGGGTATCAACAATGTTCTGATAGTGTTTAACTTCTTCTTTTTGATACTGAATCAGTATCTGCATTTTTTTCTCTTGCTATTAGTATAGTTTAAGCATTTTGTCTTGTGTTTGTTTCATCCCAATCGCTTATTTGAGCCTGGTTCGTAGTTGTTCCATTTCATTTTGTTATACTTATCTCTTTTTCTACTTTATCCTTGTGTTCTATATCGAAAATTTTTTCATATGAGGCTCACTATCTTATATCTTGACATCTCGAGATAACCTATCATTCTCAGTAAAGACTGCTTTCATTTGGAAATGAATAGATTCAGTATTCGAAGAATAGACATATCTAGCTTGTAAGTTTCATATTTGAATGAGCAATTTACTATGTAAATAGCCTAAATAATTACACATAATATCCAATATAATCATCAGACGTGCCTTCTGAGCACTTTTTTTCTGCGTATTGGTCCTTCTTAGTCCAAAAAGTGAGTGGCTGCCACTCTGTTTTGGATTAATTTCTGAAGGTAAGTTTTGTTTCTGCTGGCATCAAGGTCTAATCCCATTGTTTTGACCTGCACCAGATCGTTTAGTTCTTGATTTTTTTGCTCAGCAGGTTGTTTGTCTCGTAAATTCCAAAATACTTTTCCAACTTTTTTCCATTTGTTGGGACCAACGTTTTAGAATGCTATTTCGGGTTCCTTAGCTCCAGAACTCTCTATCTGAGCTTTTGATAGTCCTTTTCTCATTCCTATTTTAGCTTTGGCAAGAGAAATAGATCTGGCCTTCATGCGATTGGTCGGTTGGGTATATCCACTGAGAGACCTACATGAGAAGCATCTGCTCCTATCGGTGGCACCATCTTTGCGATTGAAAACGGGAATGGTGGGACTTGTTGAAAGGAGGGTCCTTCCACTTTTGAAGGGATCTTGAGGACTAGAGCTAACCTTTTTAAGGGTAGGAGGAGCCACAGTTGATTCACTATAAATGAGAGATTCAGTTTTCTGAAGTTTAGCAAAGCTCTCTGTGGGAAGAATTTCAAGTTAGAACTCAATCGAGGCTTTGGAGTAAGGATTGTTCTACATATAGAATTTTTATACTTTCTCAATACTGATGCTAGATTCTATTCTGAGAATCTGACTAAATCAAAGAATTATAGCGTAGAATGTGATGGGGGATGATTTAATGAATCAATAAGATGGTGAAGATCAAGGTCTGATAGTTTAGAGGGAATGGAGGGGTTCGTTACCAGTCTCAAGGCCAAGACTTTCCTTAACTTTTTTCTCCATGAACTCGACGTTCTTCAATAGATCATTGTGTGATTTTACTCCTTCTCCACAAGCCATTTGGATGACTTTTACACAATTGTAGCAGCCGTCAACACATGCAGCCACGCAAAGAGCGCAAGAGAAAAGGCAGTATTTGATGCCTTTAGTGCAGTTCTCGAAGGCAGGGCCTGATTCACCCATCTTGCAGTCGATGCAGAGAGGAGCGAAGAGGGTCCAGCAGCAGGCATTGCAGAAGAGAGAAGCTAACCCACAGGCCTAGATGGAATGCCACTGATCGATGCAGCTGGCTACATTGCAGGCACACATAGAGAAACAGTAGCATTGACAGCATTTTTTGACAAAGTCGGCCATATCAACCAATCTACAATATATCAATTATTACAAATTAACCAAATGTCCCACCAACAAATTCATCAAGTCCTCAAAGACCGCAAATAGCACAGTATCCATGTTTTGATTCAGACCAGAAAATCGCCCATTATCGTCAGCAACGTATCAAACATAAATATCAACAACAGGAGCCATTAGCGGTAAACTAAGATCCTGCATCTCAGAGGCAGGCGCAGTTCTATGAGAAAGTTTTCAACGAAAAAACACCTCAGCCTCAAAGACCCAAGCAAAATAAGCCAGTCCAGCAGCAATAGTAGAGTCAATAAAAACAGAACAAGCTGAAGAACCGTAAGAAGCAACTGATAAAAAAAATGAAGAACCAGAAGACTCAAAAAGGACAACCCCTGATGCGAAACTACATCAAATATGCTCTAACCAAGCTTCAAATCAGTATGGAGGAGGAAAAACAAGTCAAGGCCAAAGGGCAAGGTTAAAATCAGAGAAAAGGGGGCCAACAGCAAAAATGAACTACTTGTGATAATTATAAGTTTATTGATGAATAATAATAGCAACAAGAAAAGGGTTGAAAGTCAGCAATTTTTGCAATCAAAAAATGAATAATTAGATGGTCTCTTGTACAACATTGAGTGTCCAGAATAATAAATCATACCTAGAGTTTAGCCAGCAAAAAAGGTTTAGGATTCACTTGACTCACTCACACTTCTCCTTTCTCGAGCAAAAAAAGCAGTACAAGATATTTGATGCAGACAGAAGGCAACGAACGCTATAGAGTACAACACAAGTCAAAGAAGATAAGTGAAGAGTAGGCATTTTTGACAGGTATCGAAATTTAGGTCAAAAAGATAAAACATAAGTAAGATGACGATATCAAACGGGAGATTTTAGATTAGGAGGTTAAAAAATTGTTATCGAAAAAGACTCTATAAGATGAGCTCGACTTACTAAAGAGATAAATCAAGCAGACAGATGGCTTTTTACGCAGTTACAGCAAGCAAGTGCTGAGGACATAAAAAACGGTGGGTAAGCTGGCAGGCCGATACGCATGTCATCTCAATTTGCGGGTTCCAGGAAACGGGCCAAGTATGGATTTATCAGGCTATTCGGCTATCCTACGTTCGCACAAACAGTTCAAAATTGCCCGATGATCATAGATGCAGATAGGTATTTTTCAACAGTTCCAAGTCAATTAAGATCAGGTGATGGGAAGTTCGACCTTTTTTTTGGCGAGTCGAGCCATTTAGTAGTCGTTATGCTAGTTTTACTATCCTTTCATTCCTCCAAAAAATTATTGCATGCTCCCTTACACTTCGTTAGGTGAACTTTGTGTCTCCTAATTTTTATGCTACACTTTTAGATATTGTTCTCCTTGAGGCGAAAGGTTAACGGGCCCTGCAGGATTATTCTTAGGTTGCTGAGGAGCAACATTTTCATCTCTTTGTGGAGACACTCGTTCAGGGGTTTTATCGGTAGCTTTTCTTTAAGGTTATTCAGGTTGACCATTTTTCTGTTCTTCTGGCTATGGCTTTTTCTGGCACGTAACACAGCCCATTTTTAACAATAAATATATATAGAATCAATACTGCTGATAATTATTTGGGGATTGCTGAGAGTAGTCGTGGATGTACTGGTACTCTTATGGAGTTATCATTCTGTCCCAAAAACGCTGATCGGTGGATGTGATTCTTACATAGTTGTTGTTGAAATACTGGTAGTATTCGCCATTTTGGCCAAAATAGCAAAAAATAACCTGAGGAGAGGGTAGTGGTTGGGGTTGTTGATAAATGGGTAAGGTTGGCTAGGGCACAATGTAGTGAGATTTTTAGGAATAACTCTCTTAGTTTAGAGGTTTGTATTATTACTCCTCATGTTTCTCTTCCTTCTTGGCACTATTTATGCTGTTGGGAATTTTGCAGAATCTGGCAGATTTTTGTTTGCGGCTGGTTTGGTGAAAATACAACAAAACTGCTGTAATAGTTGAGGGGCACTTGAAGTATTCCTTTCCTTCAACTACTCTATGCTCTACCTTCTCATTGGCATTTTCAAATGCCACTTTTTTAAGTTATTATACCTACTGAACAGTCAAGTTACGGTTCATCTGAATAAGAATAGTGTTTTGAGTGCTGATAAGGATGGGTACATTTTTAGCGTTCTTATCTTTGAGTTTATTTCCTTCCTTTTTGATGCCAGTAGCTAACTTATCAAATTTGACATTATGCCAGATGAGCCAAGTGCTGTTGCTTAGAGGGTACTTTTTGTTGGGAAAAGCCATCTCAATTATAGCTTCACACTTTTAATTTTCGTTGAAAATTTTGTTGATATCCTCCAAACTCTACTTGGAAGCAACCAAAAGAGTGATAAATTTGAAACCAGGTTTCACAAGCGGATTTATGTGAGCATGACCATTTCCTCTGGGTTACTATTCAGCAAAAGCATCCTTGACATGATTCTCATCTTCAGCAATGTATAGTTGATCACCTTTTTATGGAGTCCAACAGGCCGAACTGTGGAAAATCATCGTTGGGATTTTATAACTTCTCTATTTAAGATAAGGCAGTTTGATATTTTTATGAGGGTTATACTGATGAAATCTTTAAGTCATGAAGTGATAGACATCTTCACCTATGATCTTACAGGCTCCGATGTGAGTTTGGCAGGCGAAGTGAGGGCTCCCGGTGGAGGAAATAGAAGGGGTGAAAAAATATGTGTAATGTGGTTCGGTTGGATAGACAGTGATCCTCAAAACATAGACTCCCTTTAGCCACTTAGAGGCATCCTTTACAGGAATGAAAGAAAAGTCTATTTGCCTTTTGGGAGCAACTGAAGGGTAAATTAACCCTATAAAAGCTATTAGCCTAGTCTCGATTGATTCTTTTAATTTTTAACTTGTTACTTAAATGTTGGGATATACCTTCTATCGAGGACCTTTCACGCATCCAATGAAAATAGCTCCTCCCGAGCTGTTAAGATAGCTGACAATATGCTAAATTATTTGCATCTGCATTTCTTTACACTTCGATAAAGGTCCAAAAAAGCTGACTGCCTGTTTGTAGGTCGGAAATGCTAGGTCTTCGTCAGCTGAACAAAATCGCAGGCAGCAAGCACAATCCCTGTTATTGGTGGTTTTTGCATCTATATCCGCATACTTTTCATATAATTTGCTACTTCTATCGTTCTTGTTTCCTTTCATCCTCATGCCACAGAATTAATGATACTATTTTGAGCGCAATAGGTCGATCTTGAACAATATCTCTTTCCAATGGTGTATATCAGAATGGTCCGAGCAAATCAATGGATCAGGTTTGAAGATTAGACTTTAATTTTTTTATCCTTATTATTGGGTTTATGCGATGATCGAGTCTTTGGTATTTTACTGCTGGAGGCTCATCTAGAGCTATTTCTGTTTGTTCTTTATATAGAGATGAGCAAGCTCGTCAGCTCCTTTTGAGTTGTCAATTTTTTTGATATCATCAGCACACAGCTGAGGTACTTTCTTTTTGGTGACCTTCTAATACATTCTTTTGAGGGATTCAAACTCTTCTAGCAAAAAAGGCAGTCCAACTCTTTAGATTTTGTATAGGGAATATTTCATGAATATTGTCACAGGTTCATCTAATTAAGACTGGTATCGACTCCAGTTCGAAAATGCCTACTTGAAGTATTTTGTAGCTGCAGAAAGGAGAGTTTGAGCAAATGACTGATCACATTCTTTTGCAAATTATGCCAATTTTTATGCTCCTTGTTTGGTGGGTCTCTTTCTGATGAAAGAGCTGAGTTATCTTGATACAATGGTCATCTTTGCTAGTGAGCGGAAGGTATGAGTCTATGCTTGAGGTTCGGACATTAAAAAGTATTAATTATTTAATATCAAATCACTCTCAGGGTTGGCTCTGATTTTGCAATAAAGGTTTTTTCTCGTCATTCCCTTGGGTTTTTTTCTTTATCTTCTTTGAAATTTAGATACATTGAAGGGTTTCCCAAGAAAAAGAGTTAAGCACTCTATCCCTAACAAAGTCCGACCTATAAATAGTCACAATCTGCCTATTAACGATAGCTAGCCTGTTGCATACTCAAACTGGGCATTGGCATATTTATCGAAAAACTGGCTCCCAAAATGCTGAAATTGGGTATTCGCTGACTTTCTTTCACTTCTTATCTTTCGAACACATTGATCGAGTTTATTTGAGTCTCTCCTTACAAACTAACAACTTCTGAAAAATCAGCTGGAAGGAAAAACAATTCAGGTTTAGGTACTGGAGAATTAGCTCCTTGTAGATCCAGTGAGCTCTTTTTTCTATTTTTTGTTTCAGGACTGGAAGAAATATTTTTATGGGGGTTGTAAGTATGAGACAGTTGTAAGATTTGGTCTACCATGAAATTATAGTATTCCTCCTCTTTTTCCTTTTTGTTGATCAGTTTGTAAATGTAGTTGAGGACTCTCGGATGGATAAAGTGGTTATTCGCAAATTCTGACAGCCACTCTTCGAAGATTTGCCTAAAACCAAAACAAACCCTTTAAGCATCAAGGAGCAATCGTTCTTATCCCTAATTGATGGCAGTCTTTGCCCAGGCACAGACCAACATCAAAAGCAAGGATCCCTGCCTAACTTTGATCTTTTCTCCTGGCGAACACACAAGATCATTCATATTCTGTGCTTTCTCGACCAGAAAAGGATCAAATATATTCCAATTAAGCTCTTAAAGGCGATAAACAACTAGTAGCAGTTCAAGTTAATTCATCAGGAAAAGAGTTGCTGTAGCCCTTAAGAGATGGTAGAGAGGGATATGTTGGTTGAGAGGAGTACGATTGGCAAGCGATCGGAGGATAGGACGTAGAGCAGGAGCTGTCCGACCATAGTAGCGTACCAATCGCTGACTATGGGATGATGGGTTATAGAGGGCTAACTTCTTGCCGTTTTCTTTTCTTTGCCAGCGTTCCTTCATTATTAATTCTACGAGGCAATTAATTCTGGGGACTAATTAGAGCAAGCATCCTGTTATTTTCCCTCCTAACTTTTCAAATCTGGTCGAAAAATGTTCAACAGTCGATAACGTGTCCCGACCGACTGCATAGAGCTTGAATATGATGTTAAGATGACTATCTACATTTAATATCAATTTTTATCTTCCTTCCTTGTACTGAAGTCTTGACTCTTTTATCTCTATAATTTTTATAGAACAGCTGCCCGCCTTCTCTGCTCTTCTTATTCCTTCTGTTTCAGCCTTTCTTTCTCTTACCTTAGTTCTTTGAGCTCTCTTCTTCGCTTGGCAAGAGCTTCCACCCCGCTTCGTCGATATAGCTCTAATTGGCGCTGAAGTTTTATTATTTGCTATTACTGGTCTTTTCCGTAGCTGTACTTGAAAATGGACTCATTTCCACTTTGAATGTAAAATCTTTCACTTGCTGTCGATCTGAAATATAATTCTTTTGATCTTTAGGCCATAGTCAAACCTGTGTGTTTGAAGAGTCGTTCCATTGGAAGCCTCAATTTTTGAAGATCGAAGTGATCCTTCATGACTTTTTCGTAACATTCTTGAAGAGTGATATTTTATCTGAGAACTGCTTCCTGAAAGAAGCATTTAAAACCTGGCATTACTGAAAAAGTAAGAGCTGTTTTTTGTGCTTATTGAGGAGCAGATTGTGATGGCGCATTGTTGTCCATAAGATCAAATCCTAACTCGTCTTTCTCCATCTCAATTATATTAAATACAAATCTAAGATCAAGAGTTCACAAAGATGCTTGATAGTGAAGAGATTAATAGATATTTATATGAGTGGTTTGATCATTCTTATTTGTCGTTTTATTTTTTGTCTTATCCTGTTGCTTTTTCTGTTTTTACTTATCCTACCTGTTCTAATTGATCTATTGCCGGCTTTTATGCTTGGATTTATTCCTTTTGCTCGGGTTCTTTATCTTCCTCTTCGATGATTGCATCTGAATATCAAAATCAGTACTGTTTGATTCTGGAATAACTTCATCAGGAGGAAGATTGTAGTCGTGCTTTGATGTGGCTTTGTGAACTGAAGGATGATAGACCAAATCCACCTTATTGATAGCATTTACTTCTTCATGAGGATCATACTTGAATCGTTCATCTTTCTACTCAAGATCAGCATTCTTTTCTGCCTCTGCTTCAGGGATCACCTCTTCAGCTGGGATGTTGTAATACTAATGAGAAGTAGATTTATGGACTGAAGCGTCATAAACCAAATCAAGGTCACTTTTTGCATTGACTTCCTTGTGAGGGTTGTATTTGAAATGTTCAGGTTTTGAGTGGATGTCTTTATTACTGCCGGCAAGCTTTTATATTTATGCTTGCTTAGCTTGATGCTTAGCCTTGACTTCTTGAACGTTGACACAAAAGAGTTATGACCCATTTTCAACTTTTTCATCTCTGAAAGATTTGTCAGAGTTTAACTGACGACCGACATGGATCAGTACAAGAGTATCAGAGCTACCCTTAAATAAACCTGACAAACGATTATCGATAAATTCTTTGATGTTTGTTGAACTTTCGACAAGCAGTGTTTCAATCTGAGATCCATCTAAAGTCTTGATTGTGACTTCAATGGTGTCTCGATCAAGCTCATGGCTATTGATTAAATGAATGATAGCTTTTTACTTTAATTCACAGGGCTCTTAAATATTTTAGATGAGTCTGCCTTGAAGATAGAGGTGAATATCTTCGGGTTTCAGATCATGTGACTCGGCTGCTCGTTGATAGAGTTTTTCAGCTGATATTGAAGGTTTTACTTTGATTATTTTACCAATTTTTTGACTGTTTCTCACATAGATGTTGATATTTTCTTCACTCATAGCTTAATAATCTTTACGACCGAAATGCAATAGATAATAATCAGAATCAATCAAAGGGAGTATAGTTTGTCGATTAAACAAAGATTATTGAGCACGAATAGATAGCTACTTTCACAATAGTCATCTATACTGTGAAAATAAACAAGGTTCTTCCCAAATTGTACCCTTAAGCTGCTCCCATGATGAACTTGATCTCAGGGTTCCCTATTTGGCACATCTATGGAATTTTCTTATCATAAATCTTTAAAGCGCGAAGATTTCATTGCAAAACGTAAGACCTTGTAGTATCTGTCTTATAGGGATTGGCTCATGATGCATTGGCGCCATTAGAAAAATATCTAGTAGATTCAGTCAGTCAAATGCCAGAAAAATATTTCTTTTCGTAGAGTTGGTTCAAGAATAGTCTTTAAAGTTAGGAATCATAGGCTTTCTTCAAGGCATCTGTCTTGGTTTTATCTTATGAATATTATTTTGCCTGAAGTTTTCTTAACATACTTTACAAGAGAGAAATCCACTCACTTTTTCTTCACTTCATCATTCCAGTTCTATCTGATCATCACCAATATCTGAATCAAAAGACGAGCAGCAAAGTACTTAAAGACTTAAGCTTCTATATTGTGGAGAAAAAAATCCCTTAAGAAATACTTTGAATGTTTCAGCCTACTATTAAGGCAGGGTGGACTTATCGTCTTCAAATAAGTAGCCATTCACTTTACAATATGAAGAGTGATATGAATCGCTAAATAACTATTTCCCTCAGTAAAAGTAAGTGCCAGAATTTTTTCAATAGCTTGAACGATCGAGATGATCTCTTTTACAAGCGAATACTCGATCTATTATATTTCTCGATAAATCTCACTTTTTATTTCACAATTCGATAAAATTTGAGAAGATTCACTTCCCTTAAGGAGGTTTGCAGGCTTTAGATTTATCTCTCTAGCTTTGGAGAGTCTTTCTGACGTCGGTTCAGCAATTTTCCTCCAATGGTCATCAAACTTCTTGATGGTTTTGAGAAGTTTGATATGTCTTGAGATGATGAAGTACTCTATCTGCATCTTATTCATTGTGTTTAAGTCAAGGTTCTTGTGTCTTAGGATCTTTTTATATCAGAGTTGAAAAATGTCAGTTTGTTAGAGTTATTCTGATGGAATAGAGTATCGAGATTGATCCCAAGATTCATTGGTGAAAATACCTTTGCAGAAAATAATGATCAAATAAGCTTTGGAATATATTTCTCAATGTTTCTGGCTCTTTTGAAGTTCACCTATAAAATCTTGAACTTTTTATTTTTATTAAGGCCTTTTAATAGTAAATCTGCATAGATTGCAAATCAATAAGATATGGGTCAATCACATCGGCGGTCTATAATAGAGCATCGGCCAATTCCAAAGGTAGACAGGGTAATTGATGGGGTTGTAAGGACTGAAGACATATTGGTGTGGGAATTCCTCTTGCCAGTTCTATACCTGAGCATCTTCCTCCTGCTTGACTTGAAGATCTTCTTTCTCTTTTATCTCAGTTTCAACCTTCACGATCGATTGAACTTAGTCTTGATGAACTTTTTCCTCAATCTTCACAATTTGGATATTTTTTTCCTAAGTTGAACTCACTTTCAGAAGAGTGGCCTCTTCATTTTCCTCTTTCTTAACTAAATGCTCATTCAGAGCAAAAGATTATATAATTACTTTTTTCCTCGGCTGTGCTTTTCCTCTTGTTTTCCTGCCTTTTCTTTTCTTCAGCAGTTTCCTTGGGCATCCAATGTTTCGGCGCCTCAGCTAGGTCAAAGATATTTCCTTAAGCTATTTAAGCTTCTCTGGAAGGGGCTCCTCCTATCCTCCTCTTTTGTTGAGAATTTTCTTGCACTTCTTGAAGATTCGGATCATGAGGCAGCCTGTAGTCAACTTAATATTAAGTTACTAGCAAGCTTGTCCACACTTATATCCATCGAACACGACCATGTGGAGGAGCTTGACTCGTTTCTAAGTATAATAATGATGTACCCAGAAGTAAATGGTGTCGTATCTCTTTTTTTCCTCTATCTTGACAGCCGGTCTTTGATTTGTAGCTTCCAACTCGTTTGTCATCTGCAAATAAATAATATAAGTAAGCTTGCCTTTATGCTCACTTAAAGTTAAAACCCACCATTTGTGAACTTTCTTTCCTTTGATGTCATTTTCGTACCCTCGTCGAAAGGGCTCAAGTTTAAGAAGCTGAAACTGCAAGTTAAGTTTAATGGAACTGAGTAACATTATGTAATCGGATGGTTCTGAAATATTATGCCTTTAGTTTGCATTTTTTACTCATGATTGTTAGGTTCTTTGCAAGCCATTGAAGCTTCTTTTAATTGAAAATTTAACAATTTTTAGACTATTGAAAGATTCTCGCATTGATTTATGTGTTTTGTCAGTGTTGAATGATTCTGAACTCAATTTTTCCTTAATGACTGCCTTGCCTTTCGATTTAAAGGAAGTTTTCTTTCCAAATCCTATTATTTCGTGACATTTAAAATGACTCCCTTGATTTGTTTATATAATGAAGGGGAGTTTGGATAAGCTTCAGCAACTGGTAATTTAAATTTATGCAAATAACCACAACTTTTCTTGGGGCCTCTTTGACTCAATAGCTCCTTCAGATCGAAAAATAAACATTTTTATTTTTGTCAGTGTCATCAACCCCATTGGAGGATCTGTTGCAAATAAGAGAAGCGTGTTGGAAAAAGAGCTTATTGGCTTTTTTTCCTCTCCATCCATTTATTTTCTGATGTATTATAGATCTCTATTCAGATCGTTTTTTAATTTTCTTAGCTCAATCTTTCATGAGGGATTTAGAAGATGGTTCCAGATTAAATCCGAACAGATGAGAAATGTAGAAAAATTCATCTGCCATTCCCAAAGGTTTGCCTGATCATTATTTTTTGAGCAGAGCTGCCAGAAACCCTTCTTTCAATGACTGATAGAATTTCTTTCAGATTGATGAATTAGAACAAACCCGAAGAAGTCTTTTTCTATATTTGTCATGTTAATTTTCTTCTGAATTTTCTTTCTTTCAGTAAGGATACACAACTGGACTTTTCTTGAGAAGAAACTAGGCCTGAATATATCAATTTTCCTCCGTTGGGGTTGTTTGTTGACATTTGAAGATCAAGTATTCTTAGCAGGATTTGGAGGGATAGTGGCTGATGATCCGCTCACCTCGGTGGAGGCTCCTTTTGCCGGAATAATTATTCCCTTTTTCCCTGATTGCAGATTCTTTTATGAAAATTAATATAAATAATCTTCATAAAAAGTCAACCGCGCCAAACAATACGAGGATATGAAAGGGCCCTTTGGAACAAGCTTCCGTAAGCTAAAATAATTTCTGTCTTATTTGAAATTTGAAGACTTGCTTGGCCCTTCAAACCACCAGAGCTTTAGCAGAAGGGTGGCGAAAACATATCAATTATTCTATTATTTTTATCTCACACAAGGACTCAAGGCTTAAAAAAGTAAAATAGAACTATTCTGGGACTTAAAAAGCTGAAAGTCTGAATTGTAGTTAGAGTTCTTGCAATTTTGATGATCGGAGAGCGCTTAGAATTCTGGAAATTATGACGAGCAAGTATTGGTGCGCCTTCGATAATTTAAAT
>Ga0100380_10005160_pt1 | contig 13553 bp, 11 predicted proteins | sample CryGeymeta201504_FD_80417 | JGI IMG/M metagenome (GOLD analysis project Ga0100380, IMG submission 80417) | Groundwater microbial communities from Crystal Geyser aquifers in Utah, USA - Crystal Geyser metaG 2015-04 | ecosystem: Environmental > Aquatic > Deep subsurface > Groundwater | place... | reverse complement strand
TTAGCCAAAGAAAAACAAGGGAATGATAAATCACCCAAACGTTCATCTGGTGGAGAAATTATTTCATCCAAACTCGGACGAAATTCCTTTCCCATGGCGTTTTTTAATTCCAGCAAAATCTGTTGTTTGGCGTTTTGAATAGTAGACATAAACTAAACATCAGAAAAAAGACGTACAAAATGTCGTTTTCCTTTTTGCAAAACTATTCCGTCTTTTTTGTGTTCAATCATAGTTTGGCCATCTTTTATCACTTCTCCGTCGATTCGAACACCTCCCCCATCAATCAAACGGCGCGCCTCGCCTTTTGATGGAGCCAAACCTGCTATCAACAAAGCATCAACAACATTCACTTCACCCACTTTAAAGCTCTTCATTTCTTCTGGTGTCTCCTTGGCCTGAAAGATTGCTTTAAAATCAACAGCAGCTTCCTTAGCGGCTTCTGCGTTATAATAAAAAGCCACAACTTCCTGCGCCAAACGATCTTTGGCGTCGCGTGGATTTAATCCGTTCTCTAATTCCTGCTGAATGTTTTGAATCTCTTTGCTGGACACATCTGTCAAAAGTTCAAAACCGGACAAAATCATACCATCTGTCCAACTCATGATTTTTCCGTACATTTCACTTGGTGAGTCTTGCAGAGTAATCATGTTCCCTTCTGACTTCCCCATTTTTTTCCCAGTTTGATCAGCCAAAAGCTTTGTAGTGATCACAAACTTGTTTTTTTGTTTCAATTCTTTCATGAGTGTACGACCAGCCAACATGTTGTAAGTTTGATCGTTGCCACCCATTTCTCCATCTATATCCAATGCAACACTGTCGTAAGCCTGCATGAGCGGATACAAAAACTCGTGAAGGTAAACCGGTTTGCCTTCTTTAACACGTTTGTCGAACATGTCTCGCTCCAAAAGTCTCTGAACAGTAAAGTGAGATGATAATTCCACAACATCTGCAAAAGACATAGTAGCCAACCATTCACTGTTATAGCGAATTTCAGCCGGATTTTCTCCATCAAACTTTAAAAACAAAGAAGCCTGCTCTTTGTAAGACTTGGCATTTTGCAAAACTTCCTCGCGAGTCAATCTTTTGCGGGCAGCGCTTTTGTCTGTCGGGTCACCAATCATGGCTGTAAAATCTCCAATCAACAAAATAATCTTGTGTCCCAACCTTTGAAAATCACGAAGTTTTTTAAGCACAATAGAATGACCAACATGAATAGATGGTCCTGTTGGGTCAATGCCTAAGTACCAACTAGTTGGTTCATTGAGAGACAATCTTTCTAATAGAGCATCTTTTGAAGGGTAAACCGATTCAACGCCTCGTGTTACTAATTCCAAAAGTGTTTCTTGTGTATTTATGTGGCTCATATTCTTGATTCATTCAAAGTATCAAGCTCTTTTTGTAGTGAAACTTTGGTCTCCTCAGCTTCTTTTAACTTATCACGCATACCGTTCACCACTTTTTCCGGAGCACGAGATGTAAAGTCTGTATTTGATAACTGTGTTCCCAAACGAGTTATTTCACTCTCCGCCTGAGCAATAGATGATTCCAATCTGGCTTTTTCTTTTTCAAAATCAACAAGTCCAGCCAATGGAATTCTAATAGTTAAACCACGAGCAACAGAAGAAGCAGCGATTGTACTATCTTCTGCAGAAGATGCTTTTACAGATTCAACTCGAGCTAAACGCTTAATAACTTCTTGTTCTTCCAAAACCAATTTAAGATTATTTTCATCACCATCAAAGAAAACTGGAACAGCTTTACTTTGATCAACCTTATAAGTCGCGCGAATACCTCGAATGGCCACAATTACTTCTTGCAAAGCATTCATTCTTTCCTTGGCTTCTAAATTTAAATAATCAACACCCGTTGGCCAAGCACCAACAATAAGAGGAAGATCGGCGTTGAAATGTTTCCAAAGCACCTCCGTCACAAACGGCATAAACGGATGCCACAAAGTAAGTAGTCGCTCGAGAATATACAGAAGAATTTGATCGGTTGTTCCCTTGTCTTTTTCATCGCCACGTTGAATTTTAGCGATTTCCAAATACCAATCAGCAAAAGTATTCCAAGTGAAATCTCGAAGCAACTCCCCTGCCAGAGACATTTCGTATTTTTCCAAATGTTGAGTGGTCTTTGTGACCAATTCAGAAAATTCAGACAAAACCCATTTATCAGTCAAAGTCCGTGGTTCAACTTTTTCTACTCGTTCAATCTTCTCAACCGAGGTCAAAACAAAGCGAGAAATATTCCACAACTTATTGGTAAAGTTACGGAAACCGGCGATTTTATCCTCAGACAATTTCATGTCGTTTCCAGGAGAGCCGCCAATCACCAAAGCCAAACGTGTAGCATCGGCACCGTACTTGGCAATCATGTCGAGTGGATCGATTACGTTTCCAAGCGACTTGGACATTTTGCGTCCTTCTTCATCTCGAACAAGACCATGAAGATAAACGTCTTTAAAAGGTACCTGACCGGTTAAAAACGTGGTCATAAGAATCATGCGGGCTACCCAAAAAAACAAAATATCATAACCTGTCTCCAAAACAGATGTCGGGTGATATGTTGCCAGATCATTTGTTTTTTTAGGCCAACCTAAAGTGGAACAAGTCCAAATACCAGAAGAAAACCAGGTATCTAGCGTGTCTTCATCTTGAGTCCAGCCTGTGTTTTCTGGAGCTTCTTTAGAAACTTTCACTTCTCTACCCTCTCCATACCAAACAGGAATTCTATGTCCAAACCAAATTTGACGACTTACATTCCAATCGCGCAAATTTTCAATCCAATGAAAATAGGTCTTTTCGAAACGAGAAGGAATAATTTTAATCTGCTTTTCTTTTACAACATAAAGCATCATCTCTTTGAGAGAAATGAGTTGCCCATCTTCTAAACCTTCAATGGCGTGCGTTGCAGGTTTTTTGTAAGCAAAAGGCTTGTTTACATTTATAAACCATTGCTTTTTTGGAAGCGACTCAACAATCGCATCACACCTGTAACAAACTGGCGTATTTTGAATTGTAGTTTCTTCGCTTTCCATTAATCCTTCGGAAATAAGCCACTCCACAACTGCTTTTCGAGCATCTATCACAAACTTGCCTCGCACCAAATCTCCAGCTTCGTCGAGCATTCGTCCATCTTCTCCAATCACAGATAAAACAGGAAGATTATGTCGACCGGCAATTTCTTCGTCGATTTTACTGTGGGCTGGAGTAACTCCCAAAGCACCACTTCCAAAAGAAGCATCAACCGCTTCATCAGCCACAACCTTTAAACGAAGAGGTGATCCTGCAAATTCACAGGCAAATTCTTGACCTAAGTATTTGGTATATCTTGCGTCATCAATCGAAACAGCAATGGCGGTATCTCCCACCTTTGTTTCTGGACGAGTCGAAGAAATAACAACTGGAATATCTTTGTTGTAACGGAATGTATACAACTTAGCCTCAGTTTCTTTGTGATTAAGTTCATCATCAGAAAGCGTGGACTGACACCTTGGACACCAGTTAACAACCTTAAGTCCCTGATAGAGTAAGTCGGCCTCATGGAACTGTTTAAAAGCTTCTACAACAGCCTCGGACCTTTCTGTATCGAGCGTGTAAGCCTCACGAGTCCAATCTAAAGAAGCGCCCATTTTTTTGGCCTGACCCACAATTGTGTCATGTGAATCTTGAGCAAAAGCTTTTACCTTTTCCAAAAAAGCTTCTCGTCCAAGTGTGTGTTTAGGATCATCTATTCCCTCTTCAATTAAAAGTTTTTCTACTTTTGTTTGAGTGGCAATAGCGGCATGATCCGTTCCGGGAATCCAAAGCACATCTTTTCCGGAGAGTCTGGCATGACGAGCAAATAAATCTTCAATCGCAAGCATCATGGCGTGTCCTAGGTGCAAAGTACCCGTTACATTTGGGGGCGGTAAAACCATGCTAAAAGCCTCTTTTCGCTCACCGGGCAAGTTTTCCGGAACAAAAAAACCACTCTCCTGCCAAGCGGAATATATGTCGTCTTCGTATGTTTTAGGCTCGTAAGCCTTTTCAAATTCATTGTCCATAGATGGGGCTAAGTGTAGGTTAATCAGAGGTTTTTGACAATAAATACAGCCTTGACTAAAACCTCGGCTGTCCGTATGATTACCCCTTCTCAAGTTTTTTTCCGGTTATTACATGAACGTTCCCGAAACAAAACACGCCTGGACACTGCTTCTTAGAAGCGAAAAGCCTCTTTTGTGTTTGGCAAAAGAAGCCACACCAGATGAAGAAACAAGTGCCCTCGCCTTGGCTAATGTTCTCAAAAGTTTGGGTAAAGAACCAGCCATTGCCTGTGAAAGAGATTTGGATGCAAAATCTTTAAGTCTTTTATCCAAACAAGATAATATTTCGATAATCTCTTCATTGTCCGATATGCGGACATCTTGGATAGAAATTCCCATCGAAAAGACGGGGATTAAAGAAATCTGGTACGAAAACACCAAAGAAACACTAAAGATACATTTGATTCCAAAACATGGCACTTGGAAAGCATCTGATATTCGCTTCACTAGTTCGGGTTCAAAATACGATACTTTAATTACCTTCGGCACAACGCATGCTGGTCAATTAACGCCCCTCTTTGACATGCACGAAGACGCTCTACACACACTCCCTCTCATTAATATCGACTACCGCTTAGAAAATGACGGTTTTGGTACGGTCAATGTTTTATCACTGGCAGCAACTTCTTGTGCAGAAGTAACAACGTCTCTCATTCAGGCGGCTGGCGATAAACCATTAACCTCTGAAAATGCCACATTGCTTTTGTTTGGAATGATGGCGGCTACGCGTGGTTTTCAGAACCCACGAACAACTCCAAAAACTCTAGAGACCGCTGGTTTCTTAATGCAATCAGGGGCAGAACAGGAAAAAATAGCCGATACACTTTATCGCACAAAAACTGTTCCTTTCCTAAAACTTTTGGGGAAAGCCTTGATCAACTTAAAGCATGAGCCAAAACACAAGTTGGCTTACACAACTTTAAAAGAGGAGATTCAAGAACTGTCAGATGATCAACTCGAACAAAACTTAAAAACTTGCATGGATGAAGTCACCGGAACTTCTCCTGACGTTTGTATATTTGTTCTTTTTAAACCACATTCAAACGGAACCCTTGTTTACACACTCACCAAACAACCATTCAGGGCTGATGAAGCGTCTGCTCACCTAATTGGTGCAGCAAGTGCCACTTGGGCCACATCTTTTGTAAAACATGCTCTAACAGAAGATACTATCCAATCTGTTTTAAAGCCGATGCGCGATTATATCGGCAACGTTATCAAGTTGTCGTAAACTAAACCCCTGGAGAAATAGTTGTCTCTTCCCCTGCTGCAGATATATCTGGAACTACCGGTTCTTCCGGAATAGGCTCCGGAATAGGTTCGGGACCAATTCCTCGTTTTAATCGAGCCAAACGATCACTAACAACTGTCATGTTTGGATTGAGACGGGCAACGTTTTCAATTGTTTTAATAGCGTCTTCTGTGCGCCCAAGATTTTCGTAGGCGGTTGCCAAAAACCACAAAGCATTACTAAAGTCCGGTGATACTTTGAGAATTTGATTGAATTGATTGGCTGCCTTTTGCCAATCTTTTTTTTGTAGTTGCAAAAGACCGATTTCAAAAGCTACACCAACATCATTTGGTTGTTGCACTAAAACTGAATTTAAAGCTTCTATCGCCTGATCTGTTTCCCCTCTTAATTCATGAACCGTTGCCAAATAATAACGTGCCGGAGCATAGTCTGTTTTAATAGCTAAAGCCTGCTCGATATATTCTCCTGCTAACTTGGTGGATAGTTCTTTGGCATCAGTAGCTTCTTTTTTTACATCTTCATCTGATGATTCAAGAAGTGTGTTGGCTTGATTAACAATCACCAAATGCAACTTAGCTAAATCTGTTGGATGAGCTGGATTTTGTGGAGCCAGTCGTGCTGCTTCTGCGTAAGCAGCTGCTATATAGTCTTCTGCATTGGTGGCCGAAAATAACAACTCTCGATAAACAGCTCCCAAAGATGCCCAATTTTGGGAATTTACAGGAACGAGTGTTGTTGTCCTTTTTGTGGCCGAAACAGCTGATTGCACTAAACCGTAAGCTTTTTTGGTGCGTTCATCGGCAGAACTTTGATCTGTTGAATCGAGCAAGGTATGAGCATAAGAAATCTCCGCCTGTGCAAGTGTGTGCAGAAAAAATTCTTGGTACGAATTCCACGAAACAGCCTTTGAAAATTCAATAAACACATCTTCTGGTGCACCAGCAGAACGAGCTACAGCCCAGCCTTTAGCAAAATAAATATCGGCAACATGTTTTTTGCCAATAAAATAAAAAGCACTTCCCAACAAAATTATTCCACAAATAACAACCAAGTGAAGCACACTAACTACTCGAACTGCACTATTTTTTTCCAAATCAATTTCTTTTGTGCGCCCAACAACAAGTCCGAGCAAAATTCCCGATATTACAAACAAGAGGGCAATTAAAGTCACACTAGTGCTATACAATAAGTGCCAGGAAAACAAAGTAATCCACAACAAACCAATAATATCGGCGGCAGATGATTCTTTTGTACGCACAATATTACGAAGCCAAAGCACAAACAAACCAAGCCCCATAAGAACAAAAGCGATTGTCGGCAAAAGTCCAAAAGTTGGCAGTATGGTCCAAATAAAAGATTTGGCACGATCAAATCTAATCGACCAAAAAGATGTTTGATTTACCTCTTGCGGTTTGTATTTATCATACAAAAAAGCATACGTATTTGGACCAGATCCAAATAAAGTATTACCTAAACCTTCAGAGAATGTTTCACTCACAATCATTTTGGCTGTTACTTGCGAAATAGAAACAGCAACTGGTGTATTGGCTTTAATGGGTGTGCTAACAAAAAGCATTATGACCGCAAGAACAACTCCAACTAGTGGCAAAACAACTCCTCTAACACCAACACGAGACTGACGAGATCGAATAAACGACATTAAAACCACAGCCACTGACCCTACAATCAACACAATCCACAAATGAGACAAGTCGAGAGTCAAAAGAAGCAATGCTGTTAAGGCCCAAATAAGACCAAAAGATAGCGTTGCTAATTTACGTTGTCCGGAATGATGAAAAACACGAGCTCTTCCTTCTGGAGTCAGTGTCATGTAGCCCATACCAAACACAGACACAGCCAAAGCCAATGCAGCGGCACCATAATGAGAACTCACTAAACTAAAACTTGTGTCTGGTGACACAAAAGGAACATTAAAAACTTCAAAAATAGTCAAAACAGTCACAGTCAACAAAACAACCGTTGAACCAATAACGGCAAGCAGTGCCCCACTCAACACTTTTGCTTTGTGAACCAACTGAGAAGCCACATAAGCAGCCAAACAAGCAAGAAGCAATGTAACTGCACTTCCATATTCTTGGCCAACATAACCGATCCAGCTCACATAAGGCGCTGGAGACAAAACGGCTGACACAGCAACAGAAACGGCGAACAATAAAATTATCCAAGAAAACCAAGAGGTATGTAAAACCAATTTTTTCTTAAGAAAAATTGAACCAAGCCACCCAACAAACATGACACCAACCAAAGTAACTAACACCAGCTGTTTGGGTCCTTCTAATAAATCAGTTCCCCAAGGTGCATAAGCCAAAGGCAAAAAGAAACACAAACAATACAAAGCAACATGAGTTAATTTTTCAATAAAACCTCCAATCATCTCACTCTTAAACCTCCTAAACATATAGCTATATTTTCTCAAGCAAAAAGTACTCCTAAACATTGTACTTGAAGATCGCTTGAATACAAAAAATCCCTCTTTTCAGAGAGACTCTTACTGGTGGGCGATATTGGGTTCGAACCAACGACCTCCACAATGTCAATGTGGCGCTCTAACCAACTGAGCTAACCGCCCATAATTTGCCTCGGCATTGTAGAAAATAGATTCGGTACAGTCAATGACCGACTTGCTTTTAAGATAAATTCACTTCTTCTGGTGGAGTTATTTTCTTGTTGTGTGACCTGGAGAGGAAGAATATACCGAACCCTCCTATTAAAAGAGCGGCGAAAGCACCGGCACCGACTCCAAAAATACCCCAAAAACCACAAACAAAAACCGATGAAATAACCTCTGACTTGGTAGCAGCCGTATCCATACAAACATTAATTGCACCCATTGAAAGCCTGACGCCATAATAGGAGGATATGGAGGCGCAAATCAAAGCCCAAATCGTAAAAAGACAGCTAAAACGCACCTTTTTGATGCGCCCCAACCGAATTAGGGTTAAGACAGCAAAAAACACACCACCTAAAATCCAAAACCCTAAAAACCAAATAATCCCCAGAAGAACTGTTAATGTAAGTACTTCTGCATCCATAATGTACGCCAGTGTAGCTTTTTTTTGCTAATTAGCCAAGTTTGACGTGAGACCCTGTTTTTAGGTAGTCTGGAGTGGTCTAAAGATGTTTTTGTCTTGGAACAAGGGCGTGTAGCTCAGTTGGTTAGAGCTCCGAGCTTATACCTCGGCGGTCCCAGGTTCGAGTCCTGGCACGCCCACCGGACTTTGCTAAAGCTTTTACTAGCAGACCCGGCCAACACAAGTACAACTAGATACTACACATGATTTTACGATCTAAAAACATGTTGAATTTCTAGTAGAATTTTCTGATGTATGCCGTTTATTCTACTGGGTCTATCAATTCTCCTTATGGGTGTTTTTTTATTTCGCAAAGCCAAGCGTGATGGTGATGAAGAGGCGGCAACCGGGGCAATAGGTCTCATAATTGCCGGTATACTTTTAATGTTCATTATCGGTATTCTTTATAGAATTCTTCTTTCATCGATTTGATCGTTCCCCACTACATATGAAAATAAAATTTTCACCCAAAGCAGACGAAGAAAAAAAGCGCCTAGACGCTGTGTTGGCTGCACGTTACCCTCAATATTCCAGAGCAAACTGGAATAATTTCTTAAAAGACGGTCTTGTTTCCATAGATAAACGTGTCGCCAAAGCAAATACTCGCATTGCTTTAGGAAACATTATCAAAGCCGACCTCACCAAAATAGATGCTACAAAAAGCGATGAAACTGTTGTTTCTGAGGTTGTTTTGGATATTCCAATAGTTTTTGAAAATGATGACCTGCTTGTTTTAAATAAACCAGCCGGTGTTCTTTCTCACCCTGCGTCAGAAAACGATCAACGCCAATCTGTAGCCGGATTTATAAAAGAAAAATACCCGGAAATAAGCAAAATCGGAGAAAATCCACTACGTCCAGGAATAATGCATCGTCTCGACAAAGAGGTGTCTGGTTTAATGGTAATCGCCAAAACTCAGCCAATGTTTGAATTTTTAAAGCAGTCTTTTAAAGATCGCTTGGTTAAAAAATTCTACACTGCCTTGGTTTACGACCCTGAAATGCTTGATTCCGGTGATATTCGCTTTCGATTAATGCGCTCCCAAAAGAAAGGTCGTATAGTTGCCATGCCGGAAACTTCTGAGGCTGGTCGAGACGCCCACACTTCTTTTGAGGTTTTGGAGCGTTTTAACACCACTGCTCTATTGCGCGTCCAAATTCACACAGGCAGAACTCACCAAATTCGTGTTCACTTTTTTGCCTATAGACACCCTTTGGTTGGAGATACTTTGTATAAAACAAGGAAACGCCACATTCGCCCAATAAAATTGGACCGAATCTTTTTGCACGCCAGTGAATTAACAATTCCATTACCAGACGGAACAGAAAAAGAATGGATTTGTCCCCTACCAACAGAACTCAAAACAACCCTTAAAAAACTCAAGCCATAAGTCATATGATTATTACCCTCGCTGGCCTGCCAGGTTCCGGAAAAACCACTCAAGTTAAACTTTTGTCAGAAAAGCTTGGTTTTCCCTGGTATTCAATTGGAGATATGCGGGGTAAAATGGCTCAAGAACGCGGTATAACAATCGATGAATTGAATAAAATCGGTTTAAAAGAGGCTTTTACAGACAAGGACGTAGATGAATACCAACAAAAACTTGGAATTCGTGAGGATAATTTTGTAATCGACGGCTGGTTGAGCTGGCATTTTATCCCACATTCATTGAAGATTTTTTTGACTGTTGATCCGGAAATTGCCGCCGAACGTATCTACAAAGAAGGACGTCATGGAGTGCATGCAGATGAGCCGGAATATCATTCTGTTCAAGAAACAAAGGAAATCTTGGCCGAAAGAGTAGAAAATTCCCGAGCTCGCTATCAAAAGTACTACCAGGTAGATTTTCTAAATCCAGAAAACTTTGATTTGGTGATTAATACAACCAATATAAGTCCAGAGGAGGTTTTTGCAAAAATAATGGAAGCCAAGAAAATCAAAGAAACCGCCCTTTAAACTTGACCAAACAAGGGCTTTAAGCTAAACTCCGACCCACATAAATTGTTCCCCATCCGCATGAACACTGATTCGCCCTTTTGGCTGAATGTGGTCCACTAGCATGGGATAAAACGTTTCTCAAACTGTATGGAAGAAACCCAAAACGAAACAACCCCAGAAGAGGTTGTTGAAGAAGTAGTTACCCCAGCTACTGAAGTAGAAAGTACCAGCAAAGACATGCCATTTGTTTCCAAATTGGACAACATGGACAACCTTCGCCCAGGTATGACTATCCGTGTACACGAAACAATCAAAGACACAAACTCTCGTGGAGAAGAACGCGAACGTACCCAAATCTTTGAAGGACTTATTATTGCCATGCGTGGTAACGGCATTTCCCGCACCATGACCATTCGCAAAGTAAGCAAAGGCTTTGGAGTAGAAAAGATCTACCCAATAAACTCACCAATCATCAGCAAACTTGAATTGGTAAAAACAGCCAAAGTACGTCGCGCCAATCTTTCTTACGTACGAGGAACAAAACGACGTTTCAAACGAAAACTCAAAGAAACCTGGAAATAAAAATTCCAATCAAAAAACCTCGTCATGACTGACGGGGTTTTGTGTTTAATTTTTTTCTACTGTAAATGACATGTTTCTGGACTTTTATCGATAGTACCATCTTTACTCATTGCGTACTGTAGATTAAAGACATATTGGGCTATAAATACAGCGGCATCTGGACCAATTGCATCCACGCTAACGGCCCCATTGATAATGCTTTTTAAAATATCATTGTCCTGAATTCCGGATATTTGATTAATTTTTTCACGTGTCCAATCACTCGGCACAGAAACAGAGCTCATTTTTTGTATAAAAACTGAATTTGTACAATCTGTCACTCCCGGTATTTCATACATACCGCAAGTTTGTCCGGCTGGGGCTACACCACAAGGATCATCAATACAAACGTCACCAAGAGTTAAATCTCCTCCAAATAGAGGGTCTATATCATCAAGACAGACATTTTCTATTGAGTTCCTTGCTATAACATCATCATAATCACGGCAAGATGTGATTCTGTTACAATCTATCTGCATCTCCGCACATGTACCCGTAAAAATACTTTCAACATCTTCTGCAGAAACAACTCCCGTAGCCAGAAGAATAGGTGCTGTTATTGGTACGGCTATGGGAATATATGCGATTCCATTTATAGCCAAATCAGCTTCTCTGGTCCAAAAACAATAATTCTTAGTGACTATTTGCGCCACATTATTTTGAACAACAATTCTGTCTGGTTTTTGTAAAGAGGAACAATTATCTGTAGAGGGTTTGATATTGAAAGGATTACCACCAACAACAGCCTGACAACTTACACAAGAAGCGTTTTCTCCTTGACCAAAGCATTCATCTGCAGAATTAGGACATTTCTCAAAAGTGCACGTTGTTCCAGCTGGTACCTTATTTCCGTCTCCTGTTTCCAAAACAACAGCGACTGAACTACACATTTTTTTGCCAAGTTTACCTTGTGTTATGCTGCTTTCTTCTATTTTATAACCTTTATCTTTAATCAACGTTTCACAACTTTCATCTCCAAGGAGCTCAATTCGACGAATTACCGGAAATTGTGGAGGGTTTAGCTTTTTTAATTGGGGGTTTACTGTTTCTAGAAGTAGCGCTGCCAACATAAGTAGCACAAGACCTATTACAGCATTGCGTATTCTTTCTTTGGCTTTTTCTATTTGAGCAGGACTGGCGGCACCTAAAGTATATTGAAGACCGCCAATCATTAACATTACAATCGCAATTGCAATAGATGCTCCTAGCAAGAAAATGTAAATCAGATTTATATATTGTCCTATGTTGTTAACTGTCTTTGTGCCACTAATCGAAATACTCAAATCGACCGGGGTTTCTGCGGCATAACAATAATGCGACCCAGTTACACAGTCTCTAGCTTGATTGGCATCCCAAACGCCATTTTGTTTGGCACAGGCAGTATCTGTAAAACAACGAATATTTGAATTGGCCGGATAAGATGCCGGACTCGAGGCACAGACAGACATCTGTTCACTTTTGTTGTTACACAAATTGGAACAATCGGTCGGTGTTGCTTGACCTTCATCTGTGACTCCACCTACGCCAGTACAAAAACATTGGCAAGTGTTTTGTGCTTGGATAGACGAAAATGGGATCAACAAAACAAATAATACGCTGAGTAGAATACCTTTCCAGGTTTTACTCCAAAATATCCTCATAAACTTCCATTTTCAAGAATTCTGTTGATCAATGAACGTAGTACATCTTCTGGAATCGATCCCGGTATACGGTTTCCGTTGATAAAAAAGGTTGGCGTACCCTGAACACCGGCTTCCAATCCGTCTTGATAGTCTTTTTCTACTTCTGCTTTGTATTTACGCGAATTGAGACAAGTTACAAAGGAATCATGATTTATGCCGACTTCATCTGCTATTTGAACCAAACGTTCTGGTTTTAAATCAGTTTGTTGTACATATAATCTGTCATGATAAGCCCAAAACTTTCCTTGATCATCGGCACACTCACCCGCTTCGGCAGCCAGGGCGGCATCTGGGTGCAGTTCTGCTACTGGAAAATCTCGATAGACATAATGGATTCTGTCGCCGTATTCAAGCGATAATCTTCTCATGACAGAACTGGAACGATTAGAAAAAGTACAGCCAAAATCAGCGAATTCAACAATTTCAACCTTAGCATCCGGAGATCCTAAAGATGGATCATCTGAGGTTGCGGTTTCAAAAACCCCATCAGGAACAGGTTTTGACGACAAAGAATTAGAATAAGAGGCATCTTGAACAAACGTTAAGTCAGAAAAAACGAAGTCCCCATTTCTTATGGCGTTTGAATAATAAACAACTCGCCACATAAAAAACCCTAATCCCAACAAAAAAAGGAACACAAAAAAACTAGCAATAACCGTTTTTGCTCGCCAAGTCGATGGTGTATTTTGTTTTTCCTCCGTAAACTCCATACGAATATTGCCATTATAGCACGAACCAATAAACTCTCTAGCACTCCTATTAACTGACTAAGGCCACATACATTCTGCACTACTCGGGCACCCCGAGAATATGCAAATAAGACGTGTTGGTTATGGAGTAAAAGGGTTTGGTAGAATCACTGATTGGGCTATAAGGTGGGCTTG
>Ga0100380_10005156_pt1 | contig 13555 bp, 5 predicted proteins | sample CryGeymeta201504_FD_80417 | JGI IMG/M metagenome (GOLD analysis project Ga0100380, IMG submission 80417) | Groundwater microbial communities from Crystal Geyser aquifers in Utah, USA - Crystal Geyser metaG 2015-04 | ecosystem: Environmental > Aquatic > Deep subsurface > Groundwater | place: USA... | reverse complement strand
CCCAAGCTAGATGTTACTTTGGTTTTGACACAACAAATTCCTATTTACCAGTCAGCTGATCCGGCAGCACTCAACAGAATGTTAGATCTGACCATTACAAACCTGAATCGATGGCAAGGGCAAGCCTGCGTATTGATCTTTCACTTAGCCGTCGATGACCAAGGCCATCAAGATGATGTCCTGGCGCTTATGGAGTCCAGGTTTGGGGTAACTCTTGGCAGCGCTGGGGGCGTCACCGTTGACGCTGACGCGGAAAGCAACAAGAACAGCAAAGGCATAACGACCCCTCTTTATGGAGTCGACAATTGTCTCGTCGCGCTCATCTTCTCTGACCTATCCTCCTACTCTGATAAAGGGAAGAGACAGGAACTCCCTCCTTCTTACCACGTGAGCCGCAAAGCGCTTCTCAATATGGCAATCGATGCCGTTCCGACTAGATGGTTTTTGAGTGGAATTGAATTGGAACGTGGCATGATCTTGTCAAAGGACACAGCTTTCTTTGCGCACAGGGTTGCCACGGCGCACCAGAGCATCCCGGGTAACATCTTTTGGGTTCCCCAGTTCGCGTTGGGTGTTAGTAAAGAAGATTTTGGCGAAGAATTGACGCTAAACAACATGCTTGAATTTCATGGAAAGGGAGACATCATAAAGAAGCCTATTGAGTTTGAGAAAGGATTTTGTGAGGGTGAAGATGGACACGATGCCAAGGATGACCGAAAGAGGATCTTTGACGACATCACTAAAGTTTGGTGGGAAATGACGGAGACCATTGTTGCCGACGACGCAAACTCTTACGTAGAGGATGAGGCTCTCACAGAGCGTCGCGCCAACGTCCAAGATGAATTACAACTCCGACTCCAAGAACTATTGGCTGATGAAAAACATTATGATTTGTTTGCGATGGACGAGTCTCCTATTCTCCTTACCGACAACCAAGGACCACACAACGGTATACTCACCAACCAAATCGCAAGGGAGGTAGAAGAACTCGGTGGAAAACTTTGCTACAACGTTTTGCGAATGGCCCAGCTCGCAACCCTGGGCTATTCTGTCAATGTGCTTCCGGGTGCCTTTGCTGTATCTCTGGACAGTTCTCGAGCAGACGCCTATCGGAATAGTGTCCACGCAGGTGGCCTCGGTGACGAGGACGACTCTATTCTTGGAGGATCTAGATGCGACGGTTGTTTCATGTTTGACGAAGAACATGAATCCATCCTTGAAGACATCGCGAAGGATGAGCGAAAGCGACCGGCAAAGACCGCTGTATTATGGGAAGAACCAGAAGTTGAGATCTGAGTACACACCAGATAGGTCGCCCTTTAACTAAGCTAGGGAGTAAAGATTCATTGTTTATTTAGTTCTTTCAATTTTGGTGCAGGACTTTTCCAACCATTTCATGCTAGCACTGTTCTTCTCCAACAAAGGCGACACCTTTTCCCAGACTTCCTGGTGATATTCGTCGAGCCAATCAAGTTCTTCGTGGGACATCATGTCAAGATTAATCAAATTCTTCTGAATAGGAATCATGGTAAGTTTCGAAAATTTCAAGAATTTCTTTTCCGTCGACGCCTCCTCGGCATCTTCTTCCTTGGCTTTGTTGTGTTCTGGGTTGACATAGGAAATTTCTAACAAATTTTCAATGCGAATGCCATAGTTGCCGTCCTCATAGTAGCCTGGTTCATTACTGATTACCATGCCTGTCTTCAACACTTCTGTATTCGCGAAACGCGGTGAAATGCCCATTGGACCTTCGTGCACATTCAGAGCTGCTCCTACTCCATGTCCCGTTCCATGGCCGTAGTCTTTTCCTACCTCCCAGAGCGACTTGCGCGCAAAGACATCCAAGACAAAACCAGGCGTATTTTCGGGAAATACCATGCGATCCAAGCCAATGTTGCCTTTTAAGACGCGGGTGTAAGAATCAATGTATTCTTCTGTCGCTTTCCCAAAATGCCAGGATCGCGTCACATCCGTGGTTCCGTAAGTGTATTGGCCTCCCGAATCAATCAAAATGGGAGTCTTATCATCCAAATAACGCAGCAAATCAGTTCCCTCTTGGGCGCGGTAGTGAATGATTGCTCCGTTTGGACCAACGCCTGCAATGGTGGGGAAACTCACTTCCTTAAATCCTGGTTGCTCGGCTCGACATCCCGTCAGCGTTTGGTCTACTTCTACTTCCGATACAGTTTTCCCCTCCGTGACAATGGTATGCTCTAACCACGCCATGAAATTGGCCATGGCGGCACCATCAACAATGTGTGCTTGTCGCATGCCCCTTAATTCGGCCTCGTTTTTACGTGCCTTCATGGGTGTTACGGCATTTTGTTTGTCAATCCGCTGCTTTTCGGAAATGATACTGGAAATGGCGTAATTGGCATTCTTTTGATCAATCCAGACCTTGTTGGATTTGGGATTGGCCTCACAATGAGCTTGAACATCCGAGACGACATCATCGTAAGGTTTCAGTGTAACGTCTTTTAGGTGTTGTTGAATATCCTCCGATTGAACTTTGGCAGGATCACAGTAAAGGGTGATTTCCTCCATGGTGACAGTGGCGTAGGCAATGCCACTGCAGACAAGAATAATAATATAACGTGATTTTGAAATGGTAAGACGACGATATCAAACAACAACCCAACCAAAAAACAAATTACCACAAAATACAAAAACGTACACTGGACATGTATCAATGTCTCCTTGGCTTCGAATATTCAAAAGATAGGCCACATCGTCTAATGAACAAAAGACGGCCATGGTAGCCTTTTTGGTTTCCATTTCTTTGCGAACTTTTTCTACCTTTTCCTGGTAAGTAATACCTGCATATTCCAAGGGATGTACATGAAACGGTGATGTCGGAATTGGAGGTCGATGTTCGCCCCAAATAGGATCAATTAAATTTTCGTGACCAGTATCAATCTCACCAATTTTTATTTCGGCATTGTCAAAGTCCTTCAAGGCCGCCTCGGAAAAGGCATCACGGAGTTCCTTGGGATACGACGCTGCGTGCACGAAGGGATCCAATCCTACCCGCAGTGGTTCGTTCGATTCCTGATATTTTTGCGCAGCCAATTGACTCAAACGTTGTGGAATCGTATCCACTTTGGGTTGACCTGATTTCATGAGCGTCCAGTGTTCGGCATCCAATTGCAACGCAGCTTCGTTAAAGTATCGGGAATCCGTCCATAATAAAGCATCCTTCTGCGTCACCACAGCCGTTCCGGCCGATCCAGAGAATCCACTAATAAACTCACGACGCTTGTAGGCGTCGGGCGTGTACTCGCTCAAATGTGGATCGCCGCTAGGAACGAGATAAACATCCAGGTTGAGATGTTTCATCCGCTCACGGAGGGCAGTCAATTTTTCAGCGGGTGTCATTATAACAGAAGCAGGAGAAGTAGTATCGGATTCCGATGCTATAACACTCTGGTAGAGACGACTGGTTGTTGTTGCTGCTGCTGCTGCTGCTGTTAGTGGTTGATTGCTGCTGCTGTCAAAAGTGGTGCTACTAATACTTCCACCTGTACCTCCACGAAGGCCCAAGAGATGATTCGTCGTTGTAGTTATCAAAGCAGAACGTGTATTGGTGATGGTGGTTACAGATAAAAAACACTGAGAAGGATGAAAGCGCATAGAGGCGGTCAAGAACAAGGCCCACTTCATGATCAGTTATTATAAGCAAGAGAAAGAAATAATACAAAACAATACAAAATCTTTTTCTTATGATTGTTCATTTAGTTTCGTACTTTCTGACTTGACGTGATCGAATAAGAAATCTGACTGAATGAGCTGGACTGCTTGAAATCGAAAAAATAAAAAATATGACGACACACCTTGACGCACGAAGCACGAACCAAAGAAGAATTCGGAAAGGTACCGCACACCCGTACGTACTCGCTGTGAGAAGTGGTGTTGGGGGAAACGAATCCCGCGGTGGACAGCGATTTCTACTACTGTAATAGCCAAATCGCTATGGCAATAGATTAAACATCATGTTGTACGCGATGACTAGAACCATATTATTTGCCCCTCTTCGTCCTCGTCTAAATCGTCCGCTGTTGCCCCGGTCTGATTGTCGCTCGGTGTCTGCGCGGTTTCTTCGACACGGAATCGTTTGGGACTGTGATGGACGACGCTCCTTTCTCCTTGCGACGTACTCAATTCTTCGGCAGAGCGTTTCTTGTCGTTCTTTTCGGTCGGCAAGGGCGATTTGGGTAATAAATTGTGAACAGCCAATTCCTGGTGATGATGCGCCACCATATCGTTGGTCTTGGCAGTGGTAGGAGAGGAACAGGTAGTAGATCCCCTTCCAAGAACTTTGCTTGTCACACTAGCTTGTCCATGCGCGTTGAGAAGGGACGCATGACTGCTATTGTTTACAACGCTGGCGGCGACAGAAGCGTTGAGAAGGGACGCTTGACTGTTATTATTCACAACGCTGGCGGCGACGGGAGCATTTTTCGGGCTTGGCAGCTGTTGAAGGTTGTTATTTACTGATCGTTGCGCAACCGACTGTGGCTGCCTACAAGCCGCACCTGGATTGACCTCCATATCCAGTGATCGACGATGCATGAAAATAGGAGGCGGCAAAGGAATTCCCGAATTGTCGTCATCGATAGGATGCGGAGTGGTTGAAGGAGGTGAAATAGCTACTTGTTGTTGATGATGTTTCCGCTGCGGAGGAGGCGACCCGAGATCTCCGTTCATAAGACGACGGAACTCGGCCTGAAGAAGTGTTCGGTGGCGCACTTCACTAGGAACTTCAGTGGGCGTACCCGTACCGATTTTAGACGGCGTTTGAAGTTGATCTTGGTTGTGGTGCGTGGTACTATGATAGTCATTTTCGTTTGTGTTTTCGTTGTTATTCAATGTGCCGTGGGACCGTCCACAAGAGCAACAGGAGCAGACTAAACCAACCGCATAAATAAGAGTTTCCAACCAAAAAGCAGAATTTCGTAGAGTTGCAATGACAGACTTTTGGTAGGAAGCAGACACTTGCTCATTCTCCATTCCAAAAATGATGCTGAGTTCGGCAAAACCTTCCATGAAAATGATCGAGAAAATCCACACTCGAAGTCGGCGACAACGACGAGGCAGTGTCAGAATGTAGGCAATATACAATATCCCTCCCAAATGAAACAGAAAAGCACAAAGATTCGGTCCATAGATCGCAAGAAAATGAGCGCAGTCTACTGCAATGTTGTACAGTTTGTCTAGCTTGAGAGAGGAATTGAGCCATCCAGTGACTGAGAACCAGCTTTGACGACCCCATTCAGCGGCCTTAGATTCAAGATAGTTAGTTTGATTGACAAGCCAAGCTTCCTGTAGTTCCTTTTGGTATTGAGCACGGGCACTCCAATCATTCAAAATGTCCGAGGTCCACGTTTTGAACTCGTTAACGCGGCTGTTCTGACGTTCGAACATTTCTTGCTGCAAATTCTTCATGGAAGAGTAAAAGTCCTCGTGACGCCGATGAATGGCTTTCTCACGTTCTTCAAAGGCATCTTGCTGGCGCTGGACTAGATAGTTGAACTGCGCGACGGCTTGTTGAGAAAACTTGGCAAGCTGGATCGACGTATGCTTTTGAAATTCGGCCACCAAGTGTTCCGTCAGTCGATTGCATAGCTGAATGACTTGAGTGTAAAAGTACGTGTACGCGTTAACTCCATCTTGTGTGAGATTCTTCAAACACTTCTTCAAGTTGGGAAAACATCCTTGCGTACCATCTTCGTCGTTTCTGTTTCCGCTCCTGTCGCCATTGTCACAAGTGGCCACAACAGCAAAGGCCGTACAGTTTTCCACGTTATCAATAGACAAACCAACAATTGTTTCGACAATGGAACGTCCCATTTCAGCCAGATGACAGCGAGCAATTTCAAACGCAAAGGCTTGTTGTTCTTGCGGTCCCATCGTGGCGCACATTTGGTTCAACGTTTCGATCTCCTCCTTTTCCTTGGACGAAAATACCTTGAGGGCATTGAACCAACAACGAGGCTGCGGTGGAGGACTGGTAACGACTCCCGAATCGTCAAAGAGTTGCTTAGTAAGCGCACTCCCTTCGTCGTTCGATTCCGTGTCGGCACTGCTGGTCGAAACCAATGGATACGACAAGGGGTTCATGTTGATGGCACTCGAAGACCACAACAGGGCCATTATAGTAGCAGCAAAGAGATATCGCCATGAGAACGAATTCATCGGATTTGAGCTGATAATGAAAGGGAGGGATCAATGAAACAACTAAGAATGCAAGCAAATCAATTGAATGAGACTTTTTGTGTTTGGGACGCTGCTCCGACTCAGTGGGATGGTACGGATCGTCCGCTGCAGGTTTGACTTGGGTTAAAAGTTGTGCAGTTCAAAATGATTTCTTGTTGGACCACGGTACCGTGGGGGTGATAAGAATGCGAAAAAAATCGATTGTGTGTGGTCGGTTTTTTCCAAGACTGACCGTTAGTGGAAAGCTTAGTTGCTACTGTACTCGACGAGTAGCTATTCTACTACTACTCCGTAGCTAGTAGTAGCAGGACGTAGTAGTAGTACGTAGTAGCTACTACTAGCTACTAGCGGTAGTAGAGTACTAGCTAGTAGTAGACCTGCCTCTACAGAACAAGACGCTACCAGTACTAAGTATGGTACCTGGTAACAAAAGTAGCAGAGTAGTAGCTACAGTACTACCGGTAGAGTACTATTACTACTTTGTATTACTAGCTAGTAGACTCCTCTCTACTACTACTACTACTACTACTACTAGCTACTAGTAGTAGTTGTAGTAGTAGTACCTGGTAGCAGTACGACTACTAGCTAGTAGTACAGTAGAGTACCTGGTACTACTCTAGTAGAGTACTACTCTACTACTAGTACTACTAGCTAGAGTCGTTGCTAGTACTACTACTAGCTACTAGCTAGACTACTACTACTAGTACTAGCTACTACTAGCTAGTAGTAGTAGCTACCATAGCTACTCTAGTAGCTAGTAGACCTACTACTCTACTAGTAGTCTAGTAGAATAGCATGGGAGGAGGTTGTTCTTCCTTTTGACTGAAAAGAATGAATTTAACGGGTGTATTAATCCAATTCCAGACGGGACTTAGCATTGCAAAGATACACTTCCTTGTTTTCACTCCTTTTGCAGGTATTTAAGAGAAGGAAATTTTTGAATTTCATTGCTACTAGCTAGACTACTACGCTAGTACTAGTACGGTACGGTAATACACCATGGCAATACCAGTACTACACAAAACTTTGCACCAAGCTTCTCGTCAAACTCATTTCTTATTACTCTACACTCTACAGCAACCAAGAACGGCCTAATCATGTCTCTTGGTGCCATCCTCGCCAAAGCCGTCACAGTACGAAGTGCCGTTCAACAAGCTCCAGCTGCACTCGCTACTAGTAGCCGTCTTCCATCTTCTTTTCTTCATAAGAACATTCGGGGTGTCAATGAAAAGCGATGGATGACCTCAAAATCGGGGACTATTACGTCGGCCGACCTAGCCGACACCATCGCGGAACAGCATGAACTCAGTAAGGCAGAGTCCAAACGTATTATTGATTCACTCTTTAACTGCATTGCCGAGCATTGTTCCAAGGGCAACAAGGTAAGCTTCTTCTTTAGCTGTATTGGATCAGATCAAGCATAGGTGCTCTGTGAAACCCTTTGCTTGCATAAAATTGGCAAAATTCATCTCAATTGTCTTCTTTCTTGTTCTGCTTAATTAACATGCCAGGTGAACATTTCTAAGTTTGGAGCCTTTGACACTGCAACGTCAGCAGCTCGTACGGGTCGACATCCATTAACCGGTGCACCACTTCAGATTCCGTCAAAGGAACGCGTGAGGTTCAGGGCGTTCAAAAGCTTGAAAGAATCTGTACAGAAACAAACCTGAAAAAGATGTTGAAACTGGTGCGAGAAGTAAATCGAGAACTACCGCGGACATCAACAAAAATGGTGGTGAAAAAAAAAAAGCGAAAACCAAGCCACAATCCACAGAGAGGCAGCCAAACACACACTGTTCCTGATTCCCGATGAGCTATTGGCAATAGTGTTAGCCGAGTCTGCAGTGATTTAAAAATACGATACTATTATAACATTTTATTACTAGGAATAGTGATTTTACGATGTTATCATCTATCCCTCTTTTGACACTCTAGTAGATCCCATGTCGCCTCGACGACAGCGTCACCAGAACTGGCTGCCCGAGGGACGCATGCATCAACCAGCACCAGTTTCAGGGGAGGCAGCGAATAGGTGGCACTGTACTGTTTTGAAATGGTCCCTTTTCGCGCACCAGGAGAGACTCTTTCGATTTCGGTAAAGTTCAAATGATGGCAAGTGTCTGCCAGTGGCTTGCAACGTACAAAATAGTCCATGTGACGAGTGGCTTGCAAGGAATGTCGGCAGTGATTGTACAGAACGTACATGGCTCGATCGACAGGTTCTAACATGTCCAATACACAAACTTTATTTGCTGCCAACAAGTGTCGTTTGTCAAGTTTGCCAATTTCGTTCCTTCGGGCCGTGTAGCGAAAGTTAGCGGATTCAACAGCTTTGGCGAGGTGATTGGGTGGAGGAATGGTGCGGGAGAATGCAATGCATCCATTGGGATGCATCCATGCCCCCTCTTCGATCCAGTCGATTTTTTCTTGGCTCATTCCCAATAACATAATGGCAGCTTCCCGTTCCGCGTACAATTTGGCTTGAGCTGTTCCGTCATCCAACGTACCGCTGCATTCCCATTTGACTTCGCCACACCTGTCCACGTCACACCCATTCGGGCAGTACAACTTCGATAAACTTTTAGCTGATTTTCGTGACGACCTCTTTGTTTGTGTTACTGTATCCTTCTTGTCATTTGCACCGGCTTTTGTCATTGCAGTAGAAGTCGTACGTGCTATTGGAAGTGGGCAGTGCCAATAACTCGGCTGCAGCTCGTCGCCGTCCATGCGCTTGGTAGTACAGTTAACGGAAGCAGATGTTTGTCGCAGTGTCTGAAAGCAACGAGTGCATGTCACTTGCGCTTGGCAAAATGAGATCCCCAGGAACTGGGCTCCTTCCACTTTACGAACCAGCGATGGTGCCAGGTGTTGTCGCTTCGACTGTCGCTGTTGCTTTAGCTCCAGGCAAACACAACGAATCAGATGTTCGAGACTGCAGCTAGGCACACCAAAAAGTGACGAGGATGATATCTCTAATTGTTCACCTACAGATGACGAGAATGTTGCTTCTCTTTTTTGCTCATTCGAAAGATAAACGAGATCCTCCTGGCAAAATTGTCGTAGTGGGCGCCGGTCCAACTTTCCGGGAAGAATCTTGAATCCACCCACAAAATCAAATACTTTGGAATATGGTCTAGTGCGACGTTGCAGTATGAGTGGATGTGTCTGACGCGGTACTGAATTCGAGCTTGGTGGTATTCGCAGAAAACAGCACTTGATTTTTGACAAGTGACACATAAATCTTTGGTAACCTCGAGGTTCCACTTTCTGGATTGCACTGCCTGGCAATTGCACAGCTATGACATAATCTGGCGAAGCTTTTGTCGGCACAACGTCATCCCATCCACCGCATGATAGAGGACAAATAGTAGGATTGTCAGCAACTTTCCACCACGCCAAAAGAAGATTGATTGCGTCGTCCTTCTTATCACCAATAGGGGTGCATTCAAGCAGAGCGAATTGTTCTCTTAGATACATTCGTTTTCTATTCAAGTCTGTGAAACACATTTCTGTTTTGACTTCGATGCATTGAAGAGTTGATACTGAATGGGGATCATGCTTTACGCGGATTGGTATGTGGTGGAGTGTCAGGACGCAGCCACGATACGCGTTGATTGCAAATCTTAAAGGGCGAAAGCGCTGCCGTGTCAGAGCACCAACGACTGCGGCATGGACGTTGTCGCTATGTTGGGAGATTGTAGAGGACACGGGATCAAGGCACTGCTCGATTGTAAAGAAGCTCGTGACGTTTCTTCCGCCACAGTAAGTAGATGCTTCGACAGCTGCTTGGGGCAAATCCAAAGCAGCTCCTTGATTTGTATTCATATCAACTTGGACGGGAATCAAGCTTTTGAATCTCAACTGAACAGAAATAATGAAGAGAAACCCGCATGTTTCCCAAAGAGAACAGGCACCACGAATTCTCCCCTGTTTGGCGTCGTGGTCGTATGGTATCATTATATGTGCCTTTCCAGTTTTCAATTTTGTGTTTCTTGTTGCACTCGGCTTCACTTTGCCGACACAAAAGCAAGTCACAATGACACCATCTAACTCGCCAAAAGCAAACGACACATCAACATTGTGCCTCGCCTGTACGTCTTGGATCGGAGACTCTTGCATTGGGTTTGCTGGTATTATACAGAAATCATTTGCAAGTGTTGTCGGAGAAAGAAGAATATTTGAAGATGATGCAATATCTACGTTGGTCGCGGTGATGCGCCCACCACCGTAAAACGGCGGGTTAATTCCCCGACTATCTTCGAGATAGTCTGATGATCGCAAATCAATGGTAGCCGTCCAGCCGACATGTGGCATTAGTTCGCATTCCTTTCGGTCTTGCAGTTCTCTTGTAATTCTTTCTTGCATGATCAAGATTCCTTTATCCCGGAGCTCGTGCAGAGGCAACCAACTCGGCAGGGTGAATTGATGATGCCCATCCTCCTCCTCCTCCTCCAAAAGTGAAGCATGATGCGAGCATTGGCACCCGCTTGCAGGGAGCATGTTACTGTCTTGTTGGCTTTCTTTAATGTCATCGCAACCTTCGTTATCGCAGGCATGATCCAAAAATTCCAAATATGGGTTCCTCTTAAATGGTTCTTGCGGTTTCTGTAAATTGTTGTCATTTGGATTCTGCCACCAAGATTTACAAAAGGCGTCCAATGCAGGTAGTTCGCTGTCGTAACATCTTTTTGAATCAGTATCGTGGGCATAAAAAGTCCGGTAAACATGTTTTCGACAAGCATATTCCCCATAGGATCGCTGTATGGATACAAAAGCGTGTGGTCTTGTGGGGTAATACTTGCTCAGAGACATTAAATCATTGAATACATAGTGCGTCGTTTGCGGCGATTCTATCAAAGTATTGGATGGTGGCATTTGCACAATTGCGATTGTTGAACGAAGGCAAGCGCCGTAGTAATAAAGGCGACTGGTATCCATTGAGTTGATAGTGGCATTTGAGCTGCCTTGCGAAGTTTGTTGCCTTTGCAGATGCGGAGAAATTCCAAGGCAATGAACGTTGACAGCCAATACTGTTGCACCCCGTCTGATACTCAAGGTCAAGGCAGGAGACATTGGAAAATAAGTGAGAAACAGAATGTATCGTGTTGTGGTTTGTTCCTTGTTGTCCGTGACTAGTGGCTCCAATTCGATGGTGTGCAGGGAATATGATTCTTCTTCTGTGAGATTGCCTCGGCTAGCCCATTCTCTCACAGTCACCTTCCCTAGGATGGATACCAGCGGTATTGTTGTGGATATAGTTTGAGGTATAGGACGAGCTCCTACGACAGTACTCGTCCAAACAATATCTTTGGGATCTTGCAAGACAAAGACGTGCGATGGGATTCGTCGTCGCAAGTGCCACGTTTTGAACTTGGTAAGCACATCGGGAATTTTCCAGCGCTGTCGTTTGCAACGCTTTAGACAGATTTTATCTCCTGGTGTGATGCCAGCGTGACAAGTCAAACTGGCAACGCCTTGAAAGACAACGACGCAACTGTATGGTACTACGGAGTTTTCTGGATTGGGCTGGTACACTTCCATCATGGCAAACGGTTCGTCAAGAAATATAACAGGAGAAATTGAATCGACCGTCCCCCGAAAACTGTAACGATTGGAGCGACGTTCACTACGTGATATTTTGAGGTCTTGCTGTGACTTCACTGAAGTATCTTTTCTTGACACTTGTGATTCCGCATTGTAGACTTGTTCGAGAGTCCAAAAATCTTCCTGTAACATTGCTGTTTCAGGATGCTCTGTTATCGACAGCACCTCCAATCCAGAGTCATGAATTTCCAGTAATGTCGTGCAATGGCTACCATGCGGCGAGCAGAGAGTACTTGAATCGGGTAGTGGTCGCTTGCGAGATTCTTCTGACCAAATGGGAGCAATTGGGATTGATGTGTAACGAGAGATTCGTACTGTACCTCCAAATCGGGCCACATCACACACTTCTCGAGCCAATGCACGAGGAATCGAAAGCAAATACGTTCGGTCTTGATGAAGTGCAGAGTTTGTCACCACCAGGTAGTATCCTGTCTCGGGTAGACTTGGCTTGTTGGAATTTTCTGCCTTCTCCTTGTCGGTTGTTTCACGCAAGAAAATGCCATTATCTCCCTTTTGCTTTTTTCGAGAGTCATCAGCTGCTAGTAGAATCGTCGCTAAGTTAAATCGATATTCGACGTACCCTTCCAACACTTCATTATCTAGTGCCATAGCCACATCTTTGGTGTGGTGTTATTCTTTCTTCGTCTCCCAATCTTCAAACAAAGAATCGGTTGTACAAATACTGTATTGAGTATTTCCTGCTTACGTACTACTGTACTAGAGTAGGACTCGTCATTATTATTTCTTGTACGGATTAGCAGCAAAATAGTAGGGGTTCGGATCCTACAATGATGTGATTCGAATAATCTCAAATCGATTGGCTCATGAGGACCAAATGATTAGACGTATAATGGTGTTGTTCGTGCTCGTCGGTTTGGGTACACTATCAGAAATACAGTGGAAATATAGTAGTCATCTAATGGTGTTGTTACTACGACTGCTACTAGCTAGTAGTAGTAGTAGTAGTAGTAGCACTACTAGCTACCTACTAGCTAGTACTACTAGCTAGTAGAGTAGTAGTACTAGTACTGGCTAGTAGATAGCAGGAGATAGTACCAGCTACTGTACGGCCACTCTGCTACTACTAGTAGTACTGCTCCTACTACTACTAGTACCTACCAGGGTAGCTAGTACGAGTAGACTGTTTCCAAGATAGAGCATTAGTAGACTAGTGTGAATCGAATCCTGCATCGAAAACAACTTTTCGTCACCTCTACTTTTCTTTAAGCAAACGCAAATAATCTATTCTATGAATTCTTATAGCTTCTCAGCAATATTAGCAACCTTGCATTATCCTACCACATGTTAGCACCAGCTTCCATAGTCAACAACTTGCCGTGTCATAGGCAGACTACGAGTGCGATTGACCATTCGATACATACGTCGCCGAGATCCGCCAAATCGGTTTGACAGTAGATCAAAGTATGCTTCCTCGTAGCCATCGTACAAGATGCCATCGGTATATTCGATCGGCCAGGTGGTAGGATTTCCGTAGACTGGATAGATTTGAGTGTCATCTTGAAAATTGTTGAAAGAATTGATCACCAATAGGTTGTCTAATTCCGAATCCAACAAATGTTGAGCTTTTTCCAAAGAGGACGCCAGCCACGTTGTTGCTTTGTCCGATTCGTCCACATCCCTCTCTTCCATGATTCGCGCTACTGGGCGAGTGTCCTTGCCGGACGTAGCACGATCATTATATCCGGGAATGACAGTAGGAATAAAGCTAAGGTCGTTT
>Ga0100380_10005147_pt1 | contig 13563 bp, 6 predicted proteins | sample CryGeymeta201504_FD_80417 | JGI IMG/M metagenome (GOLD analysis project Ga0100380, IMG submission 80417) | Groundwater microbial communities from Crystal Geyser aquifers in Utah, USA - Crystal Geyser metaG 2015-04 | ecosystem: Environmental > Aquatic > Deep subsurface > Groundwater | place: USA... | reverse complement strand
GTTGTTGTTGTTGGTGTTGTTGTTGTTGTTGTTGTTGTTGTTGTTGTTGTTGTTGTTGTTGTTGTTGTTGCTGTTGCTGTTGCTGCTGTTGCTGTTGCTGTTGCTGCCTTGTCGCTTCGCGGCCATTGTAAGGACCAGAGGCTGCCACCTGCTCAACGTGCCGTTTGAGATGAAAACTGTAAAAGAGAGCAGCTTTGGTATGATACCGCGTGCTCGTCATACTTGACGATGGATCGTTCTGATTTCCCATGCAGTGACGTTCAAAAAACGTTCGTAGCTGGTCGTTACCGCCCTCTAGCATAGCCAAGACTTGTTCGTGGGACCACGAATCCATAGTGATGGATCGCACAAAAGATGTATTGACCCCAAAGGACCGATGACGGCCACTGCATTGAACGCACAATAAAACGCCATAGGTAACGCTCGCCCATTCGGGTTGAGGATTGCCGCAGTCGACACAGTGACAGTTGCCCTTCAAAGAGTAGAGCATAACTTGACACGCTAGAGGAAAATCGGATCCGTCGTAAGAGGGAATGCACCTTAATTCTTCTAGCTCAGTGGATACTTTTGTTACCTGATTCCTTTGATTGTTGCTGATGGTGTTGCTGCTGGCGGCACTTAATGACGAAGAGGACGAGGATGACGATGGTTGGCATGTCAACGCTCCCAACTCGGAACAGTGTGCCGAGGTCGATTTCTGGCATTTTCCACTAATACTAATACCAGTAGTTCTGCCAGTAGTCCCAGTGTTGGTACAGCATGGAGTGGATTCTACCATGGTCAAATGTACGCCAAGTCCTCTATTATTGAATTCTGGACAATGATAGAGTACGCTCTCTACAAGAACAAATACTAGACTCCTAAAACCAGATATTGGGAATGGTTGGAGTTGACATCAGAAAATGTGCTTCGGAAGAATTTTTGTTGATGAGTTCGACGAGGAGTACCACTGCGGCCGTTTTGACATGCTCGTACTGGTGTACTATCAGACAATAGTAGTAGACTACTTGCTAGCTACAGTAGCTACGTTTGGTAGTATCGTCGTCACAAATATCAGACAGTTAACGGAATAGCGAAAATACTAGCACGAATGAATATCCAATTTATCGGATTCTTAGAAACGAGGTTGGTGTGTTTCAGCTCATATCCTGATGCTGATTTTCATGATCCTCCTCCTCGAACATCAACAAGAAGCAACAAGGCCTCATCAATATTTTTTTTGGTCTAGTTTATCCGATCAACTTGCCCACCTTCCTCTACTTTTTCTTTCCACAACAATTTATGTTAGTATCCATAATGTCGGAAGAGAAAAGAGTATGTGCTTCGCAAGGATGTGGAAACGAGGTAACATCCAATTTGGCCTGCCCCAAGTGCAGTCAACTTGGTATGCCTCCGGCTTATTTTTGTAGCCAAGATTGTTTCAAAGCCAATTATGCCGCCCACAAACAAGTTCACGCCTTGGCCAAACAGATTATTGCTGCACAAGGGTACGTTACACTTTTGATTGGATGCTTTTTTTAAATTTGCATTGATCCTTCTGAGCATCCCACTCGCAATGACAACGAATGATATTAACGATTCCTCGTTTTGTATTTTATTCCATCACTATCTATTATCTATACTTCCATATGGACTTCCATATCGGACCAAACGCACGCTACTGCAGTACACAACACAAAAAAACACCTCCCCGTGATGGCGTATCGTGTCCAGAAGATGCTCCCGCTGAAGTGAAAATATCTTTGCCTGAATGGGCACAATCGTATTCCTTTACGGGCACTTTGCGACCGGCTCTGTACAGTCCCAAACGGACTGTTCCGGCCCACATTCGACATCCGGACTACGCCAATGATCCAGCGGGTGTTTCTATGAGCGAACAGCGCGACAAGACATCTCACAATTCCATTCGAATTTATACGGAAAAGGAATTGGATGCCGAGTACGGATTGCGACATGCCTGTCGTATGGGACGAGAAGTGCTGGATGAGGCCGGAAAGGCCCTTCGGGTTGGAGTGACGACGGATGAGATTGATCGCGTCGTGCACGAGGCCTGCATAGAAAGAGAGTGTTATCCGTCGCCTTTGAACTACTACAATTTTCCAAAGTCAGTTTGTACGAGCGTGAACGAAGTGATTTGTCAGTAAGTTCGATTTTTGGGGCAGTTGTGGTTCGAAATTGTAATGATAATGTTGCCTTCATTGTTGCTTTCCATGCGATGTGTGTGATCGGCGCATGCCCTTCCGTGAATTAAGAAAATGCTAACAATATGTGTTTCCTTGTTTTTTTCTCCACAGCGGAATTCCGGACTATCGAGAAATTCAGGACGGTGATATTGTAAATCTAGATGTCACAGTTTTCAACAAAGGCGGATTCCACGGTGATTTGAACGAAACCTTTTGTGTCGGAAATGTTGACGAGGAAGGACGAAACTTGGTCGAAACATCGTTTCACTGTTTAGCTGCAGCTATGGCTCTGGTCAAACCAGGAACCCTCTATCGCGATTTGGGTTCTACCATTCACAAAGTGGCTCACGCCCAGAAGATGAGCGTTGTCCGAACCTACTGTGGGCACGGTATTGGCAGTCTCTTTCATACCATTCCCAATGTTCCGCATTATCACAAAAACAAAGCGAAAGGAGTCATGAAGGCTGGACACGTCTTCACCATAGAGCCCATGATCAATGTTGGCAATCCCGCAGATTTTACTTGGGGCGACAATTGGTCTGCGGTGACAACTGACGGAAAACGAAGTGCGCAATTTGAACACACACTGTTGGTTACGGAAACAGGATACGAGATTTTGACCAAACGAGAGAACGAACCTGTCATGAACTGGAATGCAGAACTCATCAACCGTTAAACATATGAATCGAAGAAAATGGAGAAGCAATACTAGTACATGTACTTGAGTACAGTTTCCCTCCATCGCTAAGAAGCGCTGATAATAATGAGCACAACGCAGCATTTTTTCATTGTAACAAAACCAGAGCACTACTACTCAAAATACTTTCGCCAATGAGTACTCCCCGTCCTCGAGTACGGAGTACTCCCTAGCTAACCCCCCCCCCCCCCTGGTAGGGAGGTACTCGTAGTACTCGAAAACATTTCCTACAATCAGCACCAGTAGTACTAGTACTGTAGGAGTACTACTACTACTACTACTATTACAGAGTAGTACTCTGTAGGTACTAGTACTAGAGTATCTACCACTGATAGTACCATTACCACAGTACTCGGAATATGGTGCTGGCCAGTAGTGCAATGCCGATTACTAAGTCTAGTAGTACAGTCTGTAGTAAACTAGGACACGCACTTTAAGGGCCATTCAAACTTGAATGGGGACACCTACCGAGTTTCACAGTGCTAGACCCTACCAGTCTACTACTTTGTAGTACTAGTACTCATAGAGTAGCTCCTGCCGCACCAGCAGCAGGGGCGGGTCTAGCCAGCTACTGTACCTGGTAGTAGTCTCCTATCATTCGTAACAGTAGTGTACTACCACACTCTAGTACTAGTAGTAATTATTACTAGTACTAGCCTCAATCGGCTTTTGAATCTCAAACCTTGCATGACAGCGCAACATCCTTTACCACTCGGTAACCAATGCGAATCTGATGCAAACTGCAGACGTCAATGTGACGTGAGGAAAAAAAAAACATAGAGCTTCAGAGAAATATTTGGGTGTGACGCAGACACTCAGGATTTAGTAATCGTTGCCAAACGGTACTGACGTCATGTAAACGTTAATTTCAAAAGGTATGACCATTAGTAGTAGCAAGCTGACTCAACTTCTAGCTACTAGTACTAGACTACCACGTACTAGCTACAGTACATGGTACAGTAGCTAGTATTAGGAGTGGTACGGTACAACGGACGATGGCCGCCACCTCAGCGCTATAAAACATACGAGTAGGTGTCGTTTTGCTCTTGCATGACGAACGTATGGACTTGGAATGCTTTTCTCTCAAATTGGATGACCACGTCGGCTCTCGCTAGTCTACTTTACCACAACCTGGTACTGTAGATATAATGAATAGAGTAGCTACTACTATTGTATGCATAGGATATTTTGGTAGCTAGCGAAGAGGCTGGCGAAGAGCTTGTTTATCCGCCCGACGAAGTTCACAATTTAGAGACAGCTTATCATAATTTTCAATTACCACAGAAACTCGCCCAATTAAATTTTCTACCATGAGCATAAACTCTTCTCAATCTAAGCCAATGGCCACTGCTGCCGCTCCTTCGTTGATTCAACAAGTCGGTATGGCTGGAACTGCCGCTGTCATTACTGTATCTTTCATCCATCCCATTGATGTTGTGAAGGTGAGCCCCCATCAAAATTCAATTTCGCACGCATCCTACGGAGGAGAGGGGAAGGGAGGGTTATGAATGCTTGTGAAAGGCCAATGGAAATTGTTCGATCATTTTGCAGCTTGCGAATGTATCATCTGAAAATAAATGTTCAAGACTGTGGCAATATTACGGAAAAGCACAGCATTACAAAAGCAAACAATCGCACCATCCATCTCCCTCTTGCAAATATTCCAATAATGCGTGAGAAAATCAATGCACTCAAGATCTCACCGACGCCACTCTATTTCATTTTCAATCAATATAGACTCGTATCCAAATTTCTTCTGAATACGGAGCCCTCGGTATGTCTGGAACACTTGGTAAAATTTCGTCCGAGGAAGGTTTCTTGGCTCTTTGGAAGGGAGTCAACGCTGCCTGGTTGCGCGAGGCTTCGTACACGTCTCTCCGTCTGGGTCTGTACGAGCCCGTCAAGGTGGCCTTTGGAGCCAACGAAAACCCCACCTTTTTCAAAAAATTTGCCGCTGGTAGTGCCGCCGGTGCTCTCGGATCGATTGCCGGAAATCCCTTTGATGTCCTCAAGACAAAGATGATGGCCGCTGCCGGTAAAGAGGTCCCATCTATCACCGCCACCGCCAAGGAACTTTTGAGTCAACAGGGAATTTCTGGATTTTATCGTGGAATTGATTCCAATATTGCCCGTGCCATGGTACTGAACGGTACCAAAATGGCCTGTTACGATCAGGCCAAGGGATTTGTTGTGCAACAGACGGGATTGGCCAAGACTTCTATTGTGACACAATTCCTTTCAGCCGTTGCCGCTGGTTTCTTCATGACATGTACCGTCTCTCCCTTTGACATGGTCCGCACCCGCTTGATGAACCAGCCTTCCGATGCCAAGATTTACAACAATGCCATCGACTGTATGGTGAAGATTGCCAAAAATGAAGGTCCTTTGACTTTTTGGCGCGGTTTCTTGCCCATCTGGTCTCGCTTTGCCCCCACCACCACAATTCAGTTGGTGATTTTTGAACAATTGCGAGGATTGATGGGAATGAAGAGTATCTAAAATATGTATATATTTTTGTACATATTATATATACATCATGTGTCTGACACCTTGTATCCTGAAGGATGAAATCAAAAGGTTGCCACTGATGCTGGAAAAGAGTGGGACACTTTCTGTTACGGAGAATTCATGAGGTTCTCCACGTCTGCCAATATTGAGTACAATATCTCTGCTTCACTAACCGGAGGGGTGGTGTCTCACTTCCTGCAAAGCCAAGCGATTCGATATTCTTTTTTGTTTTTGTTCATACTCGCATTCAACATACATGCAATGAATAATATAAATCATCATAACGTTTTAAAAATGTTTTTAACGTTGAAACCGGAATGCTCGTAGGCTGTCGTAATTTTTTCTCGTTGGAAAATACAATTCTACCGTGATATTATTAGTCTGTCACCACTGATGAGAAAGAAAAAGAAGAATAATTTAGACTTGTGATAAGGTAATATTCTAAGCTGTGGCCTACCATAATCAGGAGAACTCTTTTCTACTAGCTACTACTAGACTACTATATTGAAAAACAATTTGTTTCATCCAAAATTCCCTTTTCGATGCCGACCAAAACCACAACCATAGTAGATAGTAGGCAGTGCAGTCCTTTGAACGAAGCTTTGCTGGACCCCTTTCTTTCTTCTTTCTTCTTCTTGACCCACACGGTGTTTCGTTTACCAGGAAGACGCGCTGAACAGCATCACCATCTAGTACAAGCAGGGGAAGCGAAGATGGGTATTCTACAAGGTGCTTAAGAACTGCTGGTACTTGGTAGGTAGTGATATCATCCAACACATCTTACTCTACTACTAGCTAGCCTAGCTAGCCTAGCTAGCCTAGCTAGCCTAGCTAGCCTAGCTACAACTACAACTGCTAGTAGTAGTAGTAGAGTTTCTATCCTGCCATTGTTGAATGAATTATTTTATTATGTGTGAGTTCAGCGAGGGAGAGCGACTTTTACTTAAAGCCACGGCGCGTACGCAAGGTCATGACTCAATCCAGTCCCTACTTTCAAATTTTGCCCTTTCAACTCCTCTTGCAGCTCTTCTTCTCGTCTTGTTTTGTTTTATTCCTGTCTTCCTATCTTCCCTTCATCTTGCTGTCTGTTTCAGTTATTAATAAAGCACTGGTAGTAAACAAGTCCAACACAAACAATAACTCAATAACTCATAAAAGAGGCCGACAACAAGCACTTTCACTGTGAAGGCATATTATTTCCAACCAAAAAAGAGGCCGCATCTGTATCGGGATCGACAGCACAATTCCTCTTTTCTTGCCTGCTGCCTGCAGGTCCCTGATCCGTTCTTGAACTTACGACGACTTATTTTTTTTGGGGTCCAAACAACACTTTTCAGACCAGGCAAAAATCCATCAGCAAACAACAAAACATGAATTCCGTACAATTATTAAGACCGAATCATTCTCTGGAGCAAAGAGTGAACGATTACATGCGACCCTTCCATACGGCCTCGTGTCAGGAACATCTGATCGGTGCCTTACAACAACTGCCAAGATCACACGATCTGCCGTACGAAGAATCGAATGTTCGGGAACAAGTTGCCGTGCGGTTACTGCAGGAAGTTATTGTTATGGGAGCACAGGAACAGGAAGCACTGGATGCGTGTTTGGTAGCCTGTGGTCCATTGGAGTCGTTATCGGCGTGTTCGTCGACACTGCAAGAAATTGCCTCTCGGACCATGATGGGAAAATCCAACAAAGCGATGACGACGAAAAAGAAATACGCGGCCAAAAAATATGCTTCGATCGATTCACCATCCATTTTAGAAACAGTGCTACGAACGATTCGACGGTGGCTCGTCAAGGGAGTTAGCTTTCCACCCGATATCCATGATACCAATCCACAATACTATCAAGATCGGTGTTGGGTAGAACGAGTCACAACTGGCATGTCTCAAATGAGTCACCAACAGCAGCAGCAAACGCGGCAGCAGCAAGCGCCGCAAAATACCAATAACCAATATCATACAGCATCCTCTACGAGACCCATAGATTTTCAATCTCCACTTGTCAAGGCATGTTTGGAAAGCTTGACAAAGCTCGTGCTATTGTTTCCCGTTCAAATTGCCAATGCCTGTCACGGACTTGGAGTGCAGCTACCATCCTGGGCAATATCCTCGCGTTACAATCCACGTCTGATTGAAGGTGCTTTGAGTATGGCAATCTATCAACAACAAGAACGAGACGATACTGTATCCTACTCCTCTCTTTATTTTCGTATGCTGGTGCAACATATGGTCCGCAGTCGGAATCCTGATGATGTTGCATTGGGTTTGTACAAGTACCACGAACGACATTTTCGCAAGAACTATTCAAACAACAACAATAGTCAACCCAGAGCACTTTGTCAATTACTTTTACAGCTTCATCGTCATACATTATCTCCCCGTGAATCGGCCTACCTGTTACGAAGTGTTATGATTTCTAGCATTCCTCGACGATCCCATGCCACCAGCATTGCTGCAGCACAATTGGCAGAATTGTGGCAACGACATTTGTTTCCCTACATGGAACTTTCGTGTCGACCTATATTGGTTGCATCGAAACGGGTCCGAGAAGCCTTTGTACGGTTGGTTGTGTTATCACCGAGTTCTGTTCTGACCGAGGAATGGCCCGATCGATTATTATGTCATTGTGCGGCAACCCTATTAGCGAATCCCGAAAAAAAAATGCCGCAGACAGCCAAAAACAAACCTATTCCACCAGCGCATCATGATTCAGCCTCTGATTCGTCATCATCATCCAGCAGCAGCAGCAGCAGCAGCAGCAGCAGCAGTAGTGATGAAGAAGAAGAATCGATTGATAATGGTAGTCAGCATGGAAGCACACGTCGTCCGCAGGACGAATTTGTACAGCAACATGCGTGGTTGGCTCGACATGTGCAAGAGGTTATTGCTACGTGGTCTTTGGCTGTGTTTGTGCGACAAACAGATTATCGATTGCAGCGACACGTCACAAATTTTTTATTAAGCAGCATGAGCTTTCTGCAGCTACAGAATACTCCGAGCTCCGTTACGGGTGAATCTGGGACCATCAAGAATGGTTGTGCACCAGCCATGTCGGACGTTGTTTCGGGCTTGCTGGAAGGTGTGACTGTACGACTAGAAGTGTCCATGCCAGAGATTCGAAAGGATGGAATGATGATTGCAGAAAAGCTAGCGCAGAAAATGGGTCAGGAATTGCAATTTGAAGAACTGTCACAACAAAGGACATTGGCCGAAGATGACGAGGTGACATTTTTGCAAAGTGTTATGACAGCGTCGGAGTTTCCATCTCATAATATTCATACTAGAAGTGAAACAGAGCAACAGGTGCAACCTCCTGAACAGTCGGAAGGCAAGCAGCGGAACGCCAAAAAGGAAAAGAAAGAAGCTAAACGACGAGCTAAAGAAGAGCGTCGAAAGAGAAGAAAAGCCAAAAAAGAAGGAGCAAGTGATACAAGAATATTGGACGCTGTCTATGGTCACGTGAAGTCTTCCTCGCAAAACCAAACATCACCGCATCGCAACGTTGACTATCAAGATTCGTATGAAGAATCCCACGATGATGTCTTAGGAAAGCGTTTAACACCTCAGCAAGCGTATCGTATGCCGATGGCTCCAGTGGTGCCAATCAACCATGAACCACGCAGTAATCTACATAGTCATTTGCAGGGCTTCCAGTCGCCGACGATGGTAAGACCTCCACTGCATTCGTTCAGCCAACCACAATACGATAATTTTAACGTATCTGCCATGGATGCATATGGAATAAAACCCGTTGCGGGAACGGGAAGCCATTATCAAACGCAAGTGCCCATGTCAGATTCGCCAACGTATGGACAACTCCCTGCAAACTCTGGCTTTCCTCAGCAATCAAATTTTGAGCAGCAACAGCCTCAGCATATCCAACAGCACCAACAAAACCAGCAGCAGCATATTGAGCAGCATTGCACTTTTCCTGAACCCCAGAGCTATCTTCCTGCCTGTCCTCAGATGCACGTTGCACAATTCCAGCAAGGTCCGCATTCACGTCCCCACCATACAGAACCGGAATTTATTGAGGATCCCAGTATACAGCAGGCTAACGGCGATGATCAACACGTGACTTGGGACAAAAAGGATTACGTTATCCCAGAACCAGAAATAATTCAACAACAAGAGTACTGGCAGAAGGCACGGAAGCAACAACGAAAACAGGAGCAGTATATTCAGCAACAGGCCGTTGCGCACCTTTTGGAGAAGGAGCGCGAGGAGCAAAAGAAATGGCAAGAAAAGAAAAAGCAGCTGGAGAAGAAAGCGACGCTTCGACTATCGTCACCGACATCATCTGTTCAGCCAACATTAGAAACAGAGAAAGAAGATAATATGCCCTGCACGAACATTCGCAAACCTGGAAAAGATGATGATGACGAGGCGTCGAAGTCAGACAACGAAGTCGATAGCTTGGGAGAGGAAGAAGAAGAAGAAGAGGAGCTGGACCGAAAGGAATTTGACGAAGGGGAACTAGACGAGGAGGAATCGGACGAAGAGCATATTGACGCGAAGCGAGTAAGCGCACTTCAAAGGGCTATTTGGCAAGAGGAAAAGGGCGCAATTGCTACTTGTTGGACACAGAATGAAGTAGAAATGGTGCTCGAAAATGATTTGCCGCGCCATTCCGACTTGTCACCAAGGCACGAGGCCCGCAGTCCGAGAGATCATTTACCAAGGGAGGAATCCCGACGAACCGGTGAACGAGCAGGACAAAGCGTGCCCTCGTTGATATTCACAATGGTAGAAGGCGATGAGGACGTCAAAAGTGTGAGTTCTGAAAGCTTCGGCAGTGATACGCATTTGGAGAGTAAACCAAGAAACGGCCGAGATAATGAGTTTGTCAATGAGATGTCCCCAACACGGCCTCAGAAGGGCCCTTGTCAGAAGAAGCGGCTTCAAGGAAAGTCTCGTTATCGATCGCAGCACCAAAAACGACTATCTCCAACAAGTCAAGAATCCTACAATGTCCGTGATAGGAAGCATCCTCATGTTGATCCAGCTGAAATCGATGCAAGAATTCTGGCAATGGCCTATGAGCAAGAATCTGCTGCATCTTCCAAGTCGGCACCAGAGTTATCCGTTTACTCTTCTGATTCCTCCCAGCATTCGTCTTATTTGGACAGGACCAGAAGGAAGAACAGAGTCAATACCGATTTCACAACATATGATTACAGGAAAGGCAAAAAGCAAAATCATTGCCAGTCGCCTGCCAGCAATCTTCCAGTTAAAGCACCTAAGGCCCACGAAAGACGCATCCGAGTGGTGGACCCAGATGCTACTTTTGTAAGTGACGAAGAAGACGAGTCAGACGATGATGACTATGATGACGCCAGCAGGACATATGAGGACGAGGATGGTAGCCGAACATACGAAGATGACGAAGAGGACTATAGCGACGAGGGCTCTCATTCGGATGATGATCATGATCATGATCATGATGAAGACTCAGTCTGGGATGAACATGAACGTCGTCACCTGCGCGCCTACGATGTCGAAGATGACGAAGAAGACCTTGCGGAAACACCAAAGCCATACTATCTACGAGATTGTTTAGAGCTTTTGCGAACATCGGAGACTGATGATCATGCCTACAGCAAACAAAAGACTGCATTGAAACATCTCCCACAACTCATTCAGGGTAAGGACAAACCTGCAGATCTGCCAGATTTAGCCGTGCCGCTGGCTCTAGAGCTGATGCGTATGGAGGACAAATTCAACATCGAAGACTTTACGGACAGCAAACTCATTTCAGCCATTGCGTTAGCGACCGAAGAACCGTTGGCCGTGGGTCAGCGATTAATTTTGTTGTTGTGGGAAGACATTGCATTTGCCGACCGTCTCAACGTATTGACGGTCTTGAGTGAAGCTGCGTTTGAACTTTCGGGGAACAAGGAACTCGAAGAATGGAACAAAACTCAATCCAAAGCAAGGTATGTTTGTCTTTTATGGTAGTTGTTGATAGTTTTTGAATCGATCCGTGTGTCGTTGTGGCTCACCTTTCTACTACAACCTAATAAATTTGCAGGCTGGATATAAACAAGGAAGTAGGATCTCGAGGCAAACGTGCCTATGTAAAGGAGAACTACAGTCTATTGAGCTGCGTTGACAATTCAACCTTGACGGGAACAGAAATGGGAAGTATTGTTTCGGCTCACGGTGAACGAGCTCTCGATCACGTTACGTCAAAGACACGTCGATGGGGCCGCGGTATCCGTCGGCAGGAGACACATACTTTGCGAAGCCGCTTCGGTCCAGTGGCTCACGTCTGGTACTACTCTTTGGTTGGAGGTTTTTTGCAGCGAAAGGACAGCACGGTTTTGTGGGGTGGAAATATTGGCGCGAGATTGCTTGCGAATCTATTTGTGACACTGGCTACCATTGTTGAGTGCTCAGGCGCTGCTCCAGGAACCGATGTTCTGGCGAAGGACCTGCTAGAGCTAGTGTGGTCGTTCCGCACCGTGGACGTGGCAGACGTGCGAATGGGAGTTCTCGTGGCAGTGGCAGCCTCTTTGTCGGTTCTATCTCAAGAGGTCGTCCTGACCATGATGTTTGACGGAGCTCTGAGCAGCCTCCCCGAAGGTTTGAAGCAAATATCGCAGCTCGATCCAGACGAAAGTTGCCGCCGACTGGCCTTGGGAATGGCCAAGGGTATCTCTGGTATTGTTGATTCGCTGCAGCCTGTTGGAAAGAGGAACGCAGTCCTTCGCTTGAACGTGTAACCTGAAGGCCTTCATGATTGCCGTATACTTTGTTGAGGGATGGCATGACATGGCATGTCACCGTTCTATTCCAACCAGAAGCTTAAACTATTCTAACCTACATTTCCACTATTTAAAAAGGTTTGTTCTGGAAAACGATTAGTCCGACGAAATACGGTCCAAATTCGCATACAATATTATATAGTCCGGTTATATTCAGGTACTAATCCAGAGTAGCTGGTGAGTGCTCTTTATATGATTTGTTTTTCCGACGGTTTCGAACGAAAACCTGAAGCGCTATCCAATGCACCAAAACCTGAAGCACGAGCACAGAACAAAACTCAGAATTTAGAGATTCAAAATATCGAAAATAAGTGATCTTGCTTCGTTCGTTGCTGCAACTCTTCGGGATAAAGTTGTTCTGCTGGAACTCCAACAGGAGAATGCTCGTCTACGAACTCAAGTGGCCGAGGAAACAGACAACAAGCACGACATCTTGGTGATGCCGTCCATGGGTTCCGCGGAAAGTATCGAATTGCAATTGCTAACCAGCAAGCAGTTTACAATTTGTGTACGCAACGAGTCAAATTTGGCTGGAAGGGAGTTGATCTGTTGGGTGGCCAGTTCTCTAATCTACACGAGAGCAGTCTTGATACGCTTGCTGAAGCTACGATTTTTTTTATAAATGGCGAATACGAACAGTGCGGTCACGTTGGTGCGACGATACTTCATTTTTGCTTTCACATTGATGCGAGCATGGACGTCGAGAATCACATCCTCGTTTGGCGAGGTGCTACCCCCTGAATCTACTATAGGATATTTTACCATCGACGGGCTACACGGTGACATTCCTAATTTCGATTACGGTTACATTACCTTCTACCTTGACGCAGTTCCAAGAGAAAAAAATGTTTAAGTTTGCCGCAGTTTGACATCATTGAACACTTGGCCAATCCTTTGAAGGAAGTACACGTCGATCGCTATGTTGACATTGATGAGCTTGTCGCTTTTTTTCGGCGCCGAGACAACCCTGGTGTACGAATCCATTGACAGCATTGGCTGTCATCCTATGCGGAATTAAGAAGTAAGGATGATTGAAAAGGCAAAAAAAATCACGACTGTACAAGTACAAGATAGGAGCAGATACATTAAATAATGACGATGATGATGATGATGTGGCACTCAGCAAGAAGAATTTGAAAAAGACAAAAAATTATGAATTGCAACAGCACCCCACCACATATCAATGGCCCCTGGCGGGGGGGTACGCCAACCACTCTTCTTTTTTAGCTAGAGTTAGAGTTAACTCAACTGCGGAGTTATTGGGTCATTGGTGTAGCCTCCAGTACACTTTCTACATGAACAAGAAGAAGTTGTATGTGGACCTATGATAATTGTCGTAACCTGAAATATATGGACAATAAATTAGGGTTTGAGTTAACATAAATATTTCAGACTGCGAC
>Ga0100380_10005146_pt1 | contig 13564 bp, 5 predicted proteins | sample CryGeymeta201504_FD_80417 | JGI IMG/M metagenome (GOLD analysis project Ga0100380, IMG submission 80417) | Groundwater microbial communities from Crystal Geyser aquifers in Utah, USA - Crystal Geyser metaG 2015-04 | ecosystem: Environmental > Aquatic > Deep subsurface > Groundwater | place: USA... | reverse complement strand
CCGAGACGCGTGGGTGGACCCTCGGTTTATATTTGCTCCTCCCTCCATTACCCACCCTTTTGCTACGTTGGTGTGTGACGTCATTAACGCACTAGAGGATGCCGAGAAAAAGGTTTCTCAGCGAAGTTTGAGATCAGCTGCAGCCGACAGCAACGATAATGTGGCCCGAGGCCTTCCTCGTGTAGCAAGGCCATTCGGCGAACTCGCAGCAGTAGCAGCACAACAACCGCCACCTCCAGAGGTTTTCGAGCCCAGCGATGATGCGATTGCGCGACTCGAAGAAATGGGATTCTCTCATGACCACGCGATTGACGCCTTGGAGAATGTTCAATCCAACAGAGTTGAAACTGCAATGGAGTACGCTCTGTCGCACCCGCCACCTAGTCCAATTGCCATTGAAAGACGCCGCGTTCAGCGCGAGGAGCGCCTGCGTGAGAGAGAAGCGGACGCCGCCGCTCAGGGCGATGCCAATGCTGGGACCGCAGCCGATGGCGAGACAGGAAATGGCGAAAATGCCAACGAAGATGCCGCACCTGCTGTCGATTCACAGGGGAACCAAAACGACGGGTCAGGGGAAGCCATGGAAGTTGATCAAGCAGGCAACCGTAGTGTGAATAACAAGACAGAATCAGGTAGTGAAAAGACGGCTGGAAAGGAAGAAGAAACTCCAAAAGAAATTGAGGAAGTTTCCAAGGCGAAAGAGTTACTGCAGAAATGGGTTGAGGAGTCCCCGAGAGTTTCCTGCAATATTCTGGGCAGTCTGACAGTGGCATTTCCAGGGTTAATGTCGGATTCCGACCAAAAGACACTGGAGCAAGGCGATGCTGAGGGCGAAGCATTGGCGGCTGTGGTGACTTCCTTTCTTTTGGATCTTTGCCAACGATATCCAGATCACTGCGACGGGATTGCCACGGAGGTGTTTCAAACGCTCAAAGCACAGATAAAAGAAAATCAAAACGCATCCTTTCAAGTTCGGGAAGGGAAGGAACGAAGCTTTGCTGCTCTCTGCCAAGCCTCTGTGCTCTTGACTCGAGCACTCCCCAAAACTCGAACATTAGTCTTGAAAGAAAACATTCTGGGAATGCTAGTCTTGTCTGTTTCTGGTGCTTTGAAAAGAGTGGAGCACGATGGTTGGCCCGTGTGGATGGCTTCGGCGATTCTGATGCTCGATGTCATGGCCCAGCCAGTGGTTGGGTTCCCAGAAAAGAAAAAACATGATAAGGCCGCTGCCGCCTCCACTGACGACAACGATGACAAAAATGGAGATAGTGAACTCACGCAAGTCCGCGAAGAACACGAAAAGCAGAAGTCAGAGTTGACGGAAAAGGCAAGCAGAATATTTTGTGAGGCCGAAACAATTGCTAGCACTTTTGCCGATTCTATTGACAAGGGATCGAAAGACGATGCAAAGTCGTCAAGCGATAAGGTAGCCAATGACGGCTCACAAAACCATGAACAAAAAGGAAGAAAGACCGACTCATCAAAAGAGGACTTGGATACCAAGGTTCCGTCCAAGTTCAAGGCATCCGAATTGTTTGCCTCGATACCGGCATATTTTCCGTTAATTCCCGACGATCTAAAAGATTCTTGTATGGGCATTTGTATTGATCTACTACGCAGAGGAAAGAGTCCCGACAGCGGCAAGAAGTTACCTCCACCAGGCATTGTGCATGCTACCATGCTGCTTTTGCTTCGCCTTTTGCGCACTCCTAAGATTTCAGCTCAATGTCTCCACGTGGGTGCTGCCGAGACTATTCTCGCGCTCTCCAGGCAGTGTCGCTTTACCGGAAACTCTGGTCTTGTGACGCTTATTCTGCGTCGGCTATTAGAAGACGAGCCAACTCTTCAAGCCGCGATGGAGACGGAAATTCGAAGTGCGATTTCTAAGCTGACCGGAAAACGGCGAGACGCGGACACTCAATCCTCTGGTGTCGCGTATAGTGCTTTTGCAGAAGCGGTGACGCCAGTATTCGTGCGCGATCCTATATGTTTTCTCAAAGCCTTCCTTTTGACGGCCAAGATTGAACCCTGCGGCGAAACGATGGTAAAGATATTGACCCCCGAAGAACGCTCTCGGAACCAAAAGGCGCTGAATAAAGTAATCGAAACAAAGGCGCCAACCGTCCGCCTTTCGCTTCTTACAGGCACGAAGCCACCGACTCGTAGACGATCGACTAGCCTATCCCGGCACAGGAAGGGAGGAACGATTGCATCCAAAATTAAAGCCACCCCACAGCGTCATCACTCGTCTTCAAAGAAAGCTGTTTCTTCCAAGAAACACAAGAAAGAAAAAAACGATTTGAAACATTCCGGGCATGGTCAACATTCCACTCAGCTCGCATCGCCTGCGAATCATATTGTTACGCTTTTGATTACCAATATTTTGGCATCTACCAGCACTGCTGCGGACGATGTTGGTGTGCAAACGGAGAAGTTCCTTGACGACAAGACCTTTTTGGGTACAGGACCTCTGTTGGAAGTCCTTTCTGATCTGGTGCTAGCTGTTCCCGCTTGTGCTTCTGCCGTGCAAAAGTTCCGTCTGCAAAGAACCAAAGCAATTGCACATGCGCTGGATGGATGCCCTACTCCACCCAAAACGTTTTTGAACTATCTCTTGCATGTTTTTCTTCCGCTTGACCGCTGCAGCTTTCGTAACAACCAACAACTCTGGGAACGAGCAACGGAAGAAGTATTGGAAGAAACAGAAGCGATCAATATCCAGAAAAAGCAGGCATTTCGTATTAACAAAGTAGCACAGTCGTCGGCCCGTCTCATCGTTGCACTGGTTGCCAGACCCGGAGAGGGGAGGAAAGCAGTGATCAAGTCTCTCACATCGGCCTTAAGTGGTGGTCTCCTTGGCACTTCTTCTCAGGTCTTTACCAAGACAATAAATGGAAGTGCTAAAGAGTTACACGCTCTACAAGCATGGGGAGAGCTCTGCACTGGTCTTGCCGCTCCAAGAAGCAATGGAAAGACCCCCGACGGTATCTCCTCGTTGAGCCTTGAAGTCATTCAGAAGATGCTGGAGCTGGGCATGGCGCATGCGCTCTTGTATGCTCTTCATCGAGTACGATTGGAAAACCCAATGGCTGCCAGTACTTGCAGCGCGCTTTTATTTCCTCTGGAAATTTTAACACGCAGTTCGGTGGGAGATGCCTTGGAGGCCTTGGCCGACAAGGAAGCTGCTGCTCGCTCCGCCAAAGCGGAGAATGCTAAAAAGGCAGCTATCTCAGCAGAGCACGAAAGTGACACTGTCATCGAAGAGGCATTTCACCAAGCACCAGCTGATCCACTCGCTGGTGATCTCGACCCCGATGAGAGTGATAGCGATGACGAAGTCGACATGGAGCACCACATGGATGACGGCAGTGCTGTGGACGATGAAGAAATCTCAAGTGATTCGGAAGATGCGGAGAGTGACGATTCAGGCAGTGATGGCGAGGAAGGCGATTCCGATGACGAGGAATCTGTGTTGGACGAAGAGGACGAACTTGAAGAATCGGATGAATCTTCAGGCGACGAAATGGATGACGACGGTGATTGGAATATTAACTTTCAAAATGACTTTCAGTCAGGCGACGACAACTTTGACGCAGATGATGAGGACGACGACGAGGACATCGAAGAAAATGCCGGATTAGACGAAGGGTGGACTAGAGTCGAGAGTGGTGCTGGTGCTGGTGTATTTGGAAGCGTTGCTGGTCATCGGCTAGGGCTCAACCCTGCCCATGGCGGTCCGCTCACTGCGCGCACTAGGGGGTTCATTGATGCAGCAGAGCAGATGATTGGATCTCTGCTGCGCAATGGTGAGATCAATGGAGATGCCCTAGCTGAAATCGAAGGATCTCTTGGAATTCGCATTATGAATGCCCAGAGCGGGCGTCCTTTCCGCGATGGTGACGGCTTCGCCGAGTCAATGGGCGCACGCATGGGCGGGGCTGTTGCGGCAGGAGACAACCGGCAACCACGTAGGGAAAATTCTGCTGCGTTGGGTACATTACCACATGTGCAACAGCGGAGCCAACCCGGTTCAGGTTATTCTTCTTCTGGCGGTGGCAGATGGATTGAGAATTCATGCATGGAATATGTGTTTGGTGGTCCCGCCATCTCTGGCTCTAGTCGCAATTATGATCTTATTTCTCCGATTGTGCACCCTGAAGAGCCGCCTCCGAATACGTCGCAACTTGATTTACAATTGTTCCCAGGCGGGCCAGCCGCTGCAGCTCAGGCCAGATCACAACACAGCATGCATCCACTGATATGCGGCGTGGACCTGCCACCTGTGTCTGCCCTTGTTTCTGACCTTCTTCCTCACGGCATTCGCTGTACACTTCACAACCTGATGGTCACTCGACGTCCTGGAGAGAGTCCTAACTTCAACTCTGGAAATTGTTTGTTTTTGACAAGCAACGGAAATATAATTCGGTCCAATCGACAAGGAGGTGCTCCACTTTCTCTCGTGTCGCAGTCTCGCAACGTGGCTGTTCCTGCCGGATGGACCGACGACGGGCTACCTTTTGACGCCACTGCATCTCAGTTTAGCCATTCTTTTGAGAATGCTCTTCGCGACTGTATGATAGCTTTGCGTCAAGTTCGCGAGGCGTCTTCCGACACAGCTCGTGCAGCAGAGATAGAGGCGAACAATGTTGAAGGCGACGATGTCATGCATACCGCCGAGGATGGCGAAGAAGGACAGGGGCAAGCTGAAAATGAATCTGAGAATGATGCTGCAGCGAACGCTGAAAGTGAAACAATGGAACTAACATCTGGTGGCGATGCAACAACTGCGGCATCTGAGACCGGCGCAAATGATGACGGGGACGGGGACGGGGTTGCCTCGTCGCTAGCTGCAGGTTTGCGACTTTCCCCTGGAAGCGAGGCAAGTAACGATGCGATGCAGCCTGCGCCGGCATTGGAAGCGCTGGCTGGCGACGGAGAAGCAAACGCCGATGTGGATACCTCAATGGCGGAAGCAGCCCAACAAATTACCGCTGACAATGAAATGGAAGAACAACCAGAATCTAGGCAATTGGCCGCAGAATCACTGGCCGGGGAAGAGGGTGACAACAGCGCTCAGCCCGCGGAAGAGACAACAGGACAAGAACAACCCGCCAGCAGCGAGAGACAACCCAACAGCAATGGTCTTGTGTGCCCTCCAGATATCGACGAAGAAGTCTTTAACAGTTTGCCTGTGGATATGCAGCGAGATTGTATTGAGCAACACCAGCAACAACAAGCTCTTGCTTCTCAACTAGATCAGGCCCAATCCAATCTTGACCCTGAGGCTCTTGCTGCGTTGCCAGAAGATATTCGCCGTGAAGTTATGATGCAAGAAGAGCAAGAGCGTCGAACACGAGAACAAGTCCCAGCAGATCCTAGTCGAGCTGAAGAAATGGATAACGCTAGCTTTTTGGCGAGTTTGACGCCTGATCTTCGAACAGAAATTCTTCTCACGGCCGACGAATCATTCTTGAACAGCCTACCTGAAGGAATAGTCGCGGAAGCAAACGTGCTCCGCGAGAGAGCCAATGCTGCTGCACAGCGCCGCCAGTTCGAGCAACGAGCGAGTCTTGCCAATTCTACCGCAACTGCTGCAGGACAAGGTCAGAATGGCGAAGCTGGTGGTAGCTCTTCTGCCCGGCGTAAGGCCCGATCTGGAAAGTTACGAGTCGACATGGACCGTAACAGTGTCGTTTATATTCCTCCAAACAGTGGTCTTATGCCACCTATCTCGAAGTCGGACGTCAAGAGCTTACTGAGGTTGCTGTATCTTCTGGCTCCGGTGCGCCCAGCCCGTCTTTTGCAGAAAGTGTTCCTCAACTTGACGGCTACGTCTGCATTGCGTAGCGCTATGTCCTCTGTTTTTGTTTGTCTCTTGCACGAAGATGACGCTGGAGCACGTGCTGCTTTGGACGCCCTTACGGACGGTTACGCCGACGAAGATGGTGGATGGCGCAAAATGATGGACGCAAAGTGTGGAGATATGCCTTTTCCTCCCAAGCAGTTGTTTGGAACTGTACCGGAAGTCTTGGACAGGGAGATGTTCAATCCAAACATTTCTCTGATCCGCCGTAGTAGTGCTTCTTCTTCGACCGCTGCTTCTATTGCCGCCAATCTTCCAGCGAGCTCTGCTGGCGTATCTAACCAGCAACAGCTGCCGCCAGTTGTGCAACAACGAATTGTGGAATCTCTTATGCATCTTTGCAAGAACTCACCACGGTTTTGCCTCCATTCGCTTGTCACGGATATTCAAGCTGTAGGCGAAGCTACAGGGGCAGAAGGCACAAAAACAAACAAAACGACCGTTTTTGATAGGCTTCTGGATTTTTTGGCAGCCACCTCTGTACGCTCGTCCTCTGCTAATCTGGAAAATCTGTTGGCACTGCTAGAAGGTTGTGTTAGCCCCCTGTCACACATAAGCAAAAATAGCGAAGGAGCAGCAGAAATTTCCAAGCATGATTTAGATGCGGCAACTGGTAAGTTTTAGTATATACGCGAGTGTCTTGAGGCTTATTCCAGTGGTGATAACCATGCCATTGTTGTGATGCCTGTCATAAATATTCAACTTTTGGTGTGACGTGGCTTTTTCTTTTCCTGTCTCTTTCTCATCTTCTACAATTTCCTCTTCATCATGACAGCCGCTAAGAAAGAATGGATCGATGTCCCTCGTGTCATTGTATCGCAGGAACGCCTCCAGCTGCTCTGCTCTATACTCCGGATGGAAACGTGCCGTGATGCATCGTTCACGAAAGTAAATACCATTGCTCGACGCCTTTGTCGTGTCGAAGCTAACCGTGGGTATGTCCTCGCTGAGCTGGCGTCGGTGGCCCACGCCCTGGGTGTCGATGCCATACGAGACTTAAAGGCTCTGCGTATTCGCCTGGACGGAGCCGTGGCCCAACAGAAAGCCCACGAGGAGATGATCGAAAATTGGAATCAGGCAGTTGTGGAAGAGGGGCAGCTAAAGTTGGGAGCATCTCGGACTGCTTCTAGTGCCGTAACACTCTCGACGAGCACAAGTGAGTTGAAGTTGTTGCGTGTCTTGCAAACCTTACAAGCTCTTTGCATTGACAGCGGTGAAGAATCAGGTAAAAAAAATGATAATGTCGTGGTGACAGATGAGCTTGTTGAATTGCTTCAAGCCATGAAACTAGGGTCACTGTGGGATCAGCTATCGGAGTGTCTCGCGACAGTCAAAGTTTTGGAAGGAGTGTCTTCATGGAAAGACGAAGCGGAACATAAGTCTGGTAATAGTAGCGACAACAACAGCGCCGATGACGCAAGCGGTGACGGAACAGCAGAAGATGCTGAATCCGGTAAAAAGCTCAAGAACTCAGCCGTCGGTCTGCTCACACGCTTTCTTCCTAGTATCGCCGCTTTCTTCGTCGCCTGCGCAAGTTCCACTGCACAAGGCGAGACAACAAAGGACGAAGTCAAGGAGAATTCGATGGTAGATGGACCCCGTGTGCTAAAGTTTGTCGCATCTAACCGGGTTTTGTTGAACGCTTTGATCCGACAAAATTTCGGACTATTGGACAAGGGCTTGAAGAGCCTGATTCAAGTCCCTCAATGTCATGTCTTTCTTGACTTTGATGTCAAGAGACACTGGTTCAAAACCCAGGTGCGCCGCCTCCGGCAGCATGCGAGTCGGCGCCATGGCAGTCTTCGACTTCACATTCGGCGCAAGCACGTCTTTGAAGACGCCTACCATCAACTCCGGTTACGCAATGCCGACGAAATGCGAGGTCGGCTGCACATTACTTTCCGCAATGAAGAGGGAGTCGATGCTGGCGGGTTGTCGCGGGAGTTCTTTGCTATTCTGGCCAAAGAAATGTTTAACCCCAACTATGCTCTTTTCACTTCCACTGAGGATGGATGCACCTTCCAGCCCAATGCCAACAGTAGCATCAACCCCGACCATTTGAGCTATTTTCGATTCGTCGGACGAATTGTTGGAAAAGCGGTGGCGGATGGATTCTTGTTAGATGCTCATTTTACCAGAAGTCTATACAAGCACATGCTTGGATTGAAACCAACTCATCATGATATGGAAGCTATTGATCCGGACTACTACAAAAATTTGAAGATGATCCTTGAGTACAACCTCGAGGACATTGGACTTGACTTGACCTTTTCCATTGAAGACCACAGTTTTGGACGCAGCCATGTGGTAGATCTCATTCCCAATGGCAAGAACATCAAAGTCACCGAGGAACGCAAGGCCGAATACGTCAGCCTGGTATGTCAAAACCGAATGACCACAGCTATTTCCAGCCAGATCAAATCATATTTAGATGGCTTTTATGAGCTTGTCAGTCCCGAGTTGATTTCAATTTTCAATCCGAAGGAGTTGGAGTTGCTAATTTCAGGACTGCCAGATATCGATATTTCGGATTTAAAAAAGAACACTGATTATGTATCTTGGAGGGCCACCGACAAGGAAATCGGATGGTTTTGGAATGTGCTAGAGGGTCTCTCTCGCAGTAAGTACTGCCCTTCTTGTTTTTCTTGTTTTACGTGGTTGTGGTTGTCGTTTGGCTTTCTCTTCTTTGTCGTCAGATTTGTTCTCCCTTTAACCTTACGCATTTCCTTTGACACCGCTACAAAGATGAAAAAGCAGCTTTTCTGCAGTTTGTTACAGGTAGCAGCAAGGTACCTCTAAATGGCTTTGCCGAACTCCAAGGAATGCGGGGGCTTCAAAAGTTCTCTATTCATAAAGTAGCTGTTCCTAATGGGCAGCCAGCACCTCTGATGGCATCTCACACATGTTTTAATAGCCTAGATCTACCGCCCTACAAGAGTGAAGAGGAGCTAAAAGAGCGGCTTCTATACGCAATTTCTGAAGGCGCCAATGCATTCGGATTTGCCTAGGTCAGATGAAACTTGGAAGCATATCATAACAGTAAACTTTAAAAAAATTGAACGTCTACATACGGGGATCACAACTATGGCGCCCGCAGGGCGCAAAGGTTACCCGAAGGCAACTATTGGCACCCCAAAGGGTGACAGAGTTGATCACAACCGACCACACCCTCCATGGAGGAGGATAGGATCTGCTATCATAATAGTAAACTTTTACTTCAATATATTGGAGTAGAAAACTCAACTGCATTATTCTCTGTGAATTGAGACTTAGCTACTGTCTTGAAGTAGAGTAGCATTAACATTCACCAAATAACAGTAGTGTCTCTAATTGGCGCTCAGCATCGTCCTTGCCTCTCTGATACCAAGATGCCAAAACCTTACCTGAGCAAAAGCCTGCGGCCGCCACCAGCGATTGCAGATTCTTTAGGGGCCGTCGAATGGAAATACCATCACGTGCCTTGAGAAAGGGCCAATGAATTACACCTTCGCTTGATGAATTATATCCGGGACAAATGACATGATTTGTTTGCAATGATGAAAACGATAGGGATGTTGGAAGGGGACCCAATTCCACAGGACAGACCAAGATTCTGTGGTGCGGTTCTTGGACGTCTGGTAGTGGCGGCGGAAAGATACCCGAGATACCACCATCCACGTAATAGGTTCCATCAAAATCAATACCATCTCCTTGATAGTTGTTGCTGGATGTTTGAAAGAGATCCAAGGGATGAAAGGACACGGGAATGTAGCACGAAGCCTCGATGGCACGAAACAATCGATCTGAGCTGTTGTTCTTCAAGGATTGAGAAGGAAATTTGAGTAAATGGGCTGTCCCGTCATCACTCTTGGTGACACATACGTACAAATCTGGTCGAGTAGTGGCAATCGTTTCCGTCTTACTTTGGTATCGAACGGCTTCTTCCCTGGTGGCATGTGAAAATGTCTGGGTCTCCTTCTGTTCTTTTTCGCCTTCTAATATCATCTCTCTAAAGTTACGAAAGGCATGACCTCGATCTTGCAAAAAGCGATCAGCATAGTTCTCAAGTTGATGCGGTAGAAACGATAAAAGGGCAGCCACAATGGCACCCGAGCTGCTTCCCGACACGGCTTGGATGGGTACTTTCAATCGCAGCAGAGTAGATGCTACCCCCAAATGGTATGCCAACAAGTGACCTGCACCACTAAAAGCTACAGTGATACAAGGTTTGATGGGTGATACAGTCATTTTGCTGTTGCTTGCTACTTATTATGTATTTCTTGTGCGGTTATGTCTAACAGATACCCCATGTACCCCAAATTGGAAGTAGACTATTGAAAATTGAAACAACAAACGTATATTGTATATTCTGTTGTTTCAGCATACATCAACAAGAAGTATGTTTTTCTGTTTTGGATTTTGTTGTTGATTCACAAAGCGAAAGAAAAATAAATGTGCATCAAAACATTAAGTCCCTTTAATTCATGACTCATTACCGACTGGAGAGTACTGAGTAGATTGTTGCTTTGCTGAAAACAATGGAAAAGCGTTGGTAGACTCTGCCTTGGCCATCATCAGTCATCACTCCCGCATACGCCCGCTTAGCTATCGGCGACTTGGCACTATGTAGCTCGCTTCTCTGTACCTCTCCCAGAGCTTAAGGAAGCTTAAGGAATAGAGGGTCATCCTCGACGACAGCTCTCTTCAAATAGAACATAGTCATGCATAATGTCTCCAGAGGGTTGGGCGAGCAGTGGTTGAACCGTTCTCAAGGATTCCTCCAAGTGCTCTTCCAAAACTTGTACCATTGGTTGCTCTTTCAAACTATGCTTGTCTGAATTGACCTCTTGTTTGATGCTTGATCTCAGCGCTTTCATAGCCGCTACTCGACATGCACCCACTATCTCAGCCCCGGTCATGAAACCTGATATTTCGTCGCTTGCCAACCTGGACAAGTCAACATTTGCTGTATTCCATTTATCACAATACTTTTTCAAAATTGCCAAGCGACCATGATAGTCAGGCGGAGGCACGTACACAATTTTATCAAATCGTCCAGGTCTTAATAACGCCTTGTCTAGACTCCGGGGTCGATTGGTTGCACCCAAGACGAGAACTCCGTCATCTAGTGAACCATCGACTCCATCCATTTCGTTCAAAAATGTTGAAAGGACCCGAGATTCTGCCGATGATCCACGGCCACGATGCATGCCGTGACCAGCAGTGCCTCCGTTACTGCCACTGCTGGAAGAAATCGTCGAGCCCAGAATAGAATCAATCTCGTCAAAGAAGAGTATGCAGGGAGATGCAGACCGTGCTAATTTAAACGCGTTCCGGACGATAGATTCTGCCTCGCCGACATAGGAGGAACCATAAACGTCGGCGGGTGCCAAGGAAATAAAGCCAGAACCAGATGCACCGGCTGCAGCTCTCGCCAAGGTTGTCTTGGCACATCCTGGTGGCCCGTATAGCAAAATTCCCTTCGGTGGTACCAACCCTAGATTTCGAAAAGCGTCTCTCTTGGTCCTGGGCCACTCGATTGCCTGTCTTAGTGTTGTCTTTTAAAGCAACGAGAGTGATTGAGTGACCAACACTCTGTCAGAAGCATGCCTGTCAAATCATAGTGTAACAACGGCGACAACAACATACCTTAGCCTGAAGATTTCCTGCAACATCATCCCAAGTCGTTGTAGGTGGAGCAGATAATTTCGAGTCTCGCAAGGCAGATGCACCGACATCTATCATGGCGCGTTGCAAGTAGTGATATAGTGGCGTCGTATCAGTAGTACCGTTGTCCGTGGTAACACCTTGTTGCAAAAACAATGTCACTGCCCGTCGTACCAATGCCGCCAAGTCGGCCGGGACGTAACCTACACAGGATTCCGCGAGTTCCCACAATTGTTCCGACGTTATATTCTTGAAATCGTTCTTGTTATTCCCACCGGTACTTACTCCAATAATGGGTTGAAGGAGTCTTTGCAAGACAGAGACACGTTCTTCAACCGTAGGTGATCCAATGACAATTTCTTGATCGAAACGGCCAGGACGGCGGAGATAAGATGGAATTGCACCAACACGATTGGTAGCAGCCACCACTACAATGCGCTGCCATCCATTATTATTGTTATGATTATAGTATGTATTGCCACTTGTACTATCGTTGCATTGATCCAAAATATAACTCAACATTCCCGCGACGCTATTCGATTCATCATCATCATCTGCTGCTGCTGTTGACGATGATGATAAAAGCGCATCACATTCATCCAAAAAGATAATGGCAATCGATTCCGGATGAGTTTGACAGCGTTGTGCGGCATGATTAAATTGTTGTAAGAGCAATCGGGCAACGTCCGATGAACTGGTCGTGTTGGCGGACCCAAACAAGGATCCCAAAGAATACAACACTACAGTGCTTTTGTTGTTGTTGTTGTTGTTACTTTCACGACGAAAAATTTCGTAGGCTTGTTGAACGGCATAGGTTTTCCCCACTCCGGGTGGTCCCGATAATAAAAAGGATTTGGGAATGGGACACTTGTTACTGCTATTGTCGCGCAAACAATGAAGGGTATCCACTAATATCTTAGTTGTCCGGGACATGCTTCTTGGCGGCATGATGATATTATGACGGCTGGTTGTGTCTTTCATCTCCGCCTCATTTGCTGTGCGTTGCTTCGGCGACAGTACGGTAATCCGAGTACTGGGAAGTATCAGTCCCAAAGGAATGTCCTTCTGGTCGGACAGGGTACGATTCTTCTGGGGGACCATGGACTGAACTTGCAATCGCACCACAAAACTCTTTCCGCTGTTGTTGCTACCGTCTAGGGAAATCGTGCGTCTCCATTCGGTGCTGATTACAACATCATCGCTGTCGTTGGTAGTGGTGGTGGTGCTGCTGCTATCGTTGTCGCAAGAAGGTTGCTGTATCCTGCACACTTGACCTACTAATTGCCGTTTCAAACACGTCATCAGTAAATCCTTTGGCTCATAATTTTCGCTAGTAGTAGGCAGCAACAGCCGAAGAGTCAGAGACAATAATGGTACAAGGGGCACGGAAAGCGGCGCAAGTGCTGGTGTGGCTTGACTTGTTATCATATCCACTTGCATGACATTACCGGTATCTTCAGCGGAAACAACACTTGCATTGGTCATGACAAAATATTCATACAATCCTCATTCTTGTTGCTTTTTGAATTCTTAATCTTGGTACCGTACAGCAAAAATGTAGTTTAGTATTTCTGGATACGAGGACGATTGATGGCGACGTTTAGCGTATGGTAGTGTCATTACTTGAGGCTGTATCACATTGATTTTACAATACTTATTTTGCTGTCGTTTCATAGCGTATTCTTATTATTCTTATCAGTTGCGTTTTTTGTTTGGTGTGCGTCCGAATAACGAGTCCTATGAAATCGTGAACCAAATCCTCGATGTGTGTTCGGTAATACTACTAATAACAGATCTGTTACCACCAATTTCGAGATTTTCCCTGACTCGAGTTTGCTACCCTTTTTTTCGAGATTTTTGGAACTCGAGATTATTTGACAATTTAGTGTATCACCAATTTCGAGATTTTTTTCTCTCTCGAGTTTTTTGTTGCTTTTTTTGAGATTATTCTAATGTATATCAACAGAATGAAGTAATGAATGTTTCATTGTAATTAGATATCATTGTCTAAGATATTCATCGGGTCTTGTACGGAATGTATGTGTTACTCCATGT
>Ga0100380_10005145_pt1 | contig 13564 bp, 10 predicted proteins | sample CryGeymeta201504_FD_80417 | JGI IMG/M metagenome (GOLD analysis project Ga0100380, IMG submission 80417) | Groundwater microbial communities from Crystal Geyser aquifers in Utah, USA - Crystal Geyser metaG 2015-04 | ecosystem: Environmental > Aquatic > Deep subsurface > Groundwater | place... | reverse complement strand
TGCTGCTGCTGCTGCTGCTGCTGCTGCTGCTGGTTGCGATGGTGCATGAATTTGTGCAGAGGTTGTTGCGTTGGGATTGGTTGATACGGCATTAGTAGGATTGTCGACAGAGCCACCTCCTCGTTGTACTACCGCCAATGCAGCAGCTGTGGCAACAGGATCCACCATCGATGACTCTCCCTCTTTGGTAGCATAAACCTGGGGATGTGCAGTGGGAGGTGACACGGGAGTTATCGTTGGAATGGGCAATTGGTATGATCGTCCAAACGGATAATAATTGTTGCCGTGCTGAGCACGACTTTGTCGGTCTATATGGTAATGGTGTTGATCTAATCTTTGCGCAGTCAAATTACTTTCATTTGCATGGGACGATGAGATATCCTGGTGCTGCCTCAGCTGGCGATGTCGTTGCTCTGATTTGGCCCGAATCTCTGCCAGTGGTGTGGGCAGAACATCGTCCAAGTTCAGATCCATACTGCTGTCAGGATTGTTTGTGCTATTCTTGTTGTTGCTCGCATTGTGTGAAGATTTGGCACTGTCGTCTTGATTTTCTTGGGCACGATTATTCGTGGCATTGTTGCTTTGTTGGTCTGATAAAAAAGACCCATCCAAGGAATGCGAACGTGCTCGGTGCAGGTCCTTGTCGTGCGATTTCAATTTCCCCATGGCCTGATAATTTTGACTAACCGAGTTTCGATGGTTCGGTTTTAAGAACAACTCGCTCAGATTGATCCCATCTACAGTGTCCGTTCTGGTCTCCAATTTCAACAAATCATCAATACCTTTTTGGTCAGAGCTGCGGTTTTGGGTGGCAGCAGGCATGGAGGCCGAAGAATCACCGATACTATAGTAGCGTTGCTGGTGGGGCCGTGTAGCATTACTGCGATCAACAGAGATGTTGGATGTACCAAACTTGACATTTTCCTGGTGGGCGGCAATGGCACTGGTGCCTGATTCTGCGTAATAACCGTAGTCAAGGACAGGAGAGGAAGGGACACTCGCTGGATGAACTCCAGTTGTGCGCTTTGAAGATTGATTCGGAGATTCTAGTGGAGAATTGATCATGAAATAATCATCCAGAGCATCGAACCGATCTAAACTTCCCATGTCGCCTTCATTCGGCGAAGATTGAGATGACTGTTCCATCGCAGTTGGTGTACCCGTGTACCCCAAGGCCCAAGGTGAGTTTTGAAACAGCAAGGATGAAGTAGTGGGATGCCCCCAGCTCTTTCAATAGTTCTCAAATAGTCAATGAAAGTTTGGTGAATCACGCTTAATAGAAACCCAGATGTATCAATTAGCCGGATAAGATGATGGCAATCCGGTTCTATCTCGGTGTACTTTGTATCTCCGTCTGATGACTTGAGCCACTGTCCAAGGATTTACGGCTGCTAATAATAACAAGCAAGTTCTTGCTTGAATCTTGTTAGAATAATACTCTAGAGACTACCTTGAGCTGGCAGATGGCTTGCTTCGCCACAAGACGTTTTGTTTCTATTCCCGGAAGGACTCGTCTGTTTGTTAGTGGTATGCGCCACTCCGGAATCCGGAATATTACTAGACGACTACGGTAGCTAGCTAGTGCTACACTTCTAGGTAGTATTACTAGCTCTAGTCTATTAGTTTTGAATAGTAGCTACTAGAGTAGTAGCTCTAGTTGTCCGTAGTACGAGCAGTATTATCATCATATTGCGAGTGTTGTTGTTCGGAAAAAGCTGTGAAGGCCTGACACTTCTACTCCTGCCCAATGACGGCGCAAAACCCGCATTTATTGGCAGCTCAGCTGGCCGACCCTCGCTTCTCATTGAAGTTTTTCAACGAGGAAATAATAGTAAGAACGGTTGGAGCATACTTGCAGTAGGTTTCTTGAGTCGGATCGACAACTAAGCTAGATAATAAAATAGTACTAAGAATACTGCATTTACCAATTGGAGAGAAAGACCGAGTATTTATTTTATTGAAACGTTTAGACTCTTGGGCCAAGACGGAGAAAGAAAGGGTGTATATTATGTTCAAGCCTTTCTCCAGTTAATGCCAAGACCGTGTCATGTTCTGACACCGCCTTGAAATGGATCCAAGTGCATGATGTATGTTTGTCTTTTTGTGTGGTGTGTATGCGTTTTTGTATGTATATGTACATGTCCAGCTCGATACAAGGGTGGCTGGAGACGACGACACACACACGCACACAAAAAGACACAAATCCATCATTGCACCAACAGGAACCGACCAAATCGTCAAGATATTGTGTATGTATTGGTATTTCCAACAGAATCGCGGCCGCATTACAGTATTAATATTGACAAGTACTGTGAACAGCCATTCTTGAGGAAAGTTCCCGTACAATTGTATAGGGCGTGTGCGTGGATATAAGTTAGGCAAAAAATGTGCATGAATATGCCAAGGTAGAAAGAATATCTTTGCGTTTTATCGCGCGCAAGATCTTCAAGAACAACCTGAAAGGGTACGTAGATATAGACAGGGACCCTCTCTGGTAATTTTTCGAGAACGGACTTGTTCTTGAGTTTCTTTCTTCGGCACAACCCTGATTGTGTAAATGCAACGCAACGCAACATCGCTAGGAAGTATCATGTAAATGAATGATTGAATGATGATATGTAGGTAGACATCCAAATCAAAAATATTCTTCCAGCCAACGTCATCGTTGGGTAGTAGTGCGTAGTAGTATAGACAGTCAGTCTTCTCTCTCATGTGTGAGTGTGTTTTGTTGTATGTGTATTTCTTTTTTTTCGTTTGAATGTAGATATAAGCAATGTGTTTATACAGCGAGAAGACTGCTATTGAAGGAGGAAATATTGTGGGACGTCTTGGATAAAGAACAAGTAGTCATAGAATCGTTCTCGGCGACTTCGCGAGCCTGGAGCATGGTGCTCCAGTCTCCGAGAACGAATTTGACCGCATGTTGGCTTTCCACAGAGCAATTACTGCCGATGCCGCTGCTGTTAGTGTTAGCCAAAGAAGCCAAACTGCAAGGCATAGCTTTTGATCGTACCATACCATTCTCGGTACGGCGACGCTTGTTCGAGGACGACGAGCAAGAGGACGCAGTAGCCGACATGGACGTATTATTGGAACGCTTCTTCAAGGAATGTTCTTGGATCAGTGCAAGAGCAGAAGAAAGGGCCTTGTAGGTATTGTCCGACGAAAAACTCTCAATGGAGCTGTCAGAATCGTCCGAGACGGCGTAGACGTGTTCGTCGTCTCCAAGCCATTCGATGGAAGGAAAGGCAAGAGGTTCCGACTCTTCTGGGAAGGCGAAATCTAACGAGGGAAAGACAGAAGTTTCATGAATTTCATGGTTCATGGCGAGCATGGATTCAAGAGAATCCGTAGCACACATTGCTTTTGTCGTGGTTATCTTTCGCTCCACGCCGTTGTTACTGTGGTTGGTATCGTTGAACATCGATTGAGCCCTCGCCAAAGCCAAAGTCGCTGGACTATTCGCGGGTGTTGGTTCAGCCATTGTGTTGCTGTTGCTGCTGCTATTGGATCCGTTCTTGCACATTGTTTCTGCTGGGATGAGTGGAGAAGTTGATGTTGTTTTTCGTTGTTGTTTGTTGTTATGATGATGTTATAATTGCTGTAGTTTGCGTTGCAGGTTGCCAAACAAAAAATCAGAAGAAAGAAGTTCGTACATGTGACTAATTTTCAGAAAGCATCTCAATAATGCGAATCTCGATCGATCGAATGCTGGAAATGCGTCAGTCTCAAAACTGTCTTTCCGATTTCATTAAGTAACATCAACTGTCGAATTTCCATCTGAGGTTCCGTAGACTGATCTGATTGGCTTACAGATTTTATTCTGACTCAAAAATGCGTGTATATTCCATCGCTTCTACCGCTCCCTTCGCTTGTTCCATGGAATGCGGTATCAGTATTAATTCCAATTAAGTAATGAGCAGAAGGTTTTCCCACCGTGTTCAAAACTGTCATGGTGGATGTTGTCAAGGACGAATCAAGATCGAGAAGGCTTACAGCAGTGGTATTAGTGAAGGCATTTCATCGCACCTGAGGAAACCAGTCGTCATCAGAGGAGCATTGTGGTTGTACTACTGGTACGGTAGTAGTGTACCTGGTACCTGGTACCTGGTACCTGATACTAGTAGTACCCTGGTACCTAGTACCTACCAGTAGAGCAAACTGGTTACCACAAGCTGGTCGATTGCGACAAGGAGACGGCTTAATCGTTTGGTTTTTCATTGGCCTGCTGATGGTTGCCGGATGGAGACCCAGCACAGAAATCAATCGAAATGACGCGGCCAATTGAATGCCGGCGCATTCTTGGAGCTTCCTCAAACCATATGGCGTCCTCTTTGTCGAAGCTGCGATGGTACCAGACTACTGGTAAAAGCCAGACTGCAGCTAACTACTCTAAAATACCTGGTACATAATGATAATTACCAGGTACCATATTGTATTCAACACCTACTAGCTAGTCGCTACCAGGTGGTACTCGAGTAGTACTGAGTACTACTGTTACTATAAGTAGTGCTGGTACATTACAAGAGGCCCGACGTTGGAAGCGCAGACGAATGAAATAATGACGACAGCCACGTGTGAAGCCCAGACGAATTGCTTAGCAGTACTACCACGGTAGAGTACTCTAGTACCACCAGGTACGAGTACTAGCACGGAGAACATAATAATACTAGGTAGAGTAGTACCATACTACTCAGGCAGTAGTACTGGTAGTAGTAGAGTCTGCTAGTAGAGTGGCACATGACAGGAAATCCAGCAACCGCGTGTGAAACCAGACGAAGTAGACTATCAGTACCAGGTACCATATTATCGTAGTACTGGTAAAAACCATCATTAGGACCAGACAAACTCGATTCCTGCAGTGGTACTGGTAGTACTTACGCTTGGTCGCCTGCAACAAACGTATTTTGAATAGAATCTACTACTGGTACTACTGTATGGAGTAGTAGCAGTCGTAATAGTACTAGTACCTGGTAGGAGTACTACTAGTAGTACTAGTAGTAGTAGTACCAGGTAGTCGCTTTTCATCACTACTACCAGGTACCTGGTACCTGGTACCAGGTAGTCTACCATTAGCTTTTCATCACTACCAGGTACTAGACTACAAGTATTCGTACGCACTTTTTCAAATACTCCGAGTATTATTAAGGAGAGTTCACCACCAGCCAGTACTGCTACTACTACCACTACCAGGTAGCTAATAGTAACTACTAGTACCAGGTACTAGACTACTAGTACTACTGTAGTAACTAGGGTTTGAGGGGAAAACCCGAGGAATCTCGACACCTGGACGACCAAAAGAAAACTACTTCCTTGATGACTAGTAATAGTAGTAGCTACTACTAGTAGTAGCATCTACTACTACTGCTACTAGCAGTAGGTACAGTACTGGCTAGTAGTAGTAGCTTAAAGGAACAAAAACAAATAAGAAATTATAATAAAAAATAGACAATAATGAATTCCAATAAGCTTCAGGATTAGCAATAGATGACAAGAATAAGGATACAATGAGCGAGATCAAGAAGGATCTGTCCCTCGGAAACGCTCAGCATGAGTTGTATTCACAGCGGCATCCAAAGTGGCAGAAGCAGCCTCCCTTGCATTTTGAATTGGGACAAGAGGAGTGAAGAAGAACAAAATGATGGTAGCATGTAGCATCACTCGCGATTCACAAAGTCTGGTCTCTTCCTTGGGCCATTGTATTCATCACGCTTTATATTATGTTTGCCCTCTTTTGGGTAAATTATGCAATCCTTTGCCGTTACTATCTTGAGGAAAACTGGGGAGCAGCACTCCCTGGATTGGACTCTACTTTGTGGCTCAAATGGACCATGGGCGGTTACTTTATATGCGGAGCAATATCACTTTTAGTTGGCCCTTTTCAATTCATGGGCATTATCCGAACGAGATATACACTCGTTCATCGATGGACGGGGCGGCTCTACGTTGTATCCGCCGTGGCAGCATGCTGTTTTGGTTGCACCATTATTCTATTGCAGGGGAAATTGGTCGGAGGATGGAACATGTCAATATCCTTTTTTTGCGCAGGAGTGACCATTGGTGTACTGGCCTTTCAAACCTGGAAATCAGCTCGAACGGTTAAGGAAAATTTAGCTTTCGGGGCGGAAACTTCGCAATTGATTACTTTTGCCAATTTTGACGTGCACAGAAATTGGGGTATACGAAGCTATTCACAAATCCTATCACCACCTATGCTTTATCGTTACTGGTATGCTATTGTAGAGCTCTTTGGACTCTACGATGCACCAGAAACACCTGAGATGGGAGGCGTCTGCCATGCGGATGGCTCTTGTCCCGATTATTATCGATGGTTTGATCAACTGCATTGCTGGACCTTTTGGCCAACTTCTTCCTTGCTGGTGGCTGAATTGATAATTCACAATTTACCTGCATCCAAAAGAAACGTCAATACATCAACGAACCAAGGGGAAAACACAGATAGTATCTGCCCACCAAGTGGCCCGTCAACAAATCAAGCAAGTTTTTTTCGAGGATAGACCGTTGCTCCCAGACAGTGAAATATTGGAGGTAGAAAAATCAGAGTCAGGTATGTTGGTAAATGAAGAGTGCTCCCGCAGCCAGTGTAGTACGAGTAGTATCTTCAGCGTCTCCAGGAACTGTGAATGCAATTGGAAGTGCTTTGGCAGTGACAACCACGGCCATTACCATCAAGATTTTGACAGCTTAACTACTACTTTGTACGGATACTTTTTGTAAGAGCGTTGAGAGATTTTAGTTGTCATTTATTATAGACTAGATTGGTTGGTTTGAGCTACTAGCTAGTGCTAGCAAAGACGAGTGCTTATTTTTGGTGCACCACAGCTTGGCTGCTGCTGATCTGATCCAGCCGAAGTCGACGTGAGTGACGAGACCCGAGCAGGACGTCATCCTACCATGACCCAATGCACCATCCCATCTCCCACTGAGGAAAACACCAGGAACTATCTGGGAAAATTCGGATACCGTGATTCCCACTTCGGGGGAAGAAGATCCACTGCACCACACACAGCAGGCTGCCAAAGCCAAGGCCTGACTGGTAGCCCAGCGTCAAATCCCTACCAAAATGAGGAAGGGCCTAGACCTGGATCCAGCAATTGAAAGGATTGAAAAGACGAAAAGGAGCAGAAAATTTTGTCATAAATTTGCGGTTTCGTCAAATACAAAAGCAACTATGGACAATAAAATTGTGGAACCCTAACGCTACTACGTATCAGGGAAAATCTTTGAACGAGTCAGCACTCAGAAGAAAACAAGAGAAAGCTCACATCGTAAATAATAATGATGGCGTCAGTCTCAAGTCTTAACAACATCATGCAGCAACTGATCCTCATTTCACAACTCAATTATTTAATCTTCTCGTCAAGAGAGTTCTCGCATCTCACCCCCTCTCTAAAGGAACAATGAAATTTCAAGCGACAATCTTTTTGGTGGCAGCACTGCTGGCCCACACTGCCAAGGCTTTTGTCCCTCCTCACTCGGTGACTGCCACTGCTGCTAGTCCTGCCTTCAGCCGTCCAACTACATTCCTCGCGGAAAGCAAAGGATCAGAATCCAAGGCCGCCGGTCATGAAGTCCGTAGTAGTGAACCTATGCCCGATATATCCGACGAAGAAAAAGAGAAAATTGAGGCCCAAGCCCAAGCATTCATGGAATATCAGCAAAACGCTGCAAAATTGGATTGGGCCACGGAAATTCGTACCCTTGTCCAATACAATCACGGCTATGCTGTGATTTCAACCAATTCCAAGGCCGAGCCAGGATATCCTTCGGGGAGCGTGGTTGGTTTTGTGCCCGATGACAATGGCAACCCGCTCTTTCTTTTTTCGGGAATGTCGACACATACGCAGGATATATTGGTGGACCCAAGAGCCAGTCTAACAGTAGCGGCCAAAGAATTCAAGGGAGCAGCCGATGGTCGAGTGAATCTGATGGGAACTACCTCTAAACTGAAGAAAGAGGAAATTGAAGCTGCCAAGGAATTGTATTTGGCCAAGCATCCTAATTCCAAGGTGAGCCTGCAGAAGAAAAACGACGATGAATGATTTTTTTCAAGCCTTGAACAAATAATAGTGTCTCACTCTCACATAATTTCTATTGCCCATAATCGAGTACAGGTTTGGATTAATTTTGGAGATTTTACATGGTTTCGATTGACGGTCGAAAAGATTAGATTCGTTGGAGGGTTCGCCCGTGCTGGTGGTGTCACGGCCGAGGAGTACCGTAATGCAAAACCCGATCCGATTTCACAATATGCCGGACCTGTCGCCGGTCACATGAACGAAGACCACAGCGGAGCTACAATTGCTATGGTAAAGAACCTTCCTGGTTTAGAAGATATTACAGTAACAGCTGCTGATATCGTATCTATTGATTCCAAGGGTATGTACGTCAAAGTGACTCGCGAACCGGGTGTTTCGTTCCAGCCGGAGCAATTCAAACTGCGATTGCCCTTTCCTCGCCCAGCTGAAGACCGCAAGGATGTCAAGACTCTTATTGTAGAAATGACACAAGCAGCAGCCGCCGCCAAGCAGGCATAATAAACAAATATCTTAATTTCTCTAGTACAGTACATTTTCCTTCAGACTATTCTACAAGAGGACAGTATCACCAGGTGTTCTTAAAATAGACACAGCAAGTGTGATATCATCTCGAAATTTGCCCTTGTTTCTTTTATCCCACGCTTGGGCTGCTCTAGTAATGACGGTCTGACAAGCAGTCAATGGGTGCGGCCCATTATCTTCGAAGAGACTGGGGGCAATTTCCAGTGCCAGAGCATCTGCATCTGCCAGGCTTTCAATCATCATACCATCTGACAGGCACATGGCGAAAATACAGACATCATCGTCGACGTCTTCGTTGTCTTTTGCTAGTATCAATTCCATCTTGGTAATATCCTTGAGATCAACGACATCAACGCGCGGATTCGGGATGACGCCCACGACAGTGAATTGTAGATCGCCAATGGAACGGCTCATGGCAAGCGCAGCCGACGCGATCCCGGGAACACCGCTACTGAGACGAACTTTTGACGATCTATTCTTTTCAGCAGGAACAATTTCACCTCCGCACGATATGAGCCGCGCTCGCTCGTCAGGAAAGTCAGGCTTGTCTTCTCGGCTCATGTAGACTACCTTGGCCTTTTTGAGTGCTTCGTTTTTGTCTACGCTCGGACTTGAATATTGTTGATTGTTTCTCGCATTTGAAAATTGTTGATTTTTCCGGTACACGGCAATGATGGATCGACTATCGCCAGCGTTGGCGATGTATACTTTCTGCCCCTGTTGGTAGATGACAGTGGCGGTACAACCACCAGATTCTTCCTTGGGGGCGGACTCCTCCATTGCTACAAAAGTTTCCACTAGAGCGCGCTTGGTAATGGAAACTTCATCTTCTTGATGTTGGACAATTCCCGAGGAAATCTCTTCTACAGCCTTTTTGAAGGCTTCTGATAGCTTTTCAGATAGGAAAAGTGGCAGTTGTTTCTGGCAATGTTCGGCAAATATGGCACCACTTTCCGCGTGTCCGTCAAAGACAGCAAGAATACGGCGCCGAATTTGGCTTTTGCTGTGGTTTCTCAGAAAGAAGGGGGAAATAACGAAAGATCGATCTTGGTTGATTTGGTTTTCTTGGGGACCGCCCTTGTAACCTCTCATGGACAATGTAGCCGACGTTGATGTTCCCGCTGTTTTTAACATTTGAATCGATTTCAATTCGACCGTTTGCGTACGCCGGAGCAGCAGAGGCCACTCTATGGTATCAGGCTTGACCTTGAGTTGAAGCTGCCTTCGTTCCATGTGCTGAATTTGATCCAAGACCTTCAAGGCATCTTTGTGGTGCATCAAATTCAGCTTCGGTTTCCGCCCCGGTGTTTCGTCGATATCCAACGGAACCAATGGAGTTCCATAAAAATTGTTTGGAGTATTCGAATATGTTTTACGTTGGTCCGGGCTCTTGCTCGTGCTGTTCTGTGCGCTCAATTGCTTGCTTTCTTTCACTTTGGTCGTAATTAACCTTGCTTGTTGTTGTGTTGCCGAATAACCTTTGTCCTCAATGGAACCCATCATGCTTGTTGTTCTTTGACGCGTTGCCCCACCCCCGCTGCTGCTCATCGATCGATCCATCGCATTACTGGTGTCGAGCATCAAATTTCGATGCTGGTGCCTTCTGGGTGCTTTTGACGGATTGGAATCGTGGATAGTTGCAGCAAGTCCCTCTTCTGCCTTTTTGGGGGGTGCCAGTGACGAATTTTTGTTGTTGGGAAAGGCTTTTTTGAAAACAAACGCGTCTTTTGCTGAAATTATTTCATTGCCTTCATTTGATGTTACCTGTTTTTTCTGTTTGGCCGTCCACCATTTTGCATTTGGAGATTTTTGCCCTTGGATTTTCGAGGGCGTTTCCCGTAGACTGAGTAACTCGTGCGACTCATCCGTAGCACTCGAATTAAGAGAGAGAAGACTGTCGAGCTGCACACTTTTAATGTTTGCATTTTTCGTAATTTTCCTACCAGGAATGAAATTTGATTCTGCGGGCTCTGCCACAGTCTTCGCATTTACTCCTGCCTTTGCTATTTTGGTCTTGTCTCCAGCTGTTGTGGCTAATTCTCGCTCTAGCCCTTTGGGCAATATTACATGGTCGCTGACGCTCGTCGATGGTGCTGTTTTTGATTTCGTAGGAACTTTCCTCGTGTTCTTTGCTCTAGCTGATTTGGCGGTGCTATTCGCAACATCCAAAGCTGGGGTTTCTGGCAGCACAAGGTGGGCTGCAGCAGACTTGCCTATCGATTTGGAAGGCTCGTCCGTCATTGAAACACTTCGTTTCGCTTTGGCAGAAACCGCAGCTACAGGTAATTTTATCTGAGGTCTTCTCTGAAAGGAAGGTTCTGGAGTAAGTGACGTTCTTGTTACAATCTTTTTCACTTGTCTGGGAGTGACAGGGGCACTGCCAGAGTCACGGCTGCTGAGACGACCACTGACCGTGTTTATGTTCACAGGCGAGGGAACTTTGCGCCTGCCTCTAGGGATAGAAGATGTTCGTTTTTCTTTGGCAGTGTCGGTCTGCAGGGGCTTTTTTGGGATGGTAGGCTTTGTGGCACCTGGAGATAGTTTTGGATTGCTCAATTTTTTCGGCTTCTTCTGGAAAGAATGTATTTTCCCTTTCTCGGAAGCCATCACAACGGGTTCGCTAGTCATCGTCACCATTTTCATGCGAGACAGAGGAGTGTGCCGAGTGCTGAGAGCAAAGCGCCAAGAGCTCAAAAGATCCGAGTCACTCCAAGTAATCTCGGCTAATTTTGATCTCTTGCCCTTATAAAGCTCAAATCTCTTTTCGGACTATTGTATTGTCTTGCTGGATTGCATGTCTTACCCGTCTTTCCGAGACTAATCTACAATTAAAGTGTCATGGTGGTAGAATATTAAGTTGAAATTCTAATCATGATGAGCATACAATTGAGTTCAGTAGACAGTGGACGAGTAGTGGTACACACACGCATATTACGACAGTAGACACTAACAGTACTAGTAGTCTAGTCTACTACCAGGTACCATACTACGAGTAGTTCAGTACGATAAGAACACAGGAGACCCTTGAAGGAGACCACGTCGTAGAATCCAAACCAAGTTCTACAGAGAGTATATCCCAACGAGGCAAAAGAATTAAGTCGTGTGCACTAAAAAATCACAAGGGAGCTTAAAGCTTGCTTTTAACTAGACTAGTGCATCCCCCGTGAATTTAGTGCACACCCTTATCCTATTCGTACAAACACATTATTCGTATTCGTATGATCCTCTTGTATGTGCACTAAAATCCCAAGGCAATTTTAAGCCTGCTTTTAACTGGTGGAACCGAAAGAGTCAAGCTGAGTATTGCAACATAAGGGAGGGAGGAGGCAGCTGTAACCCCGTGGGATTCCATCTAACTTAATAAAAGTCTACTCCGTGTGAAAAGCGCCTCCTATTGTGGCGCAGCTACTTACTCAACCTTCTTGTCGCCAAAGTCAATCCCTCCGCGAGGAATGATTTCTACGGAATAGCCGTCGGGATCATATGCAAATGCCAGGCCCTTCATGGATCCGCCATCGGGTTCCTTTCGAAATCCGTATCCCATCTTGCCAATCTCGTCACACGCCTTGTAGACATCGTCGACAAGAAATCCAATGTGACCAAATCCCTGTCGTCCTTCTTCGTTGCCGTTGAAGTGTTTGAAATTGTCGTCCTCTTCGGTACCATGATTGTGGGTTAGCTCCAGGACGGGATTAAATTGATCTTTGGTATCGACCGACTCATCAACGTTGGAGGATCCTAAAAAGTACAAGGAGAAATCCGACAAATGTTTTTCTGAAAGAACTTTCATTCCAAAACTCTTGTAAAATTCGAGTGTCTTTTTCGGATCCTTGACGCGCAGCATGGTCTGAGAGAAATTAAAGTCATTGGAAAACTTGGCATTTTCGCCTCGCTTCACCAGCTCCACCCAATATCCATCGGGATCGTAAACAAAAGCAAGTCCCTTCATTCGGCCTTCATCTGGCTTTTTCTTGAAGGTGCACCCAGCTTTTTCCAGTTTGTCCGACATGGCGTAAACATCCTTGCAGCTAAAATTCGGATGTCGTTGGAGAGTAAATGAATTTGGGGTTAGAAGAAGCGCAAGCTTTATCGGCGACGATCCAATTATTCAGGATTCAAATGATATGGGAAATGTCAAAGAAGAAAGAAAACGTACTTGACAGCAATATGTCCAAATCCATCTTTTTCTTGGTTTCCAGCATGGTATCCTTCAAACTTGTCGTCCGATTCGGTACCGTGGTTGTGGGTCAATTCCAGAGCGACACCTTCCATGTTCCACAGATAATCATGAGCGGCTTGGGTACCAGGAGTAAGAGTGTACGATACTCCTTCGGGAAGAGTCGTCAAGAAATATAAAGAAAATTTGTACTAGAATTGTATTGACAAGGAAAAGTGAGGTACTTTCTTCTCCAGCTAGACTACATGTTCCATGTTTGTCAACTTGTTATCATTGTAGTACTGTTAGGTAATAACGTAATAACGTACCTGAGGAAAGTCAAATGTATCAATCAAGGTAAATCCCAACAATTCAGTGTAAAATTTTAGCGATGCTTGAGGATCTTTGATGCGCAACATGGTCTGTTGCCACGTGGGTCGTCCAGGAATAATCGTCATGGCGAGGCTGGTGGTTGTGGAATGTAAAACTCGTTTGGCCGTAGAAGAAGAATGCAGTACACGACGAGGACTGCTGCGGAGGAAATAAGATTTTTGTGAAACACTAGCAGTGGGAGCAAAGGCAGAGGAGAAGGGAATAGCAGCAGAAAGAGTACCCACTATAGCAATAAAATTACGTCGAGACACCAAGGCCATGGTCGTGTAAAAGAAAGAGTGATGTGCTGGTAGTCTAGTGTGTTCGAGAAAGATCTATTACCACCATTTCCGAGATTTTTCTGTCTCGAGTTTTGGATAATGGAAACTCGAGAATATTTTCATTACATTTCTCTAAGTATTTCAGCCGTTAAATATTAACGGTGGTCTGTGCT
>Ga0100380_10005142_pt1 | contig 13568 bp, 16 predicted proteins | sample CryGeymeta201504_FD_80417 | JGI IMG/M metagenome (GOLD analysis project Ga0100380, IMG submission 80417) | Groundwater microbial communities from Crystal Geyser aquifers in Utah, USA - Crystal Geyser metaG 2015-04 | ecosystem: Environmental > Aquatic > Deep subsurface > Groundwater | place... | reverse complement strand
TGTAATTTGGGGATTGGGGATTGGGGATTGGGCCCAATCCCCAATCCCCAATCCCCAATCCCCAAGTATTCATAAAAATTTCTTGTATATTATTCATTAAATAAAATACAAATTAAATATATTAAATACACATTAAATACATTAAAAAATATAAATAAGAATATATTAAAATTTAATATCATTTTAAAAAATGCAAACCAATATTCAATATAATTTCAAATCAATTCCCATTGTTCACAACGCATCAGAACTTATAAATGTTATTCTTTCTAAAACACAAAGAAAAACTCCAACAGTTATTCATCCAGGATTTAAAATTACCAGAATAAGAAAGTTTTACATGAGAAAAGTTAAGTTTACCAATCAATCCATCGAAGAGAAAATTGATGATATAATAGGTAACTTCCCTAAGCTAGACGATATCCATCCATTTTACGGAGATTTAATCAATATTTTATACGATAGAGACCATTACAAAATGGCCTTAGGTTACCTCCATACTGCTAAAAACTTATGTGAGAAAATTGCTAACGACTATGTAAAACTCATGAAATATGCTGATTCATTATATAGGTGTAAACAATTAAAAGTAGCTGCTTTAGGTAGAATGGCTACAACACTTAAGAAGTTAAACTCAAGTTTAATATACTTAGAAGAAGTAAGAAAGCATCTCGGTAGGCTCCCAAGTATTGACCCTAATGCAAGAACACTAATTCTTACAGGATATCCAAACGTAGGAAAGTCATCTTTTATGAATAATATTACTAATGCTAATGTTGAGGTAAGATAAATTATTTATAAATATTTTAATAATTTTCTTAGGTTCAACCATATCCATTTACCACTCAAAGTTTATTTGCAGGGCATACTGATTATAAATTCATTAGATGGCAAGTAATAGATACACCAGGAATTTTAGATAGACCTTTAGAAGAAAGAAATAACATTGAAATGACAGCTATTACAGCCTTAGCTCACTTAGAGGCATCAATACTTTATTTTATTGATATAAGTGAAGTTTGTGGTATAATTCTTTTATAAAAATTAGGATATTCAATTGAAGACCAACTTAAGCTTTTTGCATCTATTAAGCCTTTATTTAAGAACAAACCATTAGTCTTAATTATAAATAAAATCGATCAACAAAAATATGAAGACTTAAATAAAAAAGAAAGAGACATGATCGAGGCTATGGCAAAAGAAAACAACACCTTTTTAATAAAAATGAGTAATAAGACAGGTGAAGGAGTAGTAGACGTTAAATCTAAATCATGTGATATTCTATTAGAATACAGATTAAATAACAAAACAAAAGGAAACACAGAAAAAGTTATTGAGAATATTAATAGTAGAATATACATTGCTCAACCTATTCTAAGAGATAACAAAAGAAGACCTGTACAAATCCCTCAAGAAGTATTAGAAGAAAGAAAAACTAACCCTCTCCCTGAAGGACAATTAGAAAAGAAAATAGTAAAGAATAGAGTAAAAGAAATGATTGAGCAAAATGGAGGAGAAGGAGTTTATTATGTTCCAGACAGAACTCACTTCCAATTGGCTAAACCAGAATGGAAAGATGATATCCTACCCGAATTTATGGACGGAAAGAATATATTTGACTTTGTTGACCCTGATATTAAAGAAAAATTAGAAAGATTAGAAGAGGAAGAAGAAGAAATCTTAAAAAATATGGAAAGCAAAGGAAACCAAATGGAACTAGATGAAGACGATGACGAAGAAGACGAAGATTCTGATGAACTCTCTGAAGACCTTATTGAATTACATAAAGAAGTTATGGATAACAAAAAGTTAATCAGAAAAAGACATGAGCTTGTTACCCGTTCTCAATTACCTAGAAGAGTTAGAGATTTAACAGAAACCGAAAGAATGATGGTCGATATAAGAAAAGATAAAGCAGAAGTCGTAGAGAATATGAAATTCTTAGGAACTCAAAAGAAAAGAGATAGAGACGAAAAGAAAAAAACAATGAAATCAATGGAAATGATAAGAAAAGAAGAAGAAATTAAAAAACAACACGAGGAAGACCAAGAAGAAGAATACGATGACGAAGATATGATGGATATCGACGAAGGTGATACAGACAGAATGTCTAATATTCAAAAAGCAAAACTAAGAAAGATGGAAAAAATGAAATTAAAGAATGAGGAACATAATAAAGAAATAACTGAAAGAATGAAAAGAAAAATACAAAAGAAATGGAGTCAAAAAGCAAGAGTTAACGAAGCTGATAGAAGTATACCTTGTAAACTACCAAAGCATCTTAATTCTGGAACTAGAGGAATTGGTAAAAATGATAGAAGATAATATGTTCTTAAATAAGATAAATATGATAAATGATAAACAAAATTTTATAATTTCTATTATAATTTTATATTAAATTTAATTTATTTTAAATATTTGATAATAATATAAGTTTGTAAAATTAAAGTTAATATTATTGAATTATATTGAATAATAATAGTTTATTTAATTCTATTAATACTAACTAGAAATTAACAAATAATGAATTATTTTCAAATTATCCACTTAAACAGTTATCTCTCCGCAATCAACAATCTTTACTTCTTCTTTAGGTTTATCCTGTCCATCAGTACTTACACCTTCGATTTCCTTCATCACCTCAAACCATTTTATGACTCTTCCAAAAACAACATGTTTTCCGTCTAACCAAGGAGTGTCTTTAAGAGTTACAAAGAATTGACTTCCATTAGTATTAACACCTGAATTAGCCATTGAAAGTAAGCCTGGTTGTGTATGTTTATATTCGAAATTTTCATCTTCGAATTTAGTTCCATAAATTGAGCTTCCACCTGTTCCATTTGAATTTTGGAAATCTCCTCCTTGTATCATAAAATCTTTAATAACTCTATGGAAGATACTACCTTTGTAATATTTTCCTTGTGTTTCGGGGACTCCTCCGACACATAGCTGTCTAAAGTTTTCAGCTGTTTTAGGAACAATGTTCTTAAATAGTTCAAATTCGACTCTTTTGGACTCTTTTCCTCCTACAGAAATTTCAAAATAAACCTTTGGATTAGAAGGGTCGATGTCTTTTGGAATTGGTTTTCCTTCACTTTTTGATGGTTTTGGTAATTCTTTATCGTCATATAAAGAATGTTTCATAAAGTTTTTATATAGACTCTTTTCTTTGTGTTCAATTTGAATTCTTTTGTTCTTTAATTGAGCAAGACAGTTATCAGCTGTTGGGTCTCCTGGTAATAATTCTTTAAGTTTATTAAAGTCACTCTCAGCAAGGTCAAATGATTCTAAACTTAAATGAGCATTTCCTCTATAATAATAACATTTTGCTGTATCTTTAATTTTTAAGGCTTCTCCAACTCTTTTTATTGTATTCTGATACTCTTTTAAATTATTATGACAATTTGATAAGTTTAATAGTAAAGAAAGTTGTTTTTCTTTTACTTGATCAGTTTGATCTCTCTCAGGTAATTTATCAAAATAGCTCAAACCTTCTTCAAACTTCTTTTTAGCTTCTTCATATTTTTGTGCTTTAAACAGATTTACTCCTTCATCTTTTAACTTGGTTGAGAAATGTAACTTTTCTGGAAGATCCATTTCCCATTTAGACTTAACCTTATCATAATAGTCAATCAGCTCAATTTCGAATATCAAAGTAGCATTAGCTGGGATTTTCCCTTGACCTCTTTCTCCATAGGCATACTCGTGGGAAATACTAAAAACTGATTTTTCTCCTTTATTCATTGTTGCAACTCCTAAATCCCAACCTTTGATTACTTGACCTCCTCCAAGTACGAATTTAAAAGTTTCGTTTCTTGTTCTAGAAGAATCGAATTCATCTCCAGTAGTTAAGGTTCCAACATAATGAACTAATTTTATAAATATTGTAATTCAATCTTTATAATGTTTTATTATTATGACTTATGGTTTATTGTTATGTTACCTTCGACTTCTTGTCCTTTTGTTGGACGACTATCCTCTTGTCCTTTAGTAAGTAACTTTTTGTAGACTTTTCCGTCTTCTGTGATATTAATATTTTCTCCTTGCATTTAAATAAATAAATTTACAATTAATAATATTATTAAAGGTATAATAAATAATCTAGAAAAATTGTTATTTAATAAATATAAAATTGCTATTTAAAATGACATTAAAATTAATATTATTTTATAATGACGTTAATGTAATAATTCATATTGATTACCAAAATTAGAAAGTAATATAATCATATTTTGAATGACATACGTATAAGAATTTTTAATAAATTATATTCATTATAGTTTGTTTTTTGAATATTTTGAAGTAATATGTATATATTAATTATTATTAAAATGATATAATTTAATAAAATGAAGTTCAATCACATAATGTTATTTTTAATTGGAATATGCCTTTTATCAGCAGTTTTTTCAAGAAGAACACATAAACACAAAAAAAGTCATAAAACTAGAGCTAAAGATGTTCTTTCATGTGAAAATAAAGCAAATGTAAACATTGCCACAAACTGGCTTCAAGATAATTTTTCTAGATTTGTTGGACAAGAACCCCCAAGTTCTTTCCAAAGAGACGTAGAAGTCCATTTAAAGTTTTTAGGCTGTGAAGCAAAAATGGGATTTAGTGCTTTAATGAGCTGGGCTAGTAATAAATGGAGCCAATTTAAAGAGTGGATTAAAAAAACAGCCAATAAGATAAAATCATCAAGCAGAAGACATAGAAGACATAGATAAGAATACTTAATTTGTTTAAAATATTTAAAAAATTTATCTTTAGTTTAAAATTAACTTTACTCATAAATATTTCTTAATACTTTTATATATTATATTTAATATTTTGTAATCATATTAATATTTACTATAAATTCAACAGTTAAGTTCTGATATTTTGTAGTAAATAATTGTGTTGAATAGGATATTTTAACTTAAAATAAAGTAAAATCAAATAATAATAAGTTTATTTATTTTTGCTCATTTTTAAGATTAACAAATATAAAAGAACAAGTTAATCATAAGTAATTGTAGATATGAATAACTTGAAGACTTAACATTATTAAAAAAAAACATGTTAAAATCATATATATCTTTATTATAGAAAATTCTAAGTTTTTAATAAAATATCAAAGTAAGCAAATATTGAATTATATAATAATATAACAAACTAAATAAAATAATATATAAAAACTATATACATATAAAGAACATATTAAAATAAATATTAATTTAAAAAATTCTTAAAAAATTACTTAAACTTAAATTTAAAATATTTCATTTAGACAGCATTCAAGATGAATTCAACTTTTTTATGTTTACTTTTCTGTCAATTATAACTGTTTTAGTATCAATATTATAGCTTACATTGAATGATCTCTTAAAAGTGTCGGCGTACTTTCTTACTTCCTTTTTCATTTCCTTAAAACTAGGTGCAATAAAGTAATTCTCTTGCAAATCAATATATTTAGTTGGAAATGATGGAATAATATTTAGATCAAAATTACGTATATTTGGTTTGTCCGACATAGCCCATTCTAATTCTAAAGGTGAAGTTAATAACGCACCACCATATAATTTTCTTTTGCCTTTTTCTAAACAAAGTCCAACTTCTATAGTATACCAATAAATAGTTCCTAATTTTTTGATATCGTCGTCTGATGCACCTAAACTGGATAGACCAATTTCTTGATTAAAATCACAAAAATCTTTATTTGTGAACAAAACAGCATGACCTATGTAATCGTGGAGTACATCAGGTTCGGTAGAGAAAAAAAGACTAGAATAATGCCGAACAAAAGCAGTTGAGCTAAATACTTTGAAAGCTAAGGAGTTTAAATACTCTCTTTGGGATAGTAAGCCATCAGTCTGTCTATAAATTACCCCAGTACTTTTAGATAAATAATCATTAATTTCATACATTTGCGGAATTTCTTTTCCTCTAGAGCAAAGATTACTTATAAATTGATTAAAATTTTCATTAAATTCCTGACATGCATATTGCTTATGTAATGGTCTTAATTTATCCAATAATTTATTCCATAGTTCATTTTCTTCTTTATTATACTTAACATGAGGGTATTGCTGCTTAATTTGAACATCTTTAAATATTTCTGAAATTTGATTCCTTCTATATAGATATGCTTGATCATTTACTTCTGGATTCTCAGAATCTATACCTAATTCTTCAGCTCCAATAATTTTTTTTCCTATTAAATTAATATCATCCAAGGATTTGGGAAACCAGGGAATCTCTTCGGGACCAATTAACTCCAAATTTTCAACACGATTTTTAAGCTCATTAACCGAGGATAATAAGTCACCTTCATTTTTAGGTTTATCAATATCAATGAAATAATTGATACGTTTGGATACATTATAAGTACAAATACTAGGTTTACTATTAATATAAGAAATATTCATATTATTTCTCCTAAAAACATTAAGAGTTTCACATAAATGACTCACGTTACTTTCATTATCCGATAAACTGAACATCATTGAAATTTTTTCTCCTTGGCTTTTATTTTTATCGTGCATGTTTTTCATTCCTGTGATTTTGTAGTATATATTTGTTTTTGAAGTTATTGTAGAAAAGCTAAATTTAAGAGAGCTCTTGAACATCCTTGAGACTAGCATTAATTGGTTTTAATTAATAAAATAAATTAAAATAATATAATTAAAGAAGAAAAATGTTTGCCTTTTATAAATAATATCATATTTAGTTTCATTTTAGATCAAATATGAATATAAAAACTTGAAAATCACATTTATTAAATAACTATCCATGATTTGTGAAGTTTTCTGTGAAGAGTTTTTTCAATAAATTAATATTGATGGGATGGGACGAACGATATTTAGATATTTAAAGTAAATAAATTTTCCTATTATAATGAAGCTAATCTCTAATATTTGCATTAATACTATTTCTTTTAATTATTTACTCTTACAAAAAGACTCATAAGTGGTAACTAACTAAAAGTATGAAAGACCATATAATAGGCACAGATAAAACCAACGAAGGTGTATCTCAAATACAGTTTTTCTAAATTATACGGACAAGAACCTAAAATTACTGAAATGGGCTAGTAAAACTGGTCTCAATTTAGCTATTGGATTGAAAAGCTAATAAATAAAGTAAAATGCCAAAAGCCAGAAGGCATAGATAAATATTTAAATTTTTAATTCTTGATATTAACTTAACTAATTTATATACAATTATTAATTTATATAAACAATATAAACTATATACTTTATAATTTAATTTCGTATATAAATTATATTTCATTTTAAATAAAATTTTAATTGTATTTTATAATATTAAATAAATGAAGTTCAACATTATTTTATGCTTAATTGCCATCTGCCTTATCTCAGCTGTTTTTACCAGAAAACACAAAGCTAGAAAAGCCCACAGAAGCTCAAAACTTTTATCAGGAATTAGAGACCACATAAAATGCAAAGTTCAATCTGCTATGGGATCAGCCACAAACTGGCTTAAAACTCACACTGGAGGAAGCTCTGATGCAACAAAAAATGCCTTAAAAAATATGGGATGCGAAATCTCTGAATCATGGACTGACTTTACTAAATGGGTTTCAAAAGCTGTCACTGGTCACAGAAGACACAGATAAATTCAAAGGAATTCTTTTAGTTAACTAAAATTTAAGCATTTAAGCAATTAACATTTTATTTTTTTATTGTATTTATTATTGTTTTATATTTTTCAATTTATAAATGTATTTTTAAATCAGTATAGATTAATGATTTTATAACAAGTTTATTTACATTTAATTTGATATAAATAAAAACTAATATGTGCATTATTTATCTTATTTAGCTTATTTATCTTATTTAACCTATTTATCTTTTTTTAATTGTTTATTGAATCACTATAGGACGAATGTTTTTCAAGTATATTTCTCATATATGAACTTTTAAATTTAGCTGTATTTTTTGGATCTTTTGATGTAGTATCTTTTAAGGTATTATTTTCATTCTCCTTTCTTTCAGAATTATTTCTATTTTAAAATAAGTAAAAAAGTAAAATTCAAAGAATTATATGTATGCTGTTAATAAATATAATTACAATATTTTAGCTTCGAAAGTTTTAATTGTCGCATCATTTTCCTGTTGAATTTTTGTTATTACCTCGCTTGTTGGACTATATTCATTTATATTATTGTTATTATTGACATTGTTTTTATTGTTAATTTCATTATTATTGTAATTATTGTTATTGTAACTACTATTATAGTTATTATTAAAGTTATTCTCTTTAGGCTCACTCAATAATTTTTGATTTGGCTTAATCGTAAAGTTACTCGACTGTTTCGAAGTTATTTCTAATGTATTTGGAAACTTTGTAGGATTTTTAATATCTCTTATTATACTATTACCTTCAATAAGGCTATGTTGTTCCTCATTTATATTATTTTTACCTTCTTCAATTCTGCTATTACCTCTTGTATTACTTCTGTATCTAGTTGATGAAGATGTATTGATTTTAGGTTTGAAGGTAATACCATTTTCCTTATCAATTTCTTTTTTTAATTCTTCAATTCTATATTTTTTGTTTTTGTTGTAATTATGTAAGTTCTCTATTCCTCTTTTGCCGTCTACGCTCCGACTTCTACTCCGATTTAGTCTTTCTTTTGATACACTTTTTACACTACGTTCTTCTTCTTGATACATTTTAATTTCTTTGTTTTTGTTACGACGTTTGTTATCTCTTTAATTTATTATATAAGAAAAAGTTATAATAAATTTATTGTATTAAAATGTATTACTCATAAAGTCTAACATGAGCTGGAGCTTCTATTTTAATATCTTTGCTTCCTGAGCATATTTTTGGTGAGAATGTACATTCATCTTGTAGTTGCCTTTCAACTTGATTTAATATTTTGTCTTTGTGGATGCTTTTACTTGTTTTGTACTATTTTAATATAATTAATAAATGTAATTTTAGTAATAATCTTACAGCTACTAATCGTTCATGAAAAGAGTTAGTAATAGAATTATCGATATTTAACTCAGGTCTAAATCTATGCATCTTTCTTTCTTGGTCGTCTTTAATTTGTCTTTGTACTGATTGTTTGTTTTTTAATCTGTCATGGTCCTAATAATATTTATATAAATATGGTATATATTGTATATATTTTATATACATTATATAGCTTTTTAAATGTCTTTTCTCTGCTATATTCACTTGTATTGACTATTTCATTATTACTATTAATTCGAGGTTTAAAAGTGCACTGAGCGAGTTCTTCCTCTTCTTTTAGCTGAGCAGTATTTTTAATATAAGAACTATTAATTTATATGAATTATATGAATTAATTATTCGTTATTGAATTAAGTTTTGAGCTTACTTGTTATTATTGTTTTCGGATAGTAAACTGTAATTCTTCTTTGTATTTGTTATGTTTTTATTTGATGAGCTTGGTCTTAACTTAGCATTGTTTATATTAGTTATATTATTTTGATTATTGTTTAAGATGTTTGCAATGTTTGTATTGTTTGTATTTGGTTTTTCAACTTTTTTCTGTGAATAAAATGATTTATTTGACTGATTATGATTATGATTACTATTATTGTTTTGATTATAATTAATATTTGTCATTGAGTAGTTGTTTAGTCTAAAAATTAAGTGTAGTAATATTACATTTTAGAAGACCAATGTAAATATTTCTCTGATAACTTCTTTCTATTATTTCTTGTATATATTATAAATAATCTTTTTGCATTTTTTATCTTCTCAACGTTTTTATTCTCGGTATATTTTAGTACGAGATCACAGCAAATATTTGATAAAGTCTGTTTATCAATATTCTCAAAATACTCCAATAATATTTTTTGTAATAATTCATTTGCATAACTTTTATTATTTTGTTTTTGCTTATACTCTTTTTGACTTACATATTTATCATATAATGATAGAAAGCCTTTAATTGATCTAATTCCGATGATTCCCTTTTATTAATAAATTATATTTACAATATCAAACAAATAATTTACGAACTCTTTTAATAACACTTCCATCATTTATTTATTTTATTAAATTTAAATAGTGATTATTAAATAATTAAATAATTTTATAAAGAAATATTAAGAAATATTAAGAACTATAAAATTTAAATTGTAATGAGATTAAATAGATTATTAGTTAGTTAATTATTAATAGTTAATAATTAATAGTAATTTAAAAAAGTATTTATACAGTAAAATCAAAAAGATTGTCGCTGAGAAATTTAGTATCAATAAATTGAAGAAATCTTTCCATATATGGCTGTGTTGGAACACAAGACATTTCAGAACTGCAATATCTTACAAGTTTAGCAAAGTATTCAAACTTTTTGAGACAGTTGTATTCAGTCAAAATATCAATGATACCAATATAATATATTTCTTTGTCTGTTGTACTTTTAATTCCTCCATCTTCATACTATATAATATATAAGATTAAAGGTAAGACAAGTGAATATTAAGATGTTAAGATAATTAGAAAACAATATTATTACTGTATTAAACGTATGTATATCTTTCTCATTGTTATTAACATTATCAAACTCAGATTCAATATTCATAATAACATTATATTCATGAATTGATGTTCCAAAGGCATTTTCATCTTCTTTTTTATATATTTCTGGCTTATTTTCAATATTATCAATATTATTTAATTCACCTGTATCCATTTTTTTCAATTTTATCAATGGAGAATGAGTTGCAGATTTCTGATTAAAATTTTCTTCAGGTTTTATATTTTTATTTTCTTTATCTTTTTGAATTTTATTAAGTTCAATTAAATGTATTCCAATTAGTAAACTATAATCAATACTATTATTGTCTTTGAGAAAAGCAACATCTTTCTTTAGTTGGCTCATAATGGCTTCTTTTTTATTCTAAAATAGTTAAATTTATATTAGATTTATGTTAAATTAAAGTTAATTGTATGAATTATCTTACCCCCATAAAGAAATAATGTTTATTATTCTCTAAGTCTACATCTTTAAGAGCAAAGTTAATTTTATTTTGATGTTTTAATTCTTGAGAAAGTTCAGAATTTAATACTTGTCTTCCTATCTTACTTCCTTTAAGATCATATCTCATATGAATATCATTTTGGGTTTTAAATATATTTTCCATAGTAATAAGATAAATTCTATGTTTATGTCCATTTATCTTCCTCATTAATTTATAACAGCCAAAGAATCTAAATTTAGATTAGTAAAATTATACTTTGGAAGTAGAGTTTCTTTATTACTTATTATATAATTGAAGTAATTTGGTAAGATTTTCTTTAAGAAATCGTATTCTGTTTTACTTATTGTCTTTATAATAAATCTTCCATCACGGGTGTAATAAAAGAGTGACCCACTTTGGCCTGTTGAACACAGTTCTTCTATTATTGTTTTAGAACTGATCATCATTTCTGTAATAAATTCTTGAGGGCTTATAGATTGTATATAAGTTTCTTTGTCAATTCCATAAGCTTTTCTAATATTATTAAATATTATTCCTGCATAGTCGGATATATAAAACACCTAAAAAGATTTAAGATTATATTTATTGTTATGTTTACTTCATTGGTTTTTGCATTAAAATGAGTACTTGCCAAAGTATACTTTAAAGATTTATAGAATTGGTCTATACTATGTTCTCCAATTAAATTTATATTTGAAGTTGATTGAACTGACAATTGTATTCCCATTATAATATTTAAAAGGTATTTAAAATTATCATCATTAGTTTTTAATAAGTTTGTTGTTTGTATTCGTTGTTTCGGCGAATTGACTAAGGTATTTGACTGACTTCTTTTCAATGTTTTGTTAAAGTCAATAGTACTATAAGTAATAGAAATAGTATCAGAATTAATGATATATTTTCTTACTTTCTATGTTTATTCTTTGGAATTAACTCAGATTTCTTCTTTTTCTTAGTTTTTGCCATTGTTTGCTTTAGAAAACAATCTTCAACCCATTTATATGTTTGTTTCAACAAATTAATAACTTTATAATTTGTCTGGCATAAGTATTTAATTTTATCAGCAAATAATTTTATTCCCTCATTAAATTTATTAGACTTGTCTTTTTTAGTAGTATTATTAAAAGTATTAAGAGTATTATTGTTATTGACAATAACATCTTTATCAATAGTTTGGTTTTGGAGTTCATGACAATTACATGTACAATTTAAATTTATTTTATGGGATGATTTACTGTGTGACATATACTTTATCCCATTACTTTTATAAACATTTGCTCTTAGATTATCTTCATATGAATTGAAAGGATTCTTACTCTCTTTACTTTCTTTACTCTCTTTACTTTCTCTATTTAAGAAGGACACTCCTCTTGTTGTTTTTAACTTCTCTGTACTTTGAGTTGTTTTTTCTACAAGTGAATTCTTTTTAATTGAAGAGTCAAGTGAATTTGTTCTTTTATCGATGATTTTTTTCTTGCCATATGAATTCTTCTTTTTTGTTTTGATTTCATGATCTTTATTAGGCTTTTTTGTATGTTTAGGATCTGTTTGTAATCGTCTTGCGTTTGGTTTCGTTTCATTCATTTCAGAAATTAAGATATCTAGAATTATAACTAATATATTATTTACCGCTATGTTTATTATGAGTTTTTAAATACGAATTATGTTCATTTAATTTCGCAGATCGTATATTCTCTTTCAAATGTTTCAAACGTTCGTTTAGTAATATTGTATCTTCCAAATTTTCTATTACATGATTAATAAAAATGATTAATGAAATAAAACAGTACAGAAACTATAAAAAAACATATAAATTAAACAACTAACTTACTTAACTTATCTATATTTATATTTTCAACATCATCGTGGTTTTCGTCATTATTCTTCTCATCATCTATTTAATTTAAAATTTATAATCTACAATTATTTTCACTTATGATTATATCATTTACGTTTATAACATCTTTTGACTTTGGAGTAACATCTTGCTTTAGTGTTGTTCTTAATTTTTTTGTTGGACTTTCATCAATGTCTATAATAAAATATTATAAATTATATAATATAACTTTAATTATTTACTAATTGTGTTTATCAAATTAGTTTTCTTAAGATTATCAAAAATTGTTCTTATATTAAACATTGACTCTGATGACATAAAGTTCTTCCTACTTATTTCGATTAACTTACAAAATTTATTAATTTCATTTATTGCTGGTTCAAACACATTTGTTTCTGTATTTCCTTTAATTTGAACTTTATTCATAATAACAAAGAAGTTAGAAAAGAAATTCTCAAGTAAATCCATTAATGATTTAATATTTGCGTTTATAAATACTAATATTTCATGGTCATTATTTCTAAAATAATCTATCCATGAGAGTAACATAGGTTTATTATGATATACTTTTTCAAACTCTTCAAAATTAAATGAAGGTTTATCAGATGATATATTATTAAACCATAGCTCGCGATCACTTTTATTAAACACGTTTTCTTTAATTTTTTAATATAAAATTACCTTGTGCTCCCGGGTGAACTTTATTTATTGCAGAAGTAATTAATTGTAAATAATCTTCGAAATCGTTTAATGTTACATAG
>Ga0100380_10005140_pt1 | contig 13569 bp, 9 predicted proteins | sample CryGeymeta201504_FD_80417 | JGI IMG/M metagenome (GOLD analysis project Ga0100380, IMG submission 80417) | Groundwater microbial communities from Crystal Geyser aquifers in Utah, USA - Crystal Geyser metaG 2015-04 | ecosystem: Environmental > Aquatic > Deep subsurface > Groundwater | place: USA... | reverse complement strand
TCGAGAAACTGTGCGTAGTCGGTGAAGGTCGGGTAACTGAGCTCGAGCAGCAGGAAGACGTAGAGCGTGAGGAAAGGAAAGGCCAGGAGCGCGCCCCTGTGCACGACGGAGCGGAGGCGATCCGCCGCACTTCGGGCCGGCGGGAGCCAGGCGAGGACGGGACAAGCAAAGGCGGTGACGAGCACCTCGAGGGTCTCCCTCAGGCTGTGCGGCGCGAAGTCTCGCAGCGCTCTTCGCAGGCCCAAGTGTGCCCAGGCGGCCAAGGCGAGCGCCAGGAGGCCGAAGAGCAGGTAGACGAGCCAGGTCAGGCCCAGCGCGCTGAGCTCGTCGCTCAAGGCGCCGACCACGATGTCCTTGGCGCGGGCGAAAAAGAACAGGGCAGGGGGGATCGTGAAGGCGAAGATTTGCGGGTAGGGGTTGCTCCGGCTCAGCCACACCTTGAGGAGTAGAAACACGGCGACGGTGCAGCCGGTCTCCAGGGCGGACCACGAGGAGGCTGTCAGCACGCTGAACAACACGCCGCTCAGGGCCGCGAGCCGTAAGAACGCGCGCCCACCTCCGGCGCCGCTGCACAGCTCCCGGATGGTCAGGAGCAGGAGCGTGAGCTCCGCGGCCAGCCGAAAGGCGCTGATGACGGCGGCGCTCTCGGAGAGGGCGATGAACTCGACGAAATCGCGGGTCTCGAAGAGCCAGCCAGAGAACGGAGCGGTGTAGAGGGCGAGCTCCAGCGTGACGAGGGCGAGGAAGGCGGCCAACGCCGGCAACAAGAGCACCGCAGGTTGGCTGAAGATGCGCAGTGGGCCCAGGCTTCGCAGTGGCTCGACGAGCGCCTTCGAGACGATTGGCCCCAGCGAGGCGCGGTGAGTGAGGTCGTCTGTGGTCAAGAATAAGGCGAAGAGCGCGACTCCCACGGCGAGCAGAGCGCTGCCGTGTGCGAACGAGGCAGCCCAGGCCGCTGCGGCCATGCAGGCCAGCGCCGTGCGCCCAACGACGGCCCCCGCGCGGCGCTCGCGGAGCGCGAAGAGAAGGAGCGACACGGCGAAGAGCGCGGTCGACGCCCAGCGCAACCCGACGAGCTGTGGTTCCACCGAGAAGAGCCACTCGCTCGCCGGGAACTCTTCTGGGGGCACGGCTCGGGTCTGCGAGAAGACCTTGAGCATCGACAGAGACATGGTGGCGAACGTCCCCGCCACGAAGCTCAAAGAGAGCAGGCCAGACGAGAGAGAAGGGCGTCGCTGGCGGGGTGTTGAGGTGGGCTGGCCGCCATCCCCCGCTTCGGCGCAGGTCTGGTCAACGAGCGAGACCTCTTCGGGAGCGCGGCCGGTTGAGGGGCGATCGGGCAAACGAGACTCTCGGGGCAGAGATCGGACAGGGGCAGAGCGAGCGCAGCGCCGCCGGCCGTTGGTTTCTCGAGCCAGGTCTAGGCGCAGGCAGGGACAGATATCCCCATAATGCTCGTCAATTCAAGGAGCGTAGACGAACCCCGAATTCTTGGCGAGCGAGGAGAGAGCCCACAGGCTGTGGCGTTCAAACGACTCAGAGGGAACGTCGGTGTGGCGACGAGGCTCGCCCGTCTGTGGTCTCTATTTCCCCGACTTTCTTGGCGGAAATAAATCACCCGTCGATGGTTGATTCCCAGTGAAACTGGGGGTGCGTGGTACGGTCAAAGTCCGTCCGCCAGTTCCGCGAACTCTTGAGTTCGCTGTTCTGAACTTCTGAGCCGCAACAATCACTGTCATCACGGTCACCTTCCAGGACGAGGACTTTCACTACTCGACCGGAATCCTGACCCCCTGAGGCGCGCTCATCATGACCCGCGGCGCAATTCAGACCGACGTATACGGACTGGCGCCGACCTACTGCCTACGCGCATGGGTCGGAGGCAACGAGAACCCGGCAAGCACAGAACCCCTCGGTGACACGGGAGTCTTCTATGAAGAAGAGTGGGTGCCGATGCACCCATAGTCTCCTGCTGATGGGACTCCTCCTCGTGCTCTCCTCCTGCGACGCAGGGAGCACGAGCGCCGCAGTAGTCCGAACGACCAACACAGCAGCCACTCATGACCTCGCGTGTTCCTGCCCTATCGGGACGCGCGCCAACCTACGGCCTGCGCGGTCGAAGACACGCCGTGCACCGGTCGACATCCTGCGGGCGAGGTTCTAAATCTCAGCCTCGTGCGTCATCCTCCCGATTTCAGGGGCAGAGCGAGGGTGACTGGCAGCGTGTCACGCGGCTCACGTGTTCTCGTGGTTGATCAGTAACTAGCGTGAATTAAAAATGAAAGCTGCTTCTCGACTGAATTTGGTCAGAGAGTCTGAGACGCTTGCGTTGACGACTCGAGCTCGGCAGATGACGCGCGCCGGACGGGATGTGGTCAATTTTGGTGTCGGCGAGCCCGATTTTGACACCCCTGCTCACATCGTTGATGCGGCCAAGCGGGCCCTCGACCAGGGCCAGACCCGCTATTCGGCCGTGGGCGGGCTTCCAGAGCTGCGCGAGGCAATCGCGCTTCGTTACCAGCGGCGCTACGGGATCCGCACGACGTCCGCGAACGTGATGGTCTCTGTCGGTGGCAAACACGTGCTCTTCAACCTCGCCATGGCCTTGCTCGACGCTGGGGAGCGAGTCCTGATTCCTACACCGTACTGGCTCAGCTACCCCGCCCAGGTGCACCTCGCGGGAGGCGTGCCCATCTTCCTCGAGACGACGCAAGCGCAGCACTTCAAGGTAAGGCCGGAGGCTCTCGACGCGGCGCTCACCAAGCATCGGCCCGTCTACCTCATCCTCAACAGCCCGGCCAACCCTACTGGAATGGCCTATGCCCGCGACGAGCTCGAGGCGATTTTCGAGGTGATGCGCCGACATCCCGATGTGCTGATCGTCTGGGACGCCATCTACGAACGCCTCGTTTACGATGGCTTCTGTCACGTCGAGCCGGGACAGGTTGCGCCCGATTTGGCCGCGAGGACTGTCATCACCAGCGGATTCTCGAAGACATACGCGATGACGGGGTGGCGGTTGGGGTACGCCATCGCGCCTACTGAGCTCATTGAGGCGCTGACCATCGTACAAGGCCACAGCACGAGCAACGCCACCACGTTCGCGCAGGTTGGCGGACTGGCGGCGCTCAGCTTGTCGGAAGAGACCACCGCCGACATGGTCGCGGTCTTCGACAAACGGCGCCTGCGCATGGTGGAGCTCCTCAACGCCATCGACGGCGTCGACTGCCTCAAGCCAATGGGCGCGTTCTACGTCTTCCCTGACATCCGAGCCTTCATTGGGCGTCATACTCCCAACGGCACACGCATCAACAGCGACGTCGACCTCGCCGAATACCTCCTCGAAGACGCAGGGGTCGCCGTGCTCCCCGGCAGTGTCTTCGGCGGGCCTGGGCATCTGAGGCTCTCTTTCGCGTTGGCCAACGAGGACATCGAGCGGGGGCTTCCACGGATGGCCGCGGCGCTGGCCAAGGTCGTTTAAGCCGAACACGACGAACAGAGGTGCAAGTCCAGTGATGCCGGCGTTCCGCCGAAAGTGGGAGACTCTGACCGGGTCAAAACCACCCCAGAAGGCGCGATGTACCCCCCGTTTTTTGCTGCGAGCGACATGTGGGTACACTCTGACACATGTAGGACATGTCGCCACATTGTCCGCCACCTGAATGATCGAATATTTCAACGCTCTTGAAAATGGAGGCTAGGATGGCCGCGAAGAAGAAGCTGACATTGTACTTTTCGGAAGACATGTTGAACGAGACCAAGCTCGAAGCCGAGCGACAGGACCGTTCCATCTCTTGGATTCTTCAGACGGCATGGAAACTGTCCCGCGGCGAGATCACGAACTATCCCGCCGTTGGTGACCTGTGGAAAGAGGCGATGGCCTCAGAGTAACGAGCAACGGATCTCCCGTGCGTCCGTAGCTCGCAGTGAGACCGTTCACCGGGGCTGGTGGAAGAATTTCGGCCTCACTTCGACAAGAGCCCACGCTGGCATGCCAGCGTGGGCTTTTGCGATCCGACGGCATGGCGTCAGCTCTGCATTTCCTTACGACGGCTCCAGAGCACGAAGGCGAGCGCGGCAGCCAGAAGGGTGCCCACCGCGCCGAGCAGCAGCCCCAGTCCACCTGAGCTTCGCTCGGTGCTGAGCTGGTTGTCGTAGAGTCCGGCCTCGAGTTGCTTTTGCGCTTGGGTCGCCCACTCGGTTCCTGGGTAGGCAGCGACGAGCAACTCGAGCGCCTTCTTCGCCTCCTCGAGGTCACCAGCGGCGCGTTGCGTTTGTGCGATGGCGAAGGCGTGATGCGCCTGCGCAATGACCAAGCCCTTTTGCAGCGCGTCCAACGCCTCTACGTCGGCTTCAGAGTTTTCGGCGAGGGCGTCGAGGGCGCCTTTGAACGCCTGCACCTGCCCGAGGACCTCCCCAAAGAGCGCGTCGACCTCCGCAGAAAAGTCGCCGATCCCGAAGAGCCCCCCCGTTTGCAGTGCCGCTCCGAGCTGGAGCCGTGCCTCGTCGAGCTGGGCGAGCCCTTGCTCGAATCCGGGCCGAACCGCTTGGTATCGGCTCGCGAGACGACGAATGGCCGCCTGACCTTCAGGAATCGCGCTGCGAATGGCTTGAATCTCTTCGACGGTGAGGCTCTCCTTACGGAGCAAGCGCTCGACGTCGCTCGCCGTCACCATCAGGCTCTTGCTCGAAGTGTCGACCTCCTTGAAGACCTCGTTCGCCTTCGAAATCACCTCGAGCGAGGACGGAATAAAGGCGAGCGACGGCTCCAGGTCTGCCATCAGGTCCAGCAGACCGAGGCCCTCGAGGTCCCGCAGCTGCGCGGCCTCCTCCAGGATAGGGCCGAGGGAATCGAGGGTTTCCCTCAGTTCCTGGAAGGTGTTCGCTGCATCACGGTAGGCGGCGATTCGGTCGAGGAACCCGTCTCGGTTCATCACCTCCTCGCGAAGCTTCTTGCACTCCGAGCTGAGCGCCTCCTCAGGGGTTTCGGTCGCCGACACGTCCGCCTCGAAACCCAAGAATGCCAATGCTAGGCATGCGATGGCCGTTGCGGCACCAGCGAGGACCATGCGGTGAGCGGGGCGATTGGGGGATGCACGCATTGTGGTCCTTTGGCAGCATCGAAAGCCCTGCATCGCCATCTCTGGCTGCGGGTTGTTGCACACGTCCTCTGCGCGCAACCCTCTGGGTTACACGACTCTTCGCCATCCCTGGCATCGAGTTCTTGTCCGTTTTTCTGCAGGTATAGGCTCGCTTAGCCGGGCGCTATTCCACAGACGGGGATTCCGCGAGCGGAGGGGCCAAGAGAGGGAGGTCTACGAGCGGCGATGTGGGGTCTTGGTCTCCCAATTTCTGACTGACGAATTCAACAGTGTAGGAGCAATCGCTCGAAAACCCACGCTCGCTGGCGACCAACAAGAAGAGGGGGTGGTTGATCTGGTCCACGTCCAGGGCCGCAACCAGGCGCTCACCCTTCTCGAGTCCGGCGTCGTCCGTGAAGGAGAGCCGTCGTCCGGTCGAGTCCTGCAGCTCGAGGGTCAGGTCGGTCGTCGGCAGACCTGTGACATCGACGGTGATGGAGCGCAGGCCGGACATCCGGTCGAAGCGGTAAACATCGACGTCATCGGGGCGGCTCAGCATTCCGTTGGCCTTGCCACGTAGGAATGAGGAGGCGAGCCGCGTGTTCTCGTTGGGTTCGTGCTCCTCACCTGGCATGGGATTTCGTGAATCGATGGAGATGGAGTACCACTCGTCGGGTTTGGCCTTGGTCTTTTCGCCCTGTTTCCACATCTCCCGAACGACCAGATAGAGGGGCTCCTCACCGACGCGGAAGTTTGGGATCGTTTCGCCATAACCATCGCCTTGGGCGCTGTGGATCAGCAAACGCTCTCCATTGGCGTTGACGACCTCGACCACGAGGTCCAAACCCGGGACGCCACTGACCTGTACACTGAGCACCTGACCGGCCTCGACGCCTAGAACCCTGAAGAAATCGCGGTCCGCGCGGACGCCGGACGGGGGCTCTCCAATGGCGGCGAGGAGCGGGCGCCCAGACCTCAGGTCGTTGGCTGATTTCAGGGAATCGTTGGGCTCGGCTTCGGCCGAATGGTCGTAGAAATTCCCCATCACGACGCCCCAGATGACGGCCCAAACAGCACCGACGAGCAACGAGAACGTGAGGAGCACAAGACCGATGCGCCTAAAGCGCAGGCTCCACTCGAAGTGATCGAAGTCCTTCGAAGTGGCGAGGTTGGCGATGAGCGCATTGGAGAGTTTCGGGAGGAGTCGTCCTGGATCGCTGCTGTTCTCTTCAACCGGCTCGAGCTTGAGCTCGCTCGAGCTGCTCTGGTTACGTTCTTTGATGGCGTCCCGAAAGGCGGCGTCGAGCGCGCGGATGCTCTTGAAACGCTGTTCCGGTTGTTTGGCCAGCGCCGAGAAGAAGAACTGGTCGAGGAAGGCGAGCTCTGGCTTGATTGCGCCGATCCTGGGGATGGGATCGTCGAGGTGGCTGTTGAGGATGCGGATTGGGTTGTTCCCTGGGTAGGGTGGCCGCCCAGTCAGGGTCTTGAAGATCAGCGCGCCGGTCGAGTAGATGTCAGTGGCGACGGTCACTTCATGGCCTTCGATCTGTTCGGGGCTCATGTAGTGAGGGGTTCCGAGAATGAGGCCGTGTTTGGTTCCGACGATGCTTTCGTCAGAGCTGCGGGTTTTCAGCTTTGCGAGTCCGAAGTCGAGGACTTTGGCGATCTCCTCCTCATCCTGCGTCGAGGCGCAGATGAAGATGTTCTCGGGTTTGATGTCTCGGTGGATGATGTCCTGCTCGTGAGCTTCGGAGACCCCCTCGACGACCTGATGGATCAACCTGGCGGTCCGGGCCACGGTCAGGGTCGAATGATCGCCGAGCAGAGCGCCGAGGTCTTTCCCTTGCAGGTACTCCATCACGATGTAGAAGAGGCCGTCGGCACAACCGAAGTCGAAGACCTGAACGGAGTGTCGTCCGCGCATTCGACTGATGGCTCTGGCTTCACGGGTGAAGCGCCTGACCATGTTTTCGTCGCGCGAGAGGTCGCCATGAAGGAGCTTCATGGCCATGACCTTGCCCATCCGAACGTGTTCGACCTTGTAGACCGTACCCATGCCGCCGACCCCGAGCTTGGCGAGCAGCCGGTAGCGGTCGGCGACGACGGCGCCGATCAGGGGGTCGCGGGTCGGCAGACCGGTAAACCGACCAGAGAAGTCGGTGCCGCAAAACGGACAGAAGTTGAACGAGGGCTCACTGCCGACGTGGCACTTGGTGCACAGCTTTTGATCGACATCGATAGAGGCGACGTCGCCGGTCTGCAATTCCATTCCGGGCTGAGTTTCTCTGACCATCGGGCTCAACCTCTTGCGCGCTTTGCCTGAGAGCCGAGAGCCCTCCTAGCGCCGCGAACAGCGCCATCCTAGGCTCTCAACCGGTCATCGAGCACGGGCGTTCCCGTGTTCGCGGGCGAACCTTGCCGACTCAGGAGGCGCCTAACCGCCTATTATCCCGCTCCGACGATCATGAGGTAGGCGATTGCTCCGACGATCGCGCCGATGACCAGCAGCGCGGCGGCCAGCATCCCTGCGGATTTCCGGTTCGCACTCTTGAACTCGCTGCCGATTTCCGGCTCACTCTTCGATGTGTCCAATGGGGTCTTTTGAGCCACCGGGGCGAGCCCATACCTCGACAGCGAAGCACCAAAAAAGGCGTGCTCGTCAGACTTGTCGCCGCTTACCGGGGATGGGTATTCCGGAGTCACATTGGGCGCGGCTTCGGATGTTGGAGGGGAGTCATCCATGATGACTTTGGCGACTTCCTCACTGAATGACACCGCTCCACCAGCCTGAGAGCGCAACACCGCCTCGCCGCTCGTTGCAGGCTCGACCAGGTCCGCAGCCTTCGGTGTGGGTGAGGGCTCCGGCTTCTTGCTTGCACCGAGGATCGGCGGAGCCTTCCGGTCGCCGGACTTCGGCGAGACAATCTCCATCTGCATGGTGGCCGCGTCGACATCCACGATCGTCGGTCCGGACTCGTCTTCGCTCATGAGGAGATCGTCTAGGCCGTCGTCGAACTCGTCCTTCTCTTCTTCTGTCCCGGCTGAGGCGCCAATTTCAAGGTTCAACTCACCCCAACCGTCATCGCCCAAGTCGTCCAAGCCCAAGTCGTCCAACGTGTCCTTTGCGGCGGCCACGGGGACGGCAGGAGCCGATTTCGGGGGCATCCTGAACGAGAGACCCGACAGTGGTTTGGACCGCTGCGCGAAAGACTCTGCGGGAGGTTGGGGCGTGTCCGTGTCATCGGAGTCGTCAAAAGAGATGGGCGCCAGCTCCGCCGATTTCACCTTCGGCTCAGAGGGTCTCTTTGCGGGCTTGAGAACCTGCGAGGTCGGGAGCACAGGCGCAGAAGCTGCAGGCTTCGGGGCCGCCGCCGTCGGTGCGGATGCCACCGTTGCCGCGGGTGCGGGCACAGGTGCCACTACTGCGGGCGCCACAGGCGCCGCCGGTGCAGGTGCGGAAGCTGCGAGCCGACTGGACTGCGCCAGCTTCTTCAGCTCCTCTCGGTCCAACGCTGCGACGCCAAAGAGAGTTTTCTTCGATCCCTGCTGTAGTTTGTTGCCGCAAAAGCCACAGAACAGGGCGTCGTCAGCTGTCTCGTTCTGACAGCCAGGGCAGACAATCATCGGGAGCTCCTGAGTTCATGGGATTCGGACGGGTTTCTCCCGAGGGCAGCGAGAGACGCTCGGACCGCGTGGTAAACCCACGAGCCCTCGGACCCCTTCCAATCACCGTCACCAAGTCGCGAGCAAAGCAGCATCCAAACCTCTAATAGTCGTAAGAGACGGCTCGCTCAGCCACGCGGAAACCAGCTTGTCGAGCGGCTTCCAGCTCATCGTTGGTGACGTCGTCGTTGTAGTGCATCAACACGATGTGCTCTGCCATCTCTCTCGGGATCGTCGCAAGCTCGACGTAGGCGGTATGGACACGGCCGGGGAATGCCGGACCAAAGAACACATCGTGGTAGAGCGTGACGACTCCTCTGTTGAGCAGCCACTCGATGCGGTCCTGGCTAAAGCGACAGTCCGAGGTGTAGCCCACGTTACCCTCGAGGATCAAACCGAAGGAGGGTTTGTTGGGAACGTGGGCGACCTCGAACAGCTCGACGTGCACGCCTTCGATCTCGGTGGGATCGTCGGCCCTCAGGAAGGTGATGTCAAAATAGTCGCCCAGCCCAACTTCTTGGGGTGAGCCGTCCTTCATCTGAACGGTCCCCATCGGGCCCCTGAGACAGTTCTCCCAGATGTCCTCTCCCTCGATCCCACTGCGGCTGGACAGAAGTTGTTCGGGTAGCCACAGCTTCACCCGTCGATTCAGCGTGAAGAAGTTGAAAAATCCCGTCTCTTCCAAGCCAAAGACGTGGTCGCCGTGTAGGTGTGTGAGCAAGACTCCTTCGAAGTCGGCGACGGACATCCCCAACTGGTGAAGCGCCTGCGGGGCGGTCGTTCCACAGTCGATGAGCCAGCCCCCAGAGCCTTCTCCGGCTTCGACCAACACGTTGTTGTTGTAGTTCACCGGCGCTTTTGACCAAGCCGTGCCGGTGCCGAGGAACTTAAGCCTCATTCTGCCCTCTATTGTTCGGCCCGCAAGGTCTGTCCCGTTGACCTCGAGGGGGACAGGTTGGAGCGGTGTTCTGCTTTTCGTAAGAACGATCCGCTCCCCGTCCAATCCCTCGTCTCCTTGATCCGTCGGCAACACGCGCCACCAAAGACTGCCACAGCACCGCGCCGCACCATGGTCATGACCAACCAGGACAACCAATGTGCGATTCTGCTCTGACAATGCATCTCCGTCCGCGGCAATATAGCCCAAAGACTAGGTTGAACAAAGTCGGCACACACAGCGCAATGCTTAATAAACCCGAGACGCGGTCCGAGGAGTGCCCCCACAGCGCAGAAGAACACCTCAAAAGACGCCTATACGCCGCGAAATGCGTGGAAGAGCAGCGCGAACAAGCTCCTCACGTCCAAGGGGGTGCGGAGACTCGCCCAATGGTGGTCCACCACCAACTCGATCACTCTCGCCGCTTCCAACACTGGCACAGCAGGAACCGTGCGGGCGAGCGAGAGGGCGGACTCCAGATGGCTGGGCTCCTTCGCGAGCCCTCGGCGCCAACACTCCACGGCGCGATTCGAATCGCCACGCCGCAGATGGTGTTCACCCTCGACATGGTCTCGCTCAACACCTGGCTCTAAGCTCTCCGGAAAATCGATGTCCTCCAACCCATCGCTCGAAAGGGACAGCTGGAAGGCAAAGCTCCACGCGCTCCCAGCGAGCGTCCCCTTTCGACCCGCCAACGACGCGGCCATGGCGCGCAACGAAGGCCTGAGCTCGAGCGCGGACCGGACGACCCGGGCGCACCGAGCCGGCTGCGCGCAGCCTCTCAACAGCACGTCGAGCGCGTCGGCAAAGCGCGCATCGTCACCCTGTCGCGCGCAAACCCAACCCAACAGCGCCCACCGAGCGCCGAGCTCCGAAGGGTCTTCCGCTTCGAGCAGCAAAGCCTCGAGCAGCGCTCTCGCCGTATCGAAACGTCCCATCTCCCACAGCAGAAAAACGACCGACTCTAGAGTCGCAAACGAGACGTCGCCACGGACGATTTGGGTCAGCCACTCCAGTGCACGCTCGGAATCTCCTCGTAGAAACCGGATCCGCGCAGCATGAACAACGGCGGCCTCCCCCGCGGTGCCGAGCTCCATCAGGACCGCCAGGACGCGCTCGGCGCGCTCGAGCTCACGCCGCTGGAACGCCAGCAGGAAGGTCCAAATGAGTCGCCGCCGCTGTGCAGCCCGCCACTCACGCTGGGGCGAGAACAAAGCCAGCGCGCTCTCCAGAGAGTCCGCTTCGATGCTGTCCATGATCGCCCAGTGGGAGCGTTCCAGCTCGCTCAGCGTCGCTTGCTCCTGCGCAAACCCCGCGCCTTCCCGAATACGGTCAGCGGTCGTGACCATCAGGAGAACCGTGGACGCGGTCTCGACTCCATCGAGCAACGAACCAGAGGCGAGCTCCTCGATCAGCGACTCCGCCAGCGTGTCCTCGCCGATGAGCAAGGAGGCCGCGGCGAGCACAGCGGCGAGCTGCGAACGAAGGGCTTGCGTCGGTGCGCTCGCCTCGACCAGCAGCGCCGCCGCCGAACCGAGGTGCCCCGCCGCGATGAGCTGCAAAGCGAGCTCGACCCGACACCGGCTGGCTTCGGGGTTGGGCCGCTCGACGTTGCCTTCGAACGGCGCAGGGGCTCCATCGGGCCAACCGCCTCGCCGTCGTTCGGCGAGCTGCAGCGCACGTCGCCGCAGCTCGAGGCTCTCCTCGATGCAGCCTTGGGCGAGCTTCAGCTCGGCCTGCAGCGTGAGACGATCGGCGGTGTCCCCACCGACCGCGAAGAGGGCGGCGAGTCGAGTCGAGGCCTCTTCGAGCTCACCTCGCCGTAACAGCGCCTCGGCTAAACAGGTCTGCAGAACGCGGTCCTCTGGGAAACGCCACAACCCCTCGCGCGCCGCAAACTCGGCCTCTTCCGGTCGTCGGAGCGCCAGCAACGCCAAATTGTTGGCGCGGTGGGCGGCGAGACTGTAAGGGTCCAGGGCCAACGCCGCGGTGGCCGCCTCGACCGCCAGTTGGGGGTCGGGTTGGACGACAGACTCGAAGACTCGACTCAGGGCACAGTCCACGTGCAGCGACTGGTACGTGCGCAGCGCTTCTAGAGCCCTGCCAGCGGGACCCTCGGCCGCATCGAGTCCGACTCGGAGTGACAGCTCGACCAAGAAAATCACCGCGTCGAGATAGTCGGGATCGAGGCCGAAGGCCAACTCCAGCAAGGTCTTTTGCTGAGCGAAATGAGGCAGACCTGGCGCCGCGATGGAGAGCGCCAGGCCGTAATGGCGCAGCGCTTCGAGGGAGACCGTGCCCAAGGTGTTGGCGCGCTCCACTTCGCGGACCGAAGGCTCGTGGCCCGTGATGGCCTCTAGGGCGGCGCATCCAGCGCTGAGCAGCGCCCGCAGTTCGTCGACCTCGGCGCTGTCGTGCCAGTGAAAGGCGAGCCGGCCGGCGAGGTCGACCAACCAGAGGTCGAGCGAGCACTCTCGCTCGTCGCTGCGAAACTCGCCGAAGAACACGCCGTCGAGCTCCAATTTCGCGATCAAGGCCGGGGAGACCTCGGTCGCCAAGCGACGGGTGTAGAGGTAGCTCGCGCCGGTCTGTTGGTCGAGCAAGGGGTCGACGACCTCAACGTCGACGGCGCCGGTGACTCGCAGCCGACGGGCGAGCTCGATGGCCAGAGGGCGTCCGAGCGTGTGGTCGCTGCTGCGAGCACTCGACTCAATGCCCAGAGGAAGAACGACGAATCTCAACATGTCTTCGAGATCTCTGCGGCTACTTCGAGATGTGGTCGATCAACAGCTTGCCGTCGACCCAGTTCGTCGTCATGAGCCGCACCATGAGCTTCCCGTTGCTGTCCATCGCCCGGATGGAGCCGTAGTACCCCTCCTCTCTCGACACCCAGAGCAAGTCGCCCGTCAGAGTGGCGAAGGCGTACCAGCGATCGGCGGGCTCGTTGTCGTTGCGGGTGTGGACGATGACGGTCTCGGCGTCGACGTAAGAGAGGCTGTCGACGTAGCTGCGAGTCGGGACGATGGTGGTCCATTGTCGGCGCTGGGCGCTGAGATCATGAAAATTGAGCCGCAAGACGTTCTTGAGCAGCACTCCCTCGCTGGACGGTTCTTGGACGAGCGCGTAGCGCCCGGCGAGATAGAGCCGCTGCGCGTAGTAGGTGGTGTAGTCGTTGGGGTCGATGCGGATCTCTTTGTCCCAGACTTGCTCGCCGCTCAGCGTCGACCAGGCCTTGAGCTCTACCTTGTCGTAGTTCTTCAGGGTCTGGCCGACGAAGTCGCTCTGCGAGTAGCTGGGCATGGAGGCTCCGATGTAACGGGTCGGCCCTAGGGTCATCATCTCGACGTCGTAGCGAATAGGGTTGCGGAAGACCTCGCGCGGCGCGCCCCCGGCCTCGAGATCCAGCACGACCACGGCGATCTCCCCCATGGAGGAGGACGGCTCGGCGGTCGCTACGATCTGCTTGCCGTCGTTGGTGAGCCAGGCCTCTTGGATGCTGAGGTAGCCCGAGATGGTGTACTCCTCGACCTTGGAGCCATCGGAGATCGAATAGCTGGTGATGGTGTTCGACAGGTCGGAGGTGATGATCGCCGCGCTCTGGGCTCCTACGTAACGGATGGGCGACATCTGGCTGTCGATGGTCCAGTTCACCGTCCCATCGGCTTTCGACAGCCCCATAATGCCGTAGTCCAAACGCAGCAAGATGATGCTGTCGAGCACGCTGAGATCGGCGTAGTAGGAGTTCGCCAAGGAGCCCGGCAACGAGAACTCGCTGCGCCAGAGCTCCTCGCCGGTGGCGGCCTCGAAGGCCACGAGGATCCGATCGCCGACGGACATCATGGTCGGATCGTTGGGCTGGCCCACGGCGTAGACCACATTGGGGCAGAG
>Ga0100380_10005139_pt1 | contig 13569 bp, 8 predicted proteins | sample CryGeymeta201504_FD_80417 | JGI IMG/M metagenome (GOLD analysis project Ga0100380, IMG submission 80417) | Groundwater microbial communities from Crystal Geyser aquifers in Utah, USA - Crystal Geyser metaG 2015-04 | ecosystem: Environmental > Aquatic > Deep subsurface > Groundwater | place: USA... | reverse complement strand
CACCACAACAAAACGGAGACAAAAAAGAGCAAGATTGAAGAAGAAATCCACTCCTTCAATCTCAAAAAACCTATAAAAGCCAAAAAATTCAGTTAAAAGAGCCGACATGCGGATTTTAGGAGCCATCGGGATCCCGACTACAAGACAAAAATATTCAGGTCACTGAGCGGCTTGACCAATTTTTAGTTTGAATTAACTCTTTGCAGCCAGTCGAAGTGTGAGATTTTAAAGTAGTTAAGTCGAACAGTCATTTACCCTTCGTCTTTGGTGGTGCGGATTAAGACTACACCAGAAAGAAAGAAAACAAAACCAAGAATTCCAAAAGTGATGAGCGGTACCGTCGCAATATCCTATTGTTTTGCATTTGGATATTTCAATAGACAGTTTATATTTGCTCCTCAATTCTACCCGTATGATGTCGTTTATCTATTGCAGAAACGGCGCCGCATGGTGCCTCTAAAGGCTTGATTCAGAATCAAGTGCTGCACCATTCTATTTTTCAATCATACATTTCAAATTAATCTTACCATTATGGGCTTAAGCCTATCGGAACAGTACTTTATACGTGCTGTCGACGAATATCCATATAATCTGGAAGAGGTCTTCCGGAATATTGAGCTGGTTTTAACAAACGACAAACGCCATGCTGGAGCACTGTGCTTATTGGCTAGGATCTACCACGAACAATTGGAACGCCACGAGGAGGCCGACCAGTATTTTCGGAAATCCTTATCGGCCAATCCGCGCTATGCACCTGCATTTGCTCACTTTATTGCCTTTTTATTGGAAATAGGCGAAGTGGATGAAGCCGAACAGTTTTTAAAACATGCGCGTAAGTTGAGGGGCATTAAAAAAGCGCTTGTGCACCATTGGCAATCCCAAATCTGGGAACTCCGTGGCCGCCTGCATGAAGCCGATGCCGAACTCAAGCTTGCATTAGTAAACAGTCTTGATACCAGTTTTTTCGAATTCATTGAAAACGAACGAAGCCGAATTGAGAAGAAGATGAGTTATCAAACAACGAATCGCTATGTGGTGAAATAGGGTTGTGGGTGAGGATTCTTTTCACCCCAATACCTTCACCCCAATCATACCTATCAAAAAGCCCATGCTGCCGCCCAATACTGGAATCTAAATCAAACTGACAGAAGCAATCAAAACACCCCATCCAAATGCAATAGAGAAATGAACAATTTCCTTTTTTACATATCCGTTTTTTACAAAAAGCCCAAAGTAGTGGGAGAGTATGCCCCCAACAAAAATGGTCAACCCGGATAGGAGGGAGTACAGTATGATTTGCTCAAGTTCGTTCACTATTAAAAGCTAATGGCGGCTTCAATATTAACCCCATTGAATCCTGCGCCGGCAAATCGTCCGGTCCACGCATTCCCTGTATAATTTTGGTTGACGTATTCCGCTTTTACGAGAATGTTTTTCGATAGAAACCATCCCGCACCAATATTCAAGCGGTCTATTTTTAGGTCTTCCGTGGCGCTCTCGCGGGTCTTACCCATCACGGTATTATACCTTCCAGCCACATAGAATCTTTCCTCTTTGCCAAAGCGATACAGCAATTCTGCAGCAATCTGTGTAAAGGCGCCTTCTTTGTCGATAATGGGTTGGGTATATTCGTTATTACCCCTTACCATCTCATAAATCCCGAAAAACTCGAGTCCGCGGTATTTTACAAAAGGGTTAATTTGTAAGGCCATTACTTTTACGAATCGCGCGTTATAGCGACCATCAAAAGGACCACCTTCTGTATTTCCATTGGAATCGGGTAGGGTCTGCAATACATTATAATAGCGTGATCCCGTGCGGTCCCCTCCGTAAAGCCACGTTCCAGTTGTGGTACCTTGGTTGCTGTAGATGGATCCAGTTAAACGTACCCGTAAGTCATCGTTTATCTGTTTATCATACCCTAATTTTCCATAGATGGAGAGCTTATTATCGGTATTATCGTTCACTACCACATTTTGATTCAGCTTGCCATTGGTCACCCCAATAACGGCCAGCCACCCTTTATTTTGAACGGTCACTTCTCCGAAAGCCTCGGTAGAGAAGGCATCCATAATATAGTTTCCTACAAATGGGTTAAAGGTGGCACGGGCATTATCCGTTCTCCGAAAATGAGCATCTCCATAATTGAACTCATCCAAACCAACGACTAGGGTGGTATAGTTCATAATGCCTTCTAAAAATCCAGGGTGGACAAAATCGAGTTTATCTATCTGAATATGACCACCTTTAATCCATGCTTCTGTATGATGCCTCGAGGAGAGGTAGGTTTTTAGGTGCATTCTTACTCCATCGAGGAGCTGAACATCGAGGTTAAGATTGGCCGTTGGCAGGTTAAAATTAGAACCCAATTCCACCAGGTTATTCAAGTCATTCGATTGATTGATGGATTGAAATTGCATAGCAAAGTCACCTCCAAGTCGCACTTTAAGCCCCTCAAATTCAGAGGTGTCGGCTTTGCTGGTTTCAAAAACATTCAGGCCATTTTTATCATTGGCTCGGAAATATTGGAGGGTGGGTTGTTGGGCTTTTGCCAAAATGGAAAAGACACAACAGGTAAGGATTAGAATACTTCTCATTTTCTATAATTAATACTGTGTTCTTGGAACAGAATGTCCCATTATTTTTCATATACCACAACAAAGTCGAGTGACATGGCGTCTCCGGTAGTCATTGCTCCCCACATGAAGCTGGGTGGCTTGACATTATAATCCGTCATTTTAAGTTTATAAGAACCGCGATAGGTGACGGTGCCGTTTTTATTCAATACGCAATGGACATCCATATAAATGACCTTGGAAACTCCAGCAATGGTGAGTTTTCCCGTCGATTTAATCAGGTATCCGCCATTTTCAGGGGTGAGGGTAGAAGAGGTGAGGAGATAGCAGATTTCCTTATGCTTGTCTGCTTTTAGTGCTTCGTAGGCATTCTTGTTTAGTCCATCATTATCGCTTTTCAAGTCTTTCACTTGGATGGTAAACGACAAGTTTTTGATAGCTACCAACTCTTTGTCGGCAGCGGTTTTAAAGACAAAATCTGCCTCACCTGAGGTATGAATGGCATTCATTTCCCAATCATGTAGGGTAGAGGTACCGCGGAGTTTAACATCGATATCAGTTGTCGCTTTCACGGTATACGCAGCTTGAGCATGACCTGTTGTAAGAATTCCACCAAAACAAATGAGCATAAGCGCCGATCTCTTTATATGATTTTTCATCGCTTATTCGTTATTCAGAATAATTTTTAGCGCCTTTTCATCGGATGCATTTCCGAAAACTTCGTAGGCTTTGATAATTTCGTCCAATTTGAATCGATGGGTAATCAATTTCTCTGGTTTGATTTTACCCGATTCCACTGTTTTTAAAAGCATCGGTGTAGTATTGGTATTCACTAATCCCATGGTGATGGTGATATTTTGAATCCATAATTCCTGGATTTGCAAGTCGACACTATGCCCGTGAACGCCAATATTGGCAAGGTGTCCGCCCGGACGAACAATATGCTGACAGATATCAAAGGTAGCAGGAGCACCCACTGCTTCAATGGCTACATCTACGCCGTCTTTTGTGTCTGCCATGATCACTTTAATGGCGTCCTCTTTACCGGAATTGATGGTATGGGTAGCACCCAATTCCTTGGCCAATTTCAAACGATTCTCATCTAAATCAATCATATAGATTTTAGCAGGAGAGTAGAACTGTGCGGTCAATAAAGCCGACATGCCAATCGGTCCGGCACCAACGATAGCAATGGTATCGCCAGGTTTTACGCAGCCGTTTATCACACCAATCTCATGACCGGTAGGCAGAATATCACTTAACATAACTAATGCTTCTTCATCAATTCCTTTGGGAACTGCATAGAGACTATTATCTGCATGAGGAATGCGCACATAATCAGCTTGCGTACCATTGATCAAGTTTCCCAAGATCCAGCCACCATCTTCACAGTGACCGTACATTTGTTTTTTGCAATACTCACAGGTTCCATCTGCAGTGATACAGGAGACGATAACCTGATCACCTTTTTTAAATTTCCCTACCGAGGTGCCGACTTCTTCAATGATACCAATGCCTTCATGACCAAGAGTCGTCCCAGGCTTCACAGAAGGCGTTTTTCCATGCAGAATTCCTAAATCCGTTCCACAAATGGTTGTTTTGGTAATTTTAACAAGAGCATCAGTCGGCTTTTCGATGCTCGGTTTGGAAACTTCGGTCCATTCAATTTTACCGGGTCCGTTATAAACAAGTCCTTTCATAAGTGTACAGGGATTAATTGGGTACTGCTAGAATTTGAAAATAAGTCAGTAGCAGATTGACTTTGCTTTTGAAAAAAATCTGAAAGGAATTTTTCACAGGTCACCATTACGGACAACCATGTGTTATTTAAATATTTGAAATAGTTCATGCTAGCAAATAGGATTATGAAGTGAGGATTCACTTCAGTGCAAAGCTTATGATTTAGAATTGGCTGCTGTTACAGAATAAGAAGTAGGACTTACATAAATCACATGTGGGAAGAATGCTAAAGCTTGAACCGTTTATATCATAATATTAAGGTGATGTTTTTCACTATTACGCAGTTGATAAACGAAAATTTCAGTAAAAAGTACTGGGGTATGATGCTAAATTCCTTATCACAGAATTGTCTTTAGTGGTGATTAATCTGCGAAATTTTCCGTTATAGGAAAAGTGATACCACAATATGATTATGAATAATTTATTTCAGATAATACTAAGATTGTAATCGACAAAAAATCAGAAATCTTTCGATTTATTTTAGAATATTATAATTGCTAGAATCTTTATAATTTAGTGGTCTAAAAGTATACAGATGAACCATATTCTAGATATTAATGCCCAAAATGATGAACTCGAATCTATTTTTGAAAATATTAAATCTGGTAACACAATTCTTTTCCTTGGGGCAGGGGCATCTGTAGGAGAAAAAAGGTATTTGAGTAATGAAGTAATTGATTATTATGAAGAATATTTAGGTAAGGAACTATTTGAGCCAGACATTTCAAAATTTGTCGATATTTTATCTGCGGATCCAGAATTTAGCCGAGAACATTTCGATTCTGAAGTGGTAAAAATGCTTCAAAAACTTCCGGTGAGTGACCAACACAAGACGCTTGCCTCCATACCTTGGCGTGAGATAATCACAACGAATTACGATTTATTGGTTGAACAAGCGTTTGATCAGATAAAGTCATCCTCTGATTACCTTTATAATTTGGTAGCAATTCGTAATCAGAAAGAATATAATTTCACAACAGATAATACTCAAATAAAGTATGTGAAGTTAAATGGATGTATTTCCGATAAAAGTAAATACCCCTTAGCTTTTTCCAATCAAGACTTCACCCTAAGAAAAAAATTTTATAAATACGCCTTATCCGACTTAAAGAACCTTTCCCCAAAAATCTCATTCTTATCAATAGGCTATTCGTTTAAGGATAAATTTGGACAAGAATTACTTGAGAAATTTGATTCTCACAATTTTCGTGAAAGAAGATGGATTCTTAATGTTGACCCATTTCCAAATGATGCCGCCTATCCATTTTATTCTCAAAATAAAATCGCGATTGTCAAGTGTTCGTTTACCGAATTCTTTGATAAATATAATAATTGGAATGAAAAAAGGCTTGAATTAGATGTTCGTTCTAATCGAATATCGTTTTTTAATAGTAAAAATTCTTTTATAGCGCTACCGCATCAACTTGCCTTAAAGTTAGATAATGTAATAAAACAATTAAATTCACACACTTCTGAAAGATATATTAAGGAGATAGATTATTACAATGGCGAAGAACCAACATACAACCTAATTACAAGAAATGTCGATGTAATCAAAGAGGATTTAAATAGTCGAGTAAAGCAAGAGATAATTAATATCATTGAACCTCAAAATTCATTTATTCCATTAATATTTCTGAAGGGTGATTTTGGAATAGGTAAATCAACATTCGCACTTCGCATGATATATCAATTTGTGAATGATCCAGATTTTGATGCAATAGCGTTCCAAATAATAAATTTTCAACAACTAAGAGGCGAGTATTTAGTTGAACTATTTTCAAAATTGACTTCGAAAAATGTCATTTTTTACTGTGACGAAGTTGAAATTGAAAGTTCCTTTAAACAATTAATAACCTTAAGGCGTGAATTAAGTATTGAACAATTTAACGATATTAATGTGTTCTTTTTAGTGCCAATTCGTGAGAATATTCTAGCAAAATTTCAATCCGAAAGAGATATTAAACACTCTCACCAAATTGACATTGGGAGCAAGTTGTCACCATCGGAAATTTTTGATTTGTTAGATAAGCTTAAGCGTAACGAGCTTGTGAATTTCCGTGATCAAAAGGAAAAGAAAGAGCTTCAACAAAAGATTATGAGAGAATATAATAGCGATTCATTTGTATCGTTATTGGAATTAATCTCAACTGGAAAACATAAAAACGATCTGATCCAGGCTTACAATCAATTATCGGGTGATGCAAAAAACGCCTTTCTTCATACCGCTCTGCTCCATCGGTTCAAATTAGGAATGCCAGTAGGTTGGCTGAAGAGTATTATATCGACTTCTTGGGAAGATTTTACAGCAAAAGTCTTAAAGGCCGAAGGGAAAGGAATTTTAATTCAACATGAAACTCACAGTAAAGGAGTTGAGCCGGACATACTGTTCAAGACTAAACATCCAATTATTGCTGAGAAATTGATTCAAATTATCATAAACGACAAGGATCAACAATATAAAAAATACCAAAACATGCTCAGGACCATTGATGTTGGATCATCTAATTCCTATTTGGTAATAAATCTATTGAAGGCATTCACGAAAGAGAGCTGCTTTTCGAAGGCTAAAATTCAAAAGTTGTATGATGAAGCATACTCTAGATTATCAGAGGATCCGCATTTCTGCTTAAATTACGCGATTAATCTCCAATCTAGAAAAGATCCCGAGAACCTCAGAAAGGCATTGAATATCATATTGTATGCAGAATCTCTGCTGGAAAGAAGAAACCACATGTTCATTCATAGAAGGGGGGCTATAAATTTTGAGTTAGCGAAGTATTATTATAATTCAGAGACTGATAACGAATTGAATCTAACAATGACATTTTTAAATGAAGCGAAAGATTTATTTAGACTAAAACAGCTTTTAGACCCTTTTTCTTACTATAGCTATACCAATTATATATCTGCATTGATTTGGGAATTAAATCATATTGAATATGAAATGGCATATGAAATAAAGAAGCGCATTCAAATTGATGAATTATTCGATTTAGCAGGTAAAGCGGTAACAGATGGGGCTGCACATATATATGAACTTCAATCACAATTTGCGGAATACCTTCAACAAGTTTCAGATAACCAATCCTATAAATCATACATAGACAATATGTATTTAGATGCTGAACTTCGTCCATATGCATGTATCCTCCTATACAAATATTTGGAGAAAAACGATCCAGAAATCACCTCCAATGCGCAAGAATATATTAATGAAATGGAGCAGTATCAAGATAATAATGAGGTCGTTTCATTTTTATTCAAATACTATGGAAGAAGACTCAATACCGCTACAAATAGGGTTAAGTTTTTTGAGCTTGTTAGGAAATTTGAATTCTTGGAAGATGATATGCCTCTAAGTTTCTATTTTTTTAATTTTGTAGCGGAGTCTTATAATAGCAATTTCAGCCATGGAAGACGTTCATTGCTTAAAATAAAAAAGAAGTATCACGGATTGAATCCCGAATTTCATTATTTATGGCTGGATAATTTCGGAGACGTAATTGAATTTGATGGTATTATTGTTAGGTTATCTAATAGCAGATTTAAATCTGTACGGATCAGGTCACACCAACAAACTTTTAAATTGATATCTGGTGACTATTCAGACTATAACATTGGTGATGCTGTTACAGTGAAATTACATTTCTATTTATATGGAGTAATGGCAGAATTGATATAGAATATTATACCTATAATTAATATTATGTTAACTAGTTTCGAAATGAACGCACCCTAGTATGGTGTTTATGGCTTTATAACACGAATGAATGCTTTCTCAAATTTCGCGTATTCTGCCCTATTGTACAGATTGGAATCAAATACGCGATTCTCAGGCATTAAGATTTAGGATGAGGTTAAGTTTGAGATTTGGAATGGATTAAGGGTTTAACAATAAATGTAGATCTGTCAATATTCCGAGTTCAGATTTATTATACGCTGATTTGGCATGTGCCAATGCTGCAGCTGTTTGTTCAACTTGGAGTTTCAGTTCTTCAGTCCAAACTGACTGGTGCTGGTGATAAAATTCTTTGAATATTCTCCAGGCATTTTCACTTGATTCGTCTTGGTCGAGATTTAATTCGAAAGCAAAACCAATTGCAAAAGCAGCATCACTTCCATAGGCATCTTCTGCTTGGTCAAAGTCTAGCCATTTGTTTTGGACTTCCTGTTTTAGCTTAGCCTTTTCTAATTCATCGACCTTTCCATCGCTTTTCGCTATGGCATAGAATAAAATACCTAAGGCTTTATAGAGTGCTGAATTTTTCATTTTTTTTATTTCAAATTTCCTATTCTCCGTGAATGAATACCATGACTTTTGTCAACCTTTTTTGCTATGGACCATGGTCTGTGGACTATGGACTTTTTTTGTGCTCCTAAATTTTGACCAACAAAAACCAATAGTCAAAGCACAAAAAAACCGAAGGCTTTCGCCTCCGGTTCGTGCACTATTTGTTTATAAAATAAACGTGTGGGTTCTCGGTTATTTACGCTTGTCGCGGTATTCCATGGATTTCTCCTGGTTACCTAATTGGGCGTAGGTTTGTTGGATACTTTGTAGAACGCTGTCGTTATCTCGCTCAAGCTCTTCTGCTTTTAGGAACCATACTAAGGCATCTTCAAAGAGTTTTGTCCATTGTGCTTTTAGCTTGGCGTAGTTCTTTTCGTAATTGTCGTCGCTCGGTAAGTTGTTTGCCATTTCTACTAAGGGCAATGTTCCGTTAAAATACACAGCGCCAAGGTTGAAAATTACGTCGAACTGATCAGGGGCGATTTCATAAGAGCGTGTGTAGTCTGCAATGGCAAGACTATCCAAATGCTGAATCTTCAATAATAGCGTATTCACTTGCTGATTTGCGGAGTCTGCTTTGGCTTGCATTGTCTTTTTCTTTTTGGCATTTGGCTCTTTTCGTGCCTCTTTATTGAGCTTATAGGCTACTTCGAGTTCCTTTTTGAGATCATCAAATGCAGCTCTTGCTCTATTGTCAAAAAGATTCGCGCGATTCGCTAACAAGGTTGGATTATCAGGATCCAAGGCCAATGCTTCGGTGATTTTATCCGTAAGAAGATCTTCTTTTCCTTGTGATTGATAGATCATCAATTGTAAGGTTGTCAGATCTTTCTCATCTGGGAATTGTACTTTGCCTTTTTCAATCACTTTCAATGCCTGTGCGGTATCACCCAACTCCATATGCAATAAGGCAGAGCGTGTAAAGGCATAAGGCACTGGATTATCACTGGCAATTACTTCATCAAAAAGTTTGAAGGCGCGGGCATTGTCACCTGACTTAATCGCTGCGTCTGCCATCAATTGTAGGATATTGATTTTAGGCAGGTTCATGGTGGTCTCCATCTGGCGTTTGTCATCATACGCATACGCGTTTAGCACCACGTTCCAAGCATCTACCGCTTGTGAGATTTTAGCCTTGCCTGCTTCTTTATCGCCATTTTCAATCAAGGTGGACCCTTCCTGAAAAATATTGATGGCGTAGTTATAGGCTGGAGCCACTGCTTGAAGCATTTTCTCTTCTGCTTCATCATAGGAGCGTCTTCTGCCCTCTTTGTCAAGCTTTATACAGTTCATAAAACTCTGTAAAGCCGTCACACCACAGTCTAGGTATTCTTTAGAAAGCGTTTCATCAGCCGCAATGGCTAAATAAACCTCTCCTCTTACAAACCACATCTTAATGTAGTTGCTGGTGCTTTCATTCGCCGATGCGTCGTCAATATATTTTTTAGCATCGGCTACCTGACCATTTCTCAACTCTATCAATGCGCTTTCAACCGCAAACTTCTGAGCTTGTGCTCCAATTCCCGCAACAAGTGCGAGCATGATTAACATGAATCTTTTCATCTTTTTCTATTTGTGCAAAAATTCGATTTGCTTTTTATTCTAGTTTTCGTCGTCTTCAGATTCTTCAGCATCCCCTTCCTCATCCGCTTCTTCCGCGTCATTGGTTGCATCTGGGTTGGCATCTGTGCTTCCTTCTACTCCTTCGTTTATTACTTCTCCTTCTACGCCTTCAGCGCCTTCCATTCCTTCGATTTCTTCTTCTTCGTCCTCATGTTCCACTACTGCCACAGAAGCAATCTCGTCTTTTTTGCCCATCTTAATCAAACGAACACCTTGGGTTGCTCTGCCCGTTACGCGAAGGTTTTGCATCGACATTCTAATGGCAATTCCTGATTTCAAGATGATCATGATATCATGTTCTTCCGTTACATCCTTAATTGCAATCAATGCCCCGGTTTTTTCAGTGATACTCAAGGTTTTAACCCCTTTTCCACCCCTGCCGGTTACCCGGTATACGTCTTCCCCACTTTCAGGGTCAACCAAGTTGGTTCGTTTTCCAAACCCTTTTTCGGAGACAACGAGAATTGTGGTGCTTTCGTTGGAAGGGTTGACACATATCATTCCAATCACCTCATCTTGAGGACCTTCAAGTGTTACCCCTTTCACTCCAGATGCTGTTCTACCCATTGGGCGAATGGCATTGGAACTAAAGCGAATGGCTTTACCTGATTTTTTAGCAATCAAGATTTCAGAATCGTCATCGGTCAACTGCGCTTCTAAAAGCATGTCTCCATCTCTAACCGTAACGGCGTTGATACCGTTTTGGCGTGGACGAGAATAGGCTTCCAAAGTTGTTTTCTTGATGATACCATTTTTGGTACACATAATAATGTAGTTCTTGCTCAAGTACTCTTCGTCTTTGAGGTTGTCTACATTAATAAAAGCACGGATTTTATCATCCGGCGCAATATTAATCAAGTTCTGAATCGCTCTTCCTTTGGTTGCTCTTGCTCCTTCAGGGATTTCATAGACTTTCATCCAGAAACATTTACCCTGTTCGGTGAAGAACAGCATATAATTATGGGTCGAGGCGATGAAGAGTTGTTCTACAAAGTCGGCATCCCTTGCGGTTGCTCCTTTGTTTCCTCTTCCACCACGATGCTGCACTCTGTATTCAGTTAATGCAGTTCTTTTGATATAACCAAGATGCGATATGGTGATGACCACATTCTCATCTGGAATCATGTCTTCAATGCTAATATCATCGGAAGTATGCACAATATCGGTTCGGCGATCATCACCGAACTTCTGTTTCATCTCATCCAATTCGTCTTTGATGATTTGCATACGACGAGGCTCATTCGCTAGAATATCTTCCAAGTCGGTGATATGTTTCATCAATTCATCATACTCCAAACGGATTTTATCGCGCTCAAGTCCGGTAAGACGTTGCAAACGCATATCGAGAATGGCTCTGGCTTGCAGTTCACTTAGGCCAAACTTTTCAATCAATCCATTTCTCGCTTCTTCTGGATTCACCGACCCTCTTATCAAAGCAATTACTTCGTCGAGATGGTCTAGGGCAATCAATAAGCCTTCAAGAATATGCGCTCTTTTTTGCGCTTCTTCTAGGTCGTATTTTGTTCTACGCACAACAACTTCATGACGGTGATCCACAAAATGCAGAATCAAGTCTTTCAATGTTAGCATCATCGGGCGTCCTTTTACCAAGGCAATGCTATTGATGCTAAATGAGGTTTGAAGTTGGGTATACTTATATAACTGATTCAGAATAATATTCGGAATCGCGTCTTTTTTCAAGTCAAATACCACACGAAGTCCATGTCTACTGGATTCATCGCGGATATCGCTGATGCCTTCAATCACTTTCTCATTGACGAGTTCAGCGGCCTTAATAATGAGGTTTGAAGGATTTACTTGGTAAGGAATTTCGGTAATGATGATCTGCTCGCGACCAGTTTTGGTTACGTCAAACTCAGCTTTACCGCGCACCACTACTCTACCTCTTCCGGTTTCATAAGCGTCTTTGATTCCATCGAATCCATAGATGGTACCACCTGTAGGGAAATCGGGGCCCTTCACATGTTCCATTAATTCTTCGGTGGTGATATCGTTATTATCGATATACGCTTTAATCCCATCCACAACCTCGCGCAAATTATGCGGAGCCATATTGGTGGCCATACCTACCGCAATTCCAGAAGCGCCATTTACCAATAATGCCGGAATTTTCGCTGGCATTACAGTTGGTTCTTCTAAGGAGTCATCAAAGTTACCGCGGAAGTCAACCGTGTTCTTGTCGATATCGGTCATCATCTCCTCAGCAATCTTGCGCATACGAGCTTCCGTATAACGCATGGCTGCCGGTGGATCACCATCCATCGAACCAAAGTTTCCTTGCCCGTCGACAAAAGGATAACGTAGTGACCAGTCTTGCGCCATACGCACCATGGCGTCGTAAACCGAACTGTCGCCATGCGGGTGATACTTACCCAACACCTCTCCTACGATACGTGCTGATTTTTTGTAGGAACGATTGGAAGCAAGTCCCAATTCTGTCATTCCATATAATACCCTTCTGTGTACTGGTTTCAAACCATCGCGTACATCGGGTAAGGCTCTCGAAACAATTACCGACATCGAGTAATCGATGTAGGCTGTTTTCATTTCATCCTCGATATTTATCGGGATGATTCTGTCGCCAAGTTCTTCGTTCAGATTATTTTCGTCTGCCATATTAGATGAATGCGCTAAAATAAGGCTTCTTAGCCCCTTCTCAAGCGATTAATTGCCCACATAGGTGTGGAAATCCTTCTTCCGGAATTAATATCCTTAAATACACGAAATCAAAAACTTGGAATATGTTATTTTTGCAGCCGTGAATCGCGAGCAGATCTTCACCCTAATAGCGGTGCCCCTTTATTTTGTTGCTATGTTGCTGGAGCTTTTTTTTCAAAGCAGAAAGCAGCACAAAGGCTATCAATTGCCCGATACTTTGATGAGTTTTTGGTTTGCCCTAGTGGGTGCATCCTTTGATATACTCATGAAGGGCGTATGTTTTATGATTCTTGATTGGTGCAATGATCACGCATTTTTTACGCCTAACCTCTTGACTCACTATCCAGTATTCGCCTGGATCATCGTGTTTTTGGCCCAAGATTTAGCCTTCTATTGGCTCCACCGAACCGAACATACCACCCGCATTTTCTGGGCGGTACATAGCAATCACCATTCTTCACCCAATTATAATTTTGCGGTTGCACTGCGCTCTAGCGTATTTCAGCCTTTCTATCGCTTCTTGTTTTATATCCCCGTTGCATTTCTTGGCTTTGATGGATTGACCATTATGTTCATCTACGCGCTCAATCAGTTCTATCAGTTCTGGTTACATACGGAGGCTGTCGGGAAATTGCCAACTTGGTATGAATGGTTCTT
>Ga0100380_10005129_pt1 | contig 13581 bp, 11 predicted proteins | sample CryGeymeta201504_FD_80417 | JGI IMG/M metagenome (GOLD analysis project Ga0100380, IMG submission 80417) | Groundwater microbial communities from Crystal Geyser aquifers in Utah, USA - Crystal Geyser metaG 2015-04 | ecosystem: Environmental > Aquatic > Deep subsurface > Groundwater | place... | reverse complement strand
GACCACCGCCTCGATCTCCGGCGTGGTGCGCTGGTTGAAGGCGCTGAAGCGCAGCCGCGCGGGCTGACCCGGAAAGACCTGGTCGATGTTGGTCGGCTCGATGCGCGCCTCCACCACCAGCGCCTCCTCCGAGGGCACGATGTAGAGCACCGGCTCGGCAGGGCGGATCACCGAGCGCACGGCGAACACCGTCATGCCGATCACCACGCCGTTGCGCGGCGCGCGCACGTCAAGCCGCTCCAGCGTCTCCAGCGTGGTCAGCCGCTGCTGGCGCAGCTCCGCCTCGTTGGAGCGCAGGTCGCGCAGCTCCTTGATCGCCTCCTCGCGGCGGGTGGCGTCGCGCCCGACGATCTGGATCTCGATCTCGGTGATGCGCCCGCGCGCCTGCGCGACCTGCGCCAGCAGCGCGCCGAACTGGCCGTCGAGCCGCGCCTTCTCGCGCTCCAGCGCCAGCACGCGGGTGGTCTGGGTCAGGCCTTTCTCCAGCAGCGCGCGCTGATCGACCAGTTCGCTCTCGATGAAGCCCAGTTGCAGCCGCAGCGCCTCGATCTGCGCCTCCGATCCCTTGATCTCGTCGCCGATCTGCACCTGCCGCTCACGCAACTGCTCGGTCTCGCGCCGCGCGGTCTCCAGCCGCGCCGTGAACAGCCCGCGCTGACCCTCGACCAGCAGCGCCACTTCGGGCCGTTCGGCGGCGACCTCCAGCAGCTCGGGGTTGAAGCGGGGCGCGTCGGCGCCGTCCTGCTCGGCCTCCAGCCGCCCGATGCGCGCGAGAATCTCGTAGAGTCGGCCTTCCTGGATCGCCAGTTCGCCGCGCAGCAACCGGTCGTCGAGGCGGATCAGCAAGGCGCCCGCCGCCACTTCGTCGCCCTCCTTGACGAGGATCTCGGCGACCACGCCGCCGTCGGGGTGCTGCACGACCTGCTGGTTGGTCTCGACCTTCAGCCGCCCCGGCGCCACCACCGCGCCGGCGATGGACGCGAACGCCGCCCAGGCGCCAAGGCCGAACACCAGAACAAAGGCCGCGATGGCGCCCAGACGCAGCGCGCCGCCCGCGCTCCACTTGTCTCTCGGGGCGGCGCCGGCGGGGCCTGCGATCAGCGCGGTCATGCTTCGGTCCCCCCCGGCTGCTGCGGTTGCGGCCCCGGTCGGCCGGTTATCTGTGGATGATTGGCGGTCACCTGACGCAGCACCTCCTCCTTGGGCCCGAAGGCGCGCACGGCGCCGCCGTCCAGCATCAGCAGCACGTCGCAGGCGGCGATGGCGCTGGGCCGGTGGGCCATCACCACCGCCGTGCGCCCGCGCTCACGCAAATCCTTGATCGCGAGCACGAGCGCCTGTTCGCCCTGCGCGTCAAGGTTCGAGTTCGGCTCGTCGAGCACCACCACCGCCGGATCGCCGTAAAGCGCGCGGGCCAGCGCGATGCGCTGGCGCTGTCCGCCTGAAACCCGCGCGCCAGACGGGCCGATGGGGGTGTCATACCCGTTCGGCAGCCGCAGAATCATCTCGTGCGCGCCCGCGCGCCGGGCCGCCGTCACCACCGCCTCCGCGTCGATCTGCGGCGCCAGCCGGGCGATGTTGTCGGCCACCGTGCCGTCGAACAGCGCCACGTCCTGCGGCAGATAGCCGACGTGTCGGCCCAGCGTCTCGTCGGAATACTGGTCGAGCGCGGCCCCGTCGAGCCGCACCGACCCCGCCGCCGGGCGCCATACGCCGACCAGCAGCCGCGCCAGCGTCGATTTTCCCGCCGCCGACGGCCCGATCACGCCCAGCGCCTGACCCGGCTCCACCCGGAACGACACGTTGCGCAGCGTCGGGTTGCGCACGCCGGGCGGCGCGGCGGTCACGCCCTGCGCCTCCAGCAGCCCCTTCGGCGCGGGCAGCGGCGTATGCTTGGGCTCGGGCGGCGTGGTCGAGAGCAGTTCCTTGAGGCTCGACCAGCCCTTGAAGGCGCGCTGCATCACCGCCCACTGGCCGATCGCCTGCTCCACCGGCGCCAGCGCCCTGCCCATCAGGATCGACCCGGCGATCATCACGCCCGCGGAGATCGTGCCCTCGATCGCCAGCAGGGCGCCGAGGCCGAGCATCGCGGATTGCAGAAAGAATCGCAGCGTCTTGGAGGTGACGGCGTAGCCCGAGGTGGCGTCCGACGCCGCGATCTGCGCCCCCAGCGCGCCGTCGCGCAACTTCGCCCAGCGGTCGAGCGCGGCGGTGCGCATGCCCATGCCCTGCACCGTCTCGCCTTCGCGGCGCAGGATCTCGGCGAATCCTTCGGAGCGCGCCGAGGCTTCGGCGGATGCGCCCAGCGGCGCGCGGGCGCGCCGCTCGTTCAGAATCGCGATGATGAACAGCACCAGCCCGCCGCCGATGGCCAAGAGCCCCAGGCTCCAGTGGAACATGAAGATCAGCCCAAGGAACAGCGGCGCCCAGGGCGCGTCGAAAAAGGCGAACGGCGCCGGGCCGGACAGCGCGCGCTGGATCGATTCGAGGTCGCGCAGCCCCGAGCTTGGCTTGCCGCGCTCATCGGGCGAGATCGCGCGGCGCAGCACCGCGTCGAAAACCCGCCGGTCGAGCAGCGCCTGAAACCGGGCGCCGGCGCGCGACAGCACCCGCGTCCGCGCGAAATCCAGCACGCCCATCAGCGCAAACAGCGCCGTGATCAGCAAAAACAGCGTCAGCAGCGTCGCCTCCGACCGGCTGGCGAGCACCCGGTCATAGACCTGGAGCATGAACAGCGGCCCGGTCAGCATCAGCAGGTTGACGAAAAAGCTGAACACCGCCACGCCGATGAACAGCGTGCGCGACGCCGCCAGCGCGCCGCGCAGTTCGGCCAGTCCATGGTCGGCGTTCCGGTTCATGACACCCCCGGTAAAAGACACTGATGGCGCGTGACGCGCCCCGGTTAAGATGTAGCCAATATGTGATGCAATAGCATGGCGGCGTTTCGCGGGCGACACACGCCCGCTTTGTCGTGCTTGATGGTCTTGAACATTGTCGGCTTTGCGGCCAGAGGAATGTTACGCAGGACCAGGCGGGGCGATCCCGCCTGACGAATGGAGGCTGTTGCGCTCATGACGTTCAAATCCGCAAAGGGGGCGCTCGGCGTTCTGGCGCTGTCGGCGCTGGCGGGCTGCGCGGTCGAGGCCGAACCCGGCGCTCTGATCGCCGACCCGTACGAGAACGTCAACCGTGCGGTGCACAGTTTCAACGTCGCCGCCGACACCGTGGCGCTGCGTCCCGCGGCCATCGCCTATGACGCGGTGACGCCCGCGTTGTTCCAGCACATGATCGGCAACTTTGTTGATCACCTGCGCCTGCCGGTGGTTTTCTTCAACAACATCTTCCAGGGCGACGTGGATGAGGCGCTGGCGACGCTGGGCCGATTCGGCGTCAACACCATCGTCGGCGCGGGCGGTCTGCTCGACCCTGCCACCGAGTTCGGCCTGCCGTATGACCCGACCGATTTCGGCCTCACGCTGGCGTCGCATGACGCCAACGAGGGGCCGTTCATCATGCTGCCGCTGTTCGGCCCCTCCACCGGGCGCGACGCGGTGGGCAGGCTGGTCGATTTCGGCCTCGATCCGCTGACCTATGTCACGGTCGGCGACGGTCTGGGCCAGACGCTGGCCACGGTCGGGCGCTTCACCGTGCCGCCGGTGGTCGCGCGCTCCGAAAATTTCGAGATCGTGGATCAGGTGCTCTACGAGAGCGAGGACAGCTATGTCACCTTGCGGGCGGCGTATGTCCAAAGCCGCCGCGCTCAGGCTGCACATGGCGTTGTGGATGTCGAGAGCCTTCCCGATATCTTCGGCGAGTGAGTCGCGCCTTTCGCAAGGCGGCGGCGCCCATCGAAAGTGAGAGAGACAGATGATGCAGATGACCCGCCGCCGATTCGCGCTCAGCCTGATCGCGCTGGGCGCGCTGGCGCCGCTGGCGCCTGCGCGCGCGACCGACGTGGCCGCCGCGCGGAATTTCATCGAGACGATGGGTGACCATCTCATCGAAATCCTGCGCACCGCCAAGCCGGGGCAGGAGCGCGCGGACGAGTTTCTCACGCTGTTTCGCCGCGCGGCGGCGCTGCCGCAGATCGGCCGTTTCACCATGGGGCTGAACTGGCGGCAGATGTCTGAGGCGCAGCAGGCGGCGTTTCTTGAGGCTTTCGAGGCCCATGCGGTGCGCAGCTACACCAAGAGCATCGGCAATTACAACGGCCAGACGCTGGTGGTGACCGGCGCGCAGGACGCCGGCGCGCGCGGCGTTCTGGTCAGCAGCGCGCTGCGCGCCGCAGGCGTGCAGGACGTGAAGCTCGACTGGCTGGTGAGCGACCGCAGCGGCGATCTGCGGATCGTGGACGTGGTGGCCGAGGGCGTGTCGCTCGCCATCACCCAGCGCGAGGAGTTCGCCGCGATGGTGGAGGCGCGGCAGGGCGACATCGACCGCTTCATCGCCGACCTGCGCGGCTAAGGCGGCGTCGGCGCGCCTTGCGCTGCGCCGTCGCCGGGCGCAAGGGTCGGGCGGCGACGGCGGGCGACGGCGGGCGACCATTGAGGGCGGCGACGGGGGGCGGACATGCGGTTCTTGCCGAAATTGCTGGCGAAGGCCGTGCGCAAGGGCCGTCTCACCGTCACCGGCCCAGATGGCGAGAGCCATGTGTTCGGCGATGGAGACGGCCCGCACGCGGCGATCAGAATCACAGACCGCAGCTTTGATTGGCGCATTTTCCTCAACCCGGAGCTGAATGCGGGCGAGGCGTTCATGGACGGCGCGCTGATCATGGAGCAGGGCGACATCTATGACCTGATGGAGGTGTTCTTCGTCAACAAGCGCCACTTCAACGCCACGCCAAGCCAGATCTTCTGGAACGGACTGGCGCGGCGCGGGCGGCGGCTGCTGACCTACAACACCCTGTCGCGGGCGATGCGCAACGCGCAGGCGCATTACGACATCGGCAACGACCTCTACCGGCTGATGCTCGACGCCGACATGCAGTATTCCTGCGGCTACTGGGCCGACGGCGCCCAGACGCTGGAGGCGGCGCAGACCGCGAAAAAGCGCCACATCGCCGCCAAGCTTGACCTCAAGCCGGGGCAGCGGGTGCTCGACATCGGCTGCGGCTGGGGCGGCATGGCGCTGTATCTGGCGGCGGTGGCGGATGTGGAGGTGGTGGGCGTCACGCTCGCCGAGGAGCAGCTCAAGATCGCTCGGGCGCGTGCGCAAGCGGCGGGGCTGGCCGACCGGGTGCGATTCGAGTTGTGCGATTATCGCAAGGTGGAGGGATCGTTCGACCGCGTCGTGTCGGTGGGGATGCTGGAGCATGTCGGGATCGATCAGCTTCCGGCGTATTTTCTGACCTTGCGCGACCGGCTGAGCGCCGACGGCGTGGCGCTGATCCACTCGGTCAGTCGCCGCGGGCCGCCCGGCGTGACCGGCCCGTTCATCCGCAAGCACATCTTCCCCGGCGGCTATTCCCCCGCGCTGTCCGAGACCATGGCGGCGGTGGAGACCTCCGGCCTCTGGACGCTCGACATCGAGATCTGGCGGCTGCACTACGCCGAGACGCTGCGCGCCTGGCGCCAGCGGTTTTTCGCCGCGCAGGATCAGTTGCCGGCGCGCTATGACGCGCGGTTCCGGCGGATGTGGGATTTCTACCTCGCCGGTTGCGAAGGCTCGTTCCGCTATGGCGGCGCCACGGTTTTCCAGCTTCAGCTCGGCGCCGCGCGCGACGCGGCGCCGCTGACGCGCGACTACATCGACCGCGCCAAGGCGGCGCTGCTGGCGCGCGAGGCTGACGCCTTGCCCGGCCTGCTCGCCTCGACCGACGCGGCGTTCAACGCTGGACGCGGCGACGCTGGACGCTAGGGTGCGTCGGGCGACGCTCCCTTATCTCAGGATGACCCGATGACCGATCTTGGCGCCCTGGCGGCGCAGCTTGTGGACGCCGCGCTGAAGGCGGGGGCGGATGCGGCGGACGCGCTGGCGATGTCCGGCGCCGACGTGTCGATCGCGGTGCGCGGCGGCGCGCTGGAGGAGGCCGGGCGCAGCGAGACGCTCGATTTCGGCGTGCGCGCGCTGGTGGGCAGGCGGCAGGCCTGCGTCTCCGCCTCCGACGCGCGGCCCGACACGATCCGCGCGCTGGCCGAGCGCGCGGTGGCGATGGCGCGCGAAGCCCCCGAGGACCGCTGGTGCGGGCTGATGGACGCAGGCGCGCTGGGCGCGCCCGTCGATCCCGCGACGCTGATGCTTCAGGACGCCGCCGCCGCGCCCGAACCCGCCGCGCTTCAGGCGCTGGCGCTGGAGGCCGAGGCGGCGGCGCGCGGCGTGGCGGGCGTGGCGCAGGTGGACAGCGCGCAGGCCAGCCATGGCCGCACCGCGCTGGCGCTGGCGGCGTCAAACGGCTTTCACGGCGGCTATGCGCGCACCACGGTCGGCCTGTCGGTCTCGGCCATCGCGGGCGAGGGGACCGCGATGGAGGGCGATTACGACTACGCCGCGCGCCGCCGCATGGCCGATCTGCCCTCGCCGGGCGAGATCGGCCGCCGCGCGGGCGCGCGCGCGGTGGCGCGGCTCAACCCGCGCAAGGCGCCCTCCGGCGCGTTCCCGGTGCTGTTCGACCGCCGCGTGGCGCCCTCGCTGATCGGGCATCTGCTGGCGGCGGCCAACGGCGCGGCGGTGGCGCGCGGGGCGAGTTGGCTGTCGGGGCGGATGGGCGAGGCGGTGCTGCCAGACTGGGCCGACGTGCTGGAGGATCCACTGCTGCCCGGCGGCCCCGCGTCGCGGCCGTTCGACGCCGAGGGCGTGGCGGCGCGGGCGCAGCCCGTGGTGACGGGCGGGCGGCTGGCGCGCTGGCTGCTGGACGGGGCGACGGCGCGGCAATTGGGGCTTGAGACCACCGGCAACGCGCGGCGCGGCGTCTCCTCGCCGCCGAGCCCTGGCGCGAGCAACATCCGGATCAGCATCGGCGACCGCTCGCCGCAGGCGCTGATGGCCGAGATGGGGCGCGGGCTCATGGTCACCTCGCTGATGGGCGCCAGCGTCAACCCCACCACCGGCGCCTACAGCCGCGGCGCGGCGGGGTTCTGGATCGAGAACGGCGCGATCGCGCATCCGGTCTCGGAGGCGACCATCGCCGGGTCGCTGCCCGACTTCCTGCGCCGGATGATCGCGGCCGACGACCCCGACCCCTACGCCGCCACCTCGGTTCCCGCGCTGCTGGTGGAGGGTCTCGTTGTCGCCTGAGGACGACCGCGCGCTGCTGGCCGGGGCGGCGCGCGCGGGCGGCGATGCGGCGATGACGTTCTTTCGCCGCGACCCGAAGCGATGGGACAAGCCGGGCGAGGCCGGGCCGGTCACCGAGGCCGATCTGGCGGTGGACGCGCTGCTGACGCAAACCTTGCGCGCCGCGCGGCCCGGCTATGGCTGGCTGTCGGAGGAGACGCCCGACGACGCCGCGCGGCTGAGCCATGAGACGGTGTTCATCGTCGATCCCATCGACGGCACCCGCGCCTTCATCGCGGGCGAGACCGGCTGGTGCGTGGCGCTGGCGGTGGCGCGGGCCGGGCGGATCACGGCGGCGGCGGCGTGGTTCCCCGCGCTGGGCGCGCTCTACACGGCGGCCGAGGGGCGGGGGGCCTTGCGCGACGGCCAGCCGATCCGCCATTCGGGGCGCAGCGCGCTGGGCGGCGCCGCCGTGCTGGCGGGCGCGGCGCAGCTGGGGCCTGAGCACTGGCCCCACGGCGCGCCGCCGGTGACGCGCAGCCTGCGCCCGTCGCTGATCCAGCGGATCTGTCTGGTGGCCGACGGCGGTTTTGACGCGACGCTGAGCTTTCGCAGGACGTGGGAATGGGACATCGCCGCCGGCGCGCTGATCGCGTCCGAAGCCGGGTGCGCCGTGACCGACGGCGCGGGCGCGCCGCTGCGCTTCAACGCCGCCGACCCGCGCGCGGAGGGGCTGATCGTGGCGCCGCCGCCGCTGCACGCCGCGCTGATGGACCGGCGGCGGCGCTGACTCCTCCCCCCCGCGCGCACAGGCGCGCGGCGTTGACCCCTGCGCGCGCGCGGCTATGGTGCGCGCGACCCCGGCGGCGCGCGGCGCCCCGATCGGCAACGGAGCGCGTCCATGACCGTCAGGCTGCATCTCGTGTTCGGCGGCGAACTGAAGCACCCGCAATCGGGCGACTTCGTCGATCCTTCGGCGCTGGACGTGGTCGGGATCTATCCCAATTACGCCAAGGCGCATGATGCGTGGAAGGCCGCCTCGCACCGCACGGTGGACAATGCGAAGATGCGCTATTTCATCGCCCACCTGCACCGCCTGCTCGACGCCGACGACGAGAGCAGCGAGGAGGCCGACAAGGCCTGAGCCGCCGGCGATGCGCCTGCGCGATTTCTCCTCCGGCGCCGCGATCCGCGCGCTTGGCTGGCTGGGCGCCGCCTATATCCGGCTTGCGTGGGCGACGACGCGCTGGCGGGTGGAGGGGCTTGAGCATCGCCAGGCGCTGATCGCCGCGCCGGGGCCGCTGATCGGCGCGTTCTGGCACAACAGGATCGTGTTCTCGCCGATGACGCGGCTGCCGGGGCGGCGCGCCCATGCGGTGATCTCCGCCAACCGCGACGGCGAGTTCATGGCCGCGGTGGCGCGCAGCTTCGGTGTGGCGCTGATCCGCGGCTCCAGCGCCGACCCGCGCAAGCCGATGAAGGACAAGGGCGGGCGCGCGGCCTACGCGGCGTCGCTGCGCGCCCTGCGCGCGGGCGACACCGTGGTGATCGCGGTGGACGGCCCGCGCGGGCCGAGGATGCGCGTTCAGCCCGGCGCGGCGGCGCTGGCGCTCGCGGCGTCGGCGCCGATCGCGCCGGTCGCCTTCGCCACGCGGCGCGGGCGCTATCTGGATAGCTGGGACCGGTTTTTGCTGCCCTGGCCGTTCGACAGCGGCGTGATGGTCTATGGCGCGCCGCTGCCGCCGCCCGCCAGGGCGACGCCCGGAGCGATGGAGGCGCACCGCCAGGCGCTGGAGGCGGCGCTGACCGAGGTGAGCCGGCGCGCCGACACTCTGGCGGGCCGTGCGCCGATCGCCGCCGCGCCGCAAGCATGAGCGCGTCGTCGGCATGAGCCCCGCGCTGACGCTCTATCTTCTCGCCGCGCGGCTGGCGGCGCCGTTCGCGCGGCTGCTGCTGGCGCGGCGCGCGGCGCGGGGCAAGGAGGATCCGGCGCGGCTGGGCGAGCGGATGGGGCTGCCCGGCCTGCCGCGCCCGGCGGGGCAGTTGGTCTGGCTGCACGGCGCCAGCGTCGGCGAGGCGATGGCGGCGCTGGCGCTGATCGCGCGGATGGGCGCGGCGCGCCCCGGTCTGGCGTTCCTGCTGACCACCGGCACGCTGACCTCGGCGCGGCTGGCGGCCCCGCTCATGCCGCCGCGCGCGCGCCACCAGTTCGCGCCGCTGGACGCCTGGGCCTTCGTGACGCGGTTCCTCGACCATTGGCGCCCCGATCTGAGCGCGCGCATCGACAGTGAGCTGTGGCCCGCCACGCTGGTCGCCGCGGCGCGGACGGGCGCGCCGCTGGCGCTGGTGAACGGGCGCATCTCGGCGCGCTCGCGGCAAGGCTGGGCTTGGGCGCCGGGCATGGCGCGCGCGCTGATGCGCCGCTTCGCGCTGATCTCGGCGCAGGACGACGCCAGCGCGGCGCGGTTCGTCGCGCTGGGCGCCGATCCCGCGCGGGTGCGCGTCGGCGGCGCGCTGAAGGCCGCCGCGCCGCCGCCCGCCGCCGACCCCGACGCGCTCGCCGCCCTGCGCGCGGCGGTCGGCGCGCGCCCGGTCTGGGTGGCGGCCAGCACCCACGCGCCCGAAGAGGCGCTGGCGCTGGCCGCCCATGCCGCAAGCGCGATCCCCGGTCTGCTCACCCTGATCGCGCCGCGCCACCCCGAGCGCGGGGCGGAGGTCGCGGCGCTGGCGCAAGGGCAGGGGCTGACGGTCACGCGGCGGTCGCTGGGGCAGGGGATCGACGGCGCCGCCGTCCATGTCGCCGACACGCTGGGCGAGATGGGCTTGTGGTATCGGCTGGCGCCGTTCGCCTTCATCGGCGGCTCGGTCGCGCCGCTGGGCGGGCACAACCCCTATGAGCCTGCGGCGCTGGGCGCGGCGCTGGCGCATGGACCCCATGTGGAGAACTTCGCCGACGCCTATGCGGCGCTGGCCGGCGCGGCGCGGCTGGTGTCGGACGCCGACGATCTGGCGGCGGCGCTGCGCTGGGCGCTGGCGCCGGGCGGGGGCCTGAGCGCCGAAGCGGCGGCGGCGGCGCGGGCGGGAGCGGCGGCGCTGGCGCCCGACGCCGACGCGCTGGAGGAGGCCGCCGCCGCGCTGCTGGCGCTGCTGGACGGGCGCGGCTGATGCGCGCGCCGGGCTTCTGGTCGAACCCGCCCGAGGCGCCGGGCCTGGCCGCGCGGCTGCTGACGCCGCTGGGCTGGCTCTGGGCGTCGGCGGGGCGGCTGCGGCGCAGGCTTGCGCACCCGGCGCGCGCGCCGATCCCGGTGATCTGCGTCGGCAACCTCACGGCGGGGGGCGCGGGCAAGACGCCCACCGTGATCGCGCTGCTGGCGGCGCTGAACGCGCGCGGCGTCGCCGCCCATGCGGTGACGCGCGGCCATGGCGGGCGGGAGCGCGGGCCGCACCGCGTCGATCCGCTGCGCGACGACGCCGCCCGCGTCGGCGACGAGCCGCTGCTGCTGGCCGCCTGGGCGCCGGTCTGGGTGGCGCGCGACCGGGCGGCGGGGGCGATGGCGGCGGCGCGCGCCGGGGCGGCGGTCGCGGTGCTGGACGACGGCCACCAGAACCCCGGCCTGCTCAAGGATCTGTCGCTGGTGGTGGTGGACGCGGGCGCGGGCTTTGGGAACGGGCGGCTGATCCCCGCCGGACCGCTGCGCGAGACCGTCGCCGAAGGGCTGGCCCGCGCCGACGCCGTCGCGCTGATCGGCGAGGACGCCGAGGCGCAGGCGACGCTGGCGCGCTGGCCCGCGCTGGCCGCCCTGCCGGTGCTGCGCGCGCGGCTGAGACCGCTGGCGACCGGCCTGCCGCTGGACGGCGCCGCGGTGGTGGCCTTCGCCGGCATCGGGCGGCCGGAGAAGTTCTTCGCCACGCTGCGGTCCCTCGGCGCGCGGCTGCTCGCCGCCCACGCCTTTCCCGATCACGCGCCCTACGCGCCGCGCGTGCTGCGCCGCATGATCGCCGAGGCGCGCGCGGCCGACGCGATGCTGGTGACGACCGAAAAGGACGCCGCGCGCCTGCCGCCCGCGTTCCGCGCCGAAGTGATGGCGCTGCCGGTGCGGCTGGCGTTCGACGACCCTGCGGCGCTGGAGGCGCTGCTGGATCGGATCATCGGCCGCTGAGCGCGCCCCTCACCCCGACCCTCTCCCCGGCGGAGAGAGGGGGCGATATCGGCGCCGTCAGCGCGAAACGCGCCGCCGCCCTCACAGATTTCGCCCCCTCTCCCGCGTGCGGGAGAGGGTAGGGGTGAGGGGCGTGCCCGCGCTCAGCCCTTGGTGATCGCGATCTTGCGGCCCGCCGGGATGGCGTCGCCGTGCTTGGCGATCTTCAGCGTCAGCACGCCGTCCTTGAACGCCGCCTCGATCTTGCTCTGGTCGGCGTCGGCGGGCAGGCGGAAGGTGCGCTGAAAGGCGCCGTATTCGCGCTCGGTGAAGAACCAGGTCTTGCCTTCCTCGGTGCGCTCGGCGCGCTTTTCGCCCTTCACGATCATCGCGCCGTCGTGCACCGAGATGTCGATGTCGTCGATGCTGACGCCCGGCAGCTCAAGCGTGATCTCATAGCCGTCGGCGTCGGTGGCGGCCTCAGAACGCGGCGCGACCCATTCCGCGACGCGCTCGCCCGCCTGACGCAACGGATCCAGCACCGAAGGCCACCAGCCGCGCTGTTCGGTTTTCTCAACCATCTCCGCATCCTCCCGAGTCGATAAGGGGTGATGCGGAAAAGTTAATGTGTCTGGCCCGCGCCCGCCTTGACGTGGATCAAGCCCGCCTCACCACCACCGCTCGGGCCGCGCCGAGAACCCCGCCGCGCGCTCCAGCGCATAGGCGTCGTTCAGCAGCGCCGCCTCGCCCCAGGGCTGGCCGATCAGCTGCAGGCCCAGCGGCAGGCCCTCCGCGCTCAGCCCCGCCGGAACCGAGATCGCGGGCAGCCCGGCGAGGTTCACCGTCACGGTGAACACGTCGTTGAGATACATCGCCACCGGGTCGTCGGCGGGCACCTCTCCCAGCGCGAAGGCGGGCGAGGGGGTGGCGGGGGTCAGGATCGCATCCACGCCCGCCGCGAACGCCTGCTCGAAGTCGCGCCGGATCAGCGCGCGCACCTTCTGGGCGCGCAGGTAATAGGCGTCGTAGAAGCCTGCGCTCAGCACATAGGCGCCGATCATCACCCGGCGCCGCACCTCGGCGCCAAAGCCCTCCGCCCGCGTCGCCTCATACATCTCGGTGATCGCGGCGCCGTGGGGCAGTTCGGCGCGCAGGCCGTAGCGCACGCCGTCATAGCGCGCGAGGTTCGACGACGCCTCGGCCGGCGCGATGATGTAATAGGCGGGCAGGGCATATTTCGTATGCGGCAAGGAGATGTCCACCACCTCGGCCCCCGCATCGGCCAGCATGGCGCGGCCGTTGTCCCACAGCGCCGCGATCTCCGCCGACAGGCCGTCGAGGCGGTATTCCTTCGGCACGCCGATCCGCCGCCCGCGAATGTCGCCGGTCAGCGCCGCCTCGAAGTCGGGAACCGGCTGCGGGGCCGAGGTGCTGTCGCGGTCGTCCTCGCCGCTCATGGCGCGCAGCAGGATCGCGGCGTCGCGCACGGTTTTCGCCATCGGCCCGGCCTGATCCAGCGACGAGGCGTAGGCGACGATCCCCCAGCGCGAGCAGCGCCCGTAGGTTGGCTTGATCCCGACGATGCCGCTGAACGCGGCGGGCTGGCGGATCGAGCCGCCGGTGTCGGTGCCGGTGGCGCCGAGGCAGAGGTCCGCCGCCACCGCCGCCGCCGAGCCGCCCGATGAGCCGCCCGGCGTGAGCGGCCGGTTGTCGCCCCTGCGCCGCCACGGCGAGGCGCAGGGGCCGTAGCACGAGGTCTCGGTGCTGCTGCCCATGGCGAATTCGTCCATGTTCAGCTTGCCCAGCATCACCGCGCCTTCGGCCCACAGCCTGGCCGTCACGGTGCTCTCATAGGGCGGCGTGAAGCCGCGCAGGATGTCGGAGGCGGCCTGCGAGCGCACGCCTTCGGTGCAGAACAGATCCTTGATCCCCAGCGGCGCGCCGCACAGATCGGGCGCGTCGCCCGCCGCCAGCCGCGCGTCGGCGGCGTCGGCCATCGCCAGCGCCCTCTCCGGGGTCTTTGTCACCACGGCGTTCAGCGCGCCCGCCGCGTCGATGGCGCCGAGGCAGGCCTGCGTCAGCTCCCGCGCGGAAAAATCCCTTGCGCGCAGCCCCTTGCGGGCCTCAGTGATGGTCAGGGCGTTGAGCGCGGTCATTCCACCACCTTCGGCACGGCGAAAAAGCCCTCGCGCGTCAGCGGCGCGTTGGCGAGGATGTCGTCGCGGCG
>Ga0100380_10005119_pt1 | contig 13595 bp, 7 predicted proteins | sample CryGeymeta201504_FD_80417 | JGI IMG/M metagenome (GOLD analysis project Ga0100380, IMG submission 80417) | Groundwater microbial communities from Crystal Geyser aquifers in Utah, USA - Crystal Geyser metaG 2015-04 | ecosystem: Environmental > Aquatic > Deep subsurface > Groundwater | place: USA... | reverse complement strand
TGAAACTGGTGACCAGAAAAGCGTACGGGTATCGCCTATTCAAGACCATTCGGATCGCGCTGTTTCATACACTTGGCCACCTGCCAGAGCCCGAACACGCCCACAGATTTACCTGAAGAGGCCGAAACCATTCGGGTGAGGCTCCTGAAAGTTGGCGCACTCGTCTCCGTCAGCTGCCGGCGCGTCAAGGTCGCGTTGAGTAGCGTGTTTCCGCTTCAAAGAGTCTTTGTCCAAGCAGTCGCGCAGCTTCGGGCGGCCTACCCGCCGTAGCAACGGGCGCTGGACCGGAAAACCAGAAGCCATCAACGTCCACAGGGACTCGTGCGCCCTCCACCAACAACAGGTGCAACGACGATGCCCATCACATCAACAGCAGCCTCCAATGGGGACATATATTGTCCCATATCTGGGGCGAAAATTAGTTTTGGCAACGAGACTTCCGACTCTGATCGACGGACGACGGACGTCCGTGCAAAATCGGGCACTTCAAGAAACCTGGTGAGAAATACGGGCTAGAGGTGATGCCAACGGGTATTCATCTGGCGAAAGAGATGGCAGGTGGTGAGCCGTGCTGCCGCCGTGATGGCCAACCGTCATCAATTGAAGATAGGGTGTCGCAACCTCAAAGATCGCCCCTACTGAGTTCTGGGGATACTCTGGCGAGGAGCACGCTCGATTTTGGGCGTTCGCCGATCGCGCGCGCGCTGGCTTCGTTGCATGCCGAGAGCCCCAATTCCTTGTGATTGGTCATCGAGTGCCACATCAATGTAGAATGTCGTGAATTGAATCGTGTTCTCCCGCTTTCGAGTTGGAGAACTCGCAGCCAGGAATGGCGGAGAGTCGTGTAAACCCGAAGGGTTGCGCGCAGGACGCGCGCGACAACTTGGAGCGAGAGATGAGAACGGTTGACCTCATTGTTGCCAAACGCGACGGACACGCCATTCCCACCGACGCAATCGAGGCGTTCGTCGCTGGCGTCAGCTCAGGAAGCATTCCAGACTATCAGACCTCCGCGTTCCTGATGGCGGTGTACTTCCGCGGCATGGAGACCGAGGAGCTGGTCGCCTACACCAGGGCGATGCTGAACTCCGGGAATACGATCCACTTGCCGGCGCTGGCCAGCGAAATCAAGGTCGACAAGCACTCGACGGGCGGCGTCGGCGACAAGGTCTCCTTGACCTTGGCGCCAATGGTCGCGGCCTGCGGTCTCTACATCCCCATGATCAGCGGCCGCGGTTTGGGGCACACCGGCGGGACGCTGGACAAACTCGAGTCGATTCCCGGCATGAACGTCGAGCTCAGCGCCGCCGAGTTCGAGCGCTGTGTGGCCGACGTTGGCTTCGCGATTTCCGGGCAGACCTCCGAGTTGGTCCCCGCCGACAAAAAGCTCTACGCGATGCGAGACGTCACTGGAACGGTGCCCTCCATTCCGCTCATCGCCGCGTCGATTATGAGCAAGAAGCTCGCAGAAGGGCTCGACAGCCTCGTCCTCGACGTCAAAGTCGGGAGCGGTGCCTTCATGAAGACCCTCCCCGAGGCGCGGCGGCTCGCCAAGACCATGATCTCCATCGGCGAGGGAATGGGCTGCCGCACCAGCGCGCTGCTCACGGACATGAACCAACCTCTGGGCCGCCGCGTGGGCCACGCCAACGAGGTGTTCGAGGCCATCGAGACCTTGCGCGGTGAGGGACCCGACGACACCACCGCCCTCTGCTTGGCGCTGGGCGAGGAGATGCTGCAGCTCGCCGGGCGCTCGCAGGGTGAGGCCAAGGCCGCGTTGACCGACGCCATCGAGAGCGGTCGCGCCCTCGACGCCTTCCGCCGCTTCGTCAGGGCGCAAGGCGGTGACCCGCGAGTGGCCGACGACCCGCTCGGTATCCTGCCCTCCGCACCCCACAAGCTGAAGGTCCGCGCCGGTCGCGATGGGACGGTGTCCGCGTTTGACTGCGCGGCCGTAGGGCACGCCTGCGGTGTCCTCGGTGGTGGGCGAGCGACGGCCTCGGACACCATCGACTTTGGCGTTGGCATCGAGGTCCTCGTGAAGATTGGCGACCGCGTCAAGCAGGGCCACCCACTGTTCAAAGTCACCTATCGAGACGAGGCCAAGGCCGCCTCCGCGACCGCGCTGCTCTCCGACTCCGTCGTGCTCTCCGACGAGCCTGTTGCATCTCGGCCTTTGGTATACGAACGTCTGGATAAGAACTCGTAGCCAGGGATGGCGGAGAGTCGTGCAAACCCGCAGGGTTGCGCGCACGATGCGCGCAACAACTCATAGCCAGGGCGGCGGAGAGTCGTGCAAACCCGCAGGGTTGCGCGCACGATGCGCGCAACAACTCGTAGCCAGGGAGGGTGCGTCCCGCACCAGGTCTGGCCCAAGCCACATAGGTGATGGCGTGTTTAGGGCGATCACGACGACGTATCGAATCTTGGGTTGGTTCTTGGTGGCCACCTGCGTGCTGCTGATGGTCTTGGGAGCACTGGCCGCGCCTGGCCGTTCGTCTGCCGCGGACGGCGTGAGCGAGGGACCGAGCCAGCATTCTGCCAACTACTTGCCTGGGGACGACGTGCGTCTCGAGCGGGCCTCTTTGATGGCCAAGAAACGCGCCGAGGACTCGAGCGACTGGCTCAGCCGTGGCGTCAGCATCTTCGGAATCTTCGGCCTCGTGGGCATCGCCTGGCTCTTCTCCACCGACCGAAAAGCCATAAAGTGGCGCATCGTCGTCGTGGGGACCGGGCTGCAGCTGACTTTCGCCATCTTCATTCTGTGGACTCCGCTGGGGCGCGCCCTCTTCGAGGGCTTGAACGACGCAGTGATGAAGCTGCTGGAGTTCACCAGAGCGGGTTCGGACTTCCTCTTTCGCTCGTTCGTGACGGGCTCGGTGGAACCGTCCTTGGTGAACTTCACGTTCGGCATCCTGCCGACCATCATCTTCTTCAGCTCCTTGATGACGGTCCTCTACCACCTCGGTGTGATGCAGATTCTCGTACGTTGGATGAGCGCGGTGATGGTTCGGCTCATGGGCACCTCGGGCAGCGAGACCCTCTCGGCCTCGGCCAACATCTTCGTCGGTCAAACCGAAGCTCCCCTCGTCGTCAAGCCCTACGTGGCGACCATGACCCGTTCGGAGCTCATGGCGGTGATGACCGGAGGCTTTGCGACCGTCGCCGGCGGCGTGCTGGCGGCCTACGTCGCGATGCTCTCGCCCTCCTTCCCAGACATCGCCGGACATCTCATCGCGGCGAGCGTGATGAGCGCGCCGGCGGCCCTGGTGATCTCGAAGGTCATGATGCCAGAGACCGAGGAGTCGGTGACCATGGGGGTCGTGAAGCTCCCCGACGAGCGTCCCGACGCCAACGCCATCGACGCCGCGGCGCGCGGTGCAAGTGAGGGCATGAAGCTGGCGCTCAACGTGGGAGCCATGCTCCTGGCGTTCATCGCCTTGGTTGCCCTGTTGAATGCCGTGATCGGGCTGCCCTCGAACCTCCACAACAGTGACGCCCTGCAGAACATCAACAACGTCCTCGTCAGCGGCGCGGGCTCGGCTCCCGAGGGCTGCAGCGACCCCGCGGACAGCAAAGCGACGGTGCGCTGCGCCTATGAGGCGCTCGTCACCATCGCCAATCAGCGCGGCATCGTGATTCCCGAGGACCTGCGAACGCTCGAGGGCGAGGAGGATCAACAGCTCACGACGGTCGAGGCGTTGGGCGCCGAGGTCGCGGCCCAACTCGAGGTGGCTCACCCACTGGTCGGCTCCAGCGCGCTGGAGGACTGCCGCGGGGGCCGCGTCGCGGCCTGTGGTGCGGTCTTGACGCTCACCCAATCCGACACTTGGACCACCAAGCTCGAGGCGCCAGATTTCTGGCCATTCATCACGCTGGAGCTGCTTTTGGGTTGGCTCTTCTTTCCGATGGCGTGGCTCATGGGCGTGCCCTGGGAAGACTGTCACGCGGTGGGGCAGCTGTTGGGCGAGAAGATGGTGCTCAACGAGCTCATCGCCTACCTGCACCTGACCGAGATCATCGACACATTGCGCTTCCGCTCCATCGTCATCTGCACCTACGCGCTGTGTGGCTTCGCCAACTTCAGCTCGATCGCCATCCAAATTGGTGGCATCGGCAGCATCGCTCCGTCACGACGCCATGACCTCTCTCGATTGGGCATGCGCGCGATGATCGCCGGGACCATCGCGGCGTTCATGACCGCGACCATCGCAGGGGCGCTGGTCTACTAGTCGTCCTCGTCTTCAACGCCTTCGGGTGGGGCCGCGTTGCGGTTGCCGAAGAGGTAGGCGATGCCGATAGAGAGGAGATAGAGCAGCATGATGGGCCCGGCCAACATGAGCTGCGTCATGACGTCAGGCGGCGTTAGGATGGCGCCGACAACGAAGGCGCCAACGACAAAGCCGCGCCAGTGTCGCAGCAGTGTCTTGTGGTTGATCATGCCGACCCAGCTCAGGAACAGCACGACGACGGGCAGCTCGAAGACAACGCCAAAGGCGAGCATCAGCTTGGTAGCCACACCGAAGTACTCGTCCATGGTGATCTGTGACTGCACGTCGAAGAGTTCGGTCTGGAAGCCCACTCCCATCAAGGCCTCGAGGCCCGTGGGCAGAACGACGTAGCGGCAGAAGAGCGCGCCACCGACGAAGAAGAGGGAGCCGAAGAGCACGAAGGGCAGGACGGCCTTTTTCTCTCGGGGATAGAGACCCGGGGCGACGAACTTCCAGATTTGGTAGAGGACCGCTGGGCTCGCGACGAACAGCCCAGCCAGGAACGAGACCTTCAGGTAGACTAGGAAAGGCTCGACGGGGTTGAGAAAGTAGACCGACTTCTTGTTTTCGGGCAGCGCATCCATGAGGGGCATCAAGAGCCAAGCGTAGAGGGTCTCGGCGAAAAAGAAACAGATGAGGACACCGACGACGAGCGCCACCGCGGCGCGGATGAGCCGCGTCCTCAGCTCGTTGAGGTGCTCCAAGAACCCCATCCGCGCTTCGTCGTTGAGGGTCTCGTTCTCGGCACGCAGTCGGTCAAACATTGGAACGCCCCTTCGCCCTGGAGATTGGGACCACCTCGAGGTGCGCCTCGGTGTGGGCGGACTGGGGAGCGAGCAGGAGCACGTTCAGCGCACTGCTGCGAGGAGTCTGCGCCACACCCAGCGCCACGTCCCGCGTGCCGATGGGGAGCGCCTTGCCTTGGTTGCGAGCCTTGAGCGTCGCAGCGATGTCGGCGTTGGACCTGGGGACAGTCGCCGCCGGGAGATGTCGGGGGGGGCTCGCTGCAGCTCCCGCTGGCAAGCTGGCGCTGGCGCCCTTCTGAGTGGGGCGAGTCTCCTTGCGCGCGATGTTGCGGATGCGCAGGTCGGCACGGACATCTTCGATGTCGATGGTGCGACGGACCTCGGCCGCGGCCTTGCGCATCTCGCTGACGAAGCCGCCAAGGGTTCGGGCGATTTTGGGGATCCTCTTCGGGCCGAAGACGATCAAGGCCAACATCATCACGACCGCGATCTCCGGCAGGGACATTCCAAACATCGAAACGCTCCAGGCTCGTCAATCGTAACGAATGCCCTCGAGTGGCGGGAGCTGTGCCGCCCACCACGACGGATAGAGGGTGGCGAAGAAGCTGATCGCGAGCGCACACAGGCCAACCAGGCCAAACTCCAAAGGAACCATCTTCACCGGCAGCCGATCGATCAGGTACACCTGCGGGTCTAGGCCGAAATCATAGACCTGAATCAGGGTACACATGCCGTATCCACCGAGCAGGCCCAAGATTGTCCCCACCCCGCCGATGAACAACCCCTGGAAGATGAAGACCCGCATCACGCCGCCGTCCGTGGCCCCCATGGACTTCAAGATCGCGATCTCTTTCTGCTTGTCGAGAACGAGCATGATCAGGGTGCCCACGATGTTGAAGCTGGCGACGATGACGATGAACGTCATGATGATCGTCAATACGATTTTTTGCAGCTCGAGGCTGGTGAAGAGGTTGTGGTTGAGGTCCTTCCAGTCGATGATCCGGAAGCGCTCCAGGCCTGGCCCTTGGTTGAGCATGCCGTTGAGTTTGTCTCGGATCGCGCCGGTCTTCGTGATGTCTTCGACCTTGATCTCGATCCCCGTGACCACGTCAGGGTGGTTGAAGAACTCCTGCAGCGCCCGGTAATCGGTGATGATCAGCCGATTGTCGTAATCCAGAAAACCCGAGTCGTAGAGCCCAATGAGCTTGAAGACTCGGTCGGTCGGTGCCATCTGTCTGGGCCCATATCGGCTCTCGCCGGGGATCCCTCGACGCGGGCTGACGACCCGCACCAGATCGCCAGGGTGGACGTCGAGCTTCTCCGCCAGGACTCGCCCCATCAAGATGTTCGGCGGGGTCTCCTTCTTCTGGGCTTCGGTCCGATTGCGGTCGTATTTCAGACCCTCGATGAGCGCCTCTCGCTCCTCCTCGCTGTCGGCCAGGATGTAGCCTGGCAAGTCGCTGACCTCGTCGAGCTGGTCGGGCTCGACGCCTTTGATGAGGATGCCCGAGAGGTTGGTCTCGCTGGCGATCATCATCTCGTAGAAGATAAATGGCGCCGCGGCGATGACCCCGTCGATCTCTTTCTCGACGAGCGCCTGCACGTCTCGGTACTCGCTAAAATCCTCTTGGGCGTAGGTCATGATCAACACATGACTGTTGATCCCCAGCACTTTGTCCCTGAATGTCTCTTGGAAGCCGCCGGTGACGCTGACCACAGAGACCAACGCCGTGACCCCGAGGAACACCCCAACGATGGAGATCAGAGAGATGATGGACAGGCTCGCTCTCGACCGGCTGGCCAAATAGCGAAACCCAACGAAATACTCGTACATCGGTGTGCTTCGAACTCTGGAAAGGGCGTCCAGTGCGCTGGCCCTGGCGAACAGGGCCTCAGGGGCGCGGAGAGTAGTACCGATGCCGCGGACCCGCAAGCACCCTGCTCTCTAGCACCGCGACCTGCCGCCAGAGCTCAGCCAGCGGCCAAGACTTGCTCTATGTCGGCGAGGCTAATGGCGCCCACGCGAAGGAGCTTTGGAGGGTCTTGAGAGAGGTCGACCACTGTCGAAGAGAACCCCAGAGAGCAGGGACCGGCGTCGATGAGGACCGCGATCGAGTCCTCGGAGAGGGAGGCGAGAGCTTGCTCGGCGTCGATGGGTGGGGCTTCGCCGCTGAGGTTCGCCGAGGGGGTCGCGAGGGCCCTCCCAAAGCGCCTGAGCAGCTCCAGGGTGACCGGGTGAGCGGGCATCCTCAGCCCGATGGTGGTCCCGCCGGCACGGATCGTCTCGGAGACAAAGGCGGCCGACGGCAACACGATCGTCAGCGGTCCAGGCCAGTAGGTCTCGCAGAGCCTTTCGATTTGCGGTGACCAGTGCGTCACCAACGACTTCGCCGTGGCGATGTCCGGCAACAAGAGGGGCAGTGGGTTCCCCTTCGGTCTCCCCTTCGCCTCGAACACCGCGCTCACAGCCTGTGGATTGCTCATGTCGGCAGCAAGTCCATAGACCGTCTCGGTTGGCACGACCACCAGCTCACCCCGATGCAGGGCGGCAGTGGCGGCCTCGAAGAGGCCCTCGCCCAAGTGCTGTGTCGAATAGCGAATCATGCCTGCGCTTGGTGGCCGGTCGTTGGATGCAACAAACCCGTAGGGGCGGCCGGCGGTCGCCCTTGGAGCTCAGTGGATGCCTTTCTCCTCGAGCAGGAGCATCAAGTAATCTTGTGGAGTCGAATACAGCGTGGTCGTCTCACAGCTGTACGTCCCCGTCGCCTGTCCGGTCGAATTGGAAAATGAGTAGGACTGGTCACCGTGGAGTGAGATGGAATCGAGCGCGTAGGTCGTCGCGGACGCGGCATCGAGCGTCAGGTCGAGGGACCACAGCCCGCCTTGTGCCAACTCGGGATGGGCTGAGTCGAAATAGAGGTGGGTCAGCACGACCCGATCGCCCGCCGCCTTGCCCAGCTCGGGCATGGCCGCGGTCAGCTCGAGGCTGAAGAACGAGTTGAGGGGCTCGACGGAGTATCCCATGTCGGGACTGAGCAGCGGCTCGGTGTAGAGCTCAGTCGTCACGAAACGGAAACGGTCCCCCGCACATTGTTTGCGATCGACTCGCCGGGCTCGCACCAACACGTCGCGCGGGAACGGCAGCGTACGGACCGAGTCCGGAATGCTGCGGGCACCGGGCTCCAAGCTGCGCGCCTGCTTGATGACGATGCGTCGAGGAAAAGGCGTGCCGGTCTCCAGTGCGGGCCAATTGGTGTCCATCTCGCGGTACTCGAAGTCGAGAGTGAGCGTCTGCGCGGCCTGTTCGGCGGCCCGGTGACGGTTCTCTTCTATGAGATAGGCCTGGGTCACGAGCTGCGCTTGGCGATAAATTTCGAACAGCTCGGCGTCGCTGAGGATCTGCTCGCCCGCTGGCAGCTGATTCGATGCGGCGAGGCGTTCGATCTGAAGGGTCCCACCAAGGTCGACCACTCGGTCGACCTCCGGCAAGGCGTTGAGTCCTGGGGTCGGATTGGTCACGCTCTCGAAGCCGTCTTGGGCGTTGAGGTCCATGACGTTGGCGGGCTCCTGACCTTTGGGCATGATCGTGAAGGTGAACACGCCGTTGCTCCGCTCGAGCGCGTCGTCGAAGCGCGCGTGGATCAGGGCGGCCATGTTGCCGCTCAGATGGTCCACCTTCTCGAGTCGGCGCTCCTCGAAGGCCTCGGCCCCCCAGTAGGACGCCCAGGTTTTCTTGATCGCCCACTCTACGGAGTGGTTCTGGTCGGCTGGGTCGGGTTGCACCTCAGGATGCAGGAAGCCCGTGTTGGAGTCGTACACGCCAGCCCCATTGAAGCCCTCGATGTCCTCGATGGAGCTCGAGGAGCGGAAGCGCAGCCCCTGCAGGGCGGAATAGCTGGCGTAGCGTTGAGACAGCGTCGAGCTGATGGAGGCGATGGTGGCCGGCTCGATAGGACGCGTGCGGATCATATTCATGAGCCCGCCGGCCGCCAAAATGTCGCCGACGGGATCGCCAAAGGGATGGTCGGCGTAGAAAGACTGCTTGAAGGCGAGGTCTTCGGCGGTGGGGTAGCGCAAGTCGTAGTTGGCTCCGCCCTCGAGCACGAGGAGGCGGGTGCGCGCCGAGCTGACGAAGCTCTGGTTGGCGAGCATGGCTTCGATATTGGGCTTGATGGGCGCGATGTGCTCGATATAGGCGCGGACGGTGAGGATGCTCGGCTGGTCTGGCATGATCACCTCGCCGGACTCCTGCAGGGCGAGGAAACCGGCGGCCTTGCCTCCGATGACCAAGCGCAGGGCGTTGATGTCGGCCAGAGAGAGGTCTTCGAGGTTGTAGACGTAGGGCAGTGTCGAGGGGTCGACTGGGTCGACCGCGATGCTGGGCTTGGTCCCCAGCGAGTTCCAGGTCGCGAACTCGGACTCGAGGATCGGGACGATGTCGAGATGATCGGGGCGGACCGTGTGCACGATGACCGGAGCTCGAACCCGGCCGAGCTGGGTGATGGAGGGATCGTCGAGCAGCGCGCCTCGGTAGGCGTTGGGGATGCCACGGTTGCGGGCAAGGACGTTGATGTGGGCGAGGGGCGTCTGCGGCAAAGAGGTGAGCAGCCCGCCGGCCGGCGGCAGGTAGTCAGGGATCGCGTCCAGCATGAGGATCTCGTAGGGCGTCGTGTTATCGAGGCCCCCATCGGCAGCCCAGATGGTGTGGACGCGTCCTGCGGTCAGGCCCTCGGAGTACACCTCGACTTCGCCAGGAATGGCGAGCTCGGAGTAGTCCATGATTCGGTCATAGTACTTGAGCTGATTGGCGATCATGGACGCGGCCAAGGTCTCCTGGTTAGGGGAACGTACGAGCCACTTGATCTTGCCGGACACCTCGGGAGGCAGGGTGCGGTCGAGGTTCTCGAAAAAGATCGAGAGCCGTGCATGATCGACGTTGTCGACGTATTCGAGCTCGAAGGCCCAGAGCTCCTCACGGACGATTGGGGTGGTGATGGCTGGGAGGTGCAGGATGCTTCCAACCCCGTACACTCGCGGGTCCGTGAGGCTCATGGTGTAGAACTCCGGCGAGTAGAGCCGGTGGTCTTGGACGAAGGTGAGATCGAGGGGCAGCTGGGCTTGGAGCGTGGCCCAATCGACGATCTCCTGAATGGAGGCAAACTGCATCCCAACCACAGGAATCGTGCGGCTCCCAGGAGGCTGGTAGCCGTTCATCAGGTAGAACCAGTACCACTCGTCGTGCAGCGCGTAGAAATGATTGTCGAGGTAGGCGATGCGCCCTTGGCTGACGAACGACGTGATGATGAACTTCCCGATTTGGCGGCCGAACTCTTCCTCGGCGAGCTGTCCGAACTCCTCGACGGATTTCAGTTCAGGGACAAAGTGGCCGTCGAATCCTATCGTCCCCTCGTCAGCCTCGTCGACGACGTCGTCTGGGGTCTGCCCTCCTGGGCTATCGTCGCAGCCAGTCCAAAGCGAGACCAGGCCAAGAACCCACAAGGCAACAACGCCCGAGCGCGCAAAACGTTTGGTGGCACCCATCTCCCTAACCTCCTGTCCTAAACCGTGCTTCGTCGTACACCGCTCGAAGGGCAATTCATAGAGCTTGCCACTTATACGGACGTGCGCGGTCTCTCAGCCAAGGCCTCCCAAGCTCTCGATGAGCGGCGTGTCTTACTCGTACCTGGGTCCGGTGTGGCTCAGTGGGTGTCAAGTCGCATTTACACGTCGAGCCACTCCACATCGATGAGCGGTAAGCCGCCTTTACACTTCGGGTCACTCCACAATGTGGAGTGCAGACCTTCGTATGCACTTGGGGCACCTCCACGGTGTGGCGTGGCGTGTTTCGCGTGCACTTGGGGCACCTCCACGACGTGGAGTGATGTGTTTCGCGTGCACATGGGTTTACTCCACGATGTGGAGAGGTGTTTCGTGTGCACTTGGGGCACCTCCACGTACGCGTGGCCTTGTTCTTTCGAATCCAGTCGGTCTCGAACAGAGCAGTGGTGTGTACCAGGCTCCAGCTTGGTGTTGATCCCATGGATTCTCTTTGGGTGCGAACCGGACACAACCGCGAGGCTCTGCTAGAGTCTGGCGAGCAAACGCGATGAACTTCGTTGCTAGGAAGCGAGGCAATGGAATCCCAATGGCGGCAGCCGCCTTGGCGCTCCACTCGGATGGATGGCGAGGGGGAAGTATGAGCGATGGGACTGATGAGGCGAAGCCTTCGGACGAGCTGACCGAAGCCCTCCTGGAGAGCTTGGGATCGGACGAGAAAAGCAACCAACAAGAGGGCTGGGAAGAGATTCTCGAGGGCCTTCCCGAGCTGGAGGCGGCCGCAGCAAACGGCTCGAGCGGGGAGAGCTCCATCGTCTCCTTCTTCAAGCGGGAGTCCAACTCCCTGCACCGCAGCGACCCGTCTCGCGCGGCGTTGATGAACCTCGAGTCGGCGTTGGCCGCGGAGCGAGAAGGGCTAGGCAAGGACGTCATCGAGCGTTTCGTCGAGTCCGCGCTGGTGCTTTGTGCGGACGGCCTATGGCTGTTGCCCGCCGCGCGTAAGCTCATGATGAGACTCGGGCGACGCAACCGCGCTCTCGAGCTCTGCCTGGAGGAAGTGAAGCTGCGCGACGGCGCCGCCGAGAAGGTTTCGATTCTCCTGGAGGCGGCGACCCTGGAGCGTTATGTCCGACACGAACCAAGACGCGCCTTGGAGCTGGTCAATGAGGCGTTGACGCTCGAAGGCGACCACGTCAGGGCGCTGTGTGAAGCTCTGGCGCTGCAGACCGAGCTCGGTCTGCACCGGGAGGCCGCTCGCAGCCTCGACAAGCTCGCCGGTGCGCTCAGCTCCCCTAACGAGCGGGCCATTCTCCACCACTGGGAGGGGACACTTCGAGAGACCTACCTCAACGAGCTCGACGCCGCGGAACACGCCTATGAAGCCGCGACGCAGGAGGATCCCAGTCATCTGCCTGCGCTGGTTGCGCTCTGCGACCTGATGGATCGGCGAGCACAATGGCGCCCACTGATCCGCCATCTCTCCCATCTGGTCGAGTTGGTCCCGGACGCCGAGAGCAAATCGCGCTTGCTGCTCAGGGTCGCCGGTCTGCTCAGCACTCAGGAGACGAACGCCACTGCTGCCGATCATTGTCTGAGCCAGGCCATCGAAGTGGTCCCCCCCTATCTCGATGCGGTGCTCGCCTTGGTCCAGACCCGCGAGCTCAAGAAGGAGTCGGGCCCCCTCATCGAGGCCATCTTCGAGCTCCTCGAGCTCGTCGACGACCCTACGACCCGCGCCTGGTTGCTGACCAAGATCGCCGACCTTGACCAAGACCGCCTGGGGGATCTGGATTCGGCCGAGGAAGCCTTCCGCAACGCGTTGGAGGAGCACCCAAGGCACCCCCTCGCCTTCCCGCGGCTCGTCGAGCTCCTCGACTCTCGGGAGTCCTACGACGACCTTGTCCGCCTGTTGGAGGAAGATGCCCGCTTCAACGACCCCAACGATCCGCCTGAGGAACGTGCGGTCCGATACATCGTGTTGGCGGAGCTCTTGACCGAATTGGGCCGCTCAGGGGCTGCCATCGACGCCCTGAACTCGGCCCGCTCCTCGAAGCTCGAGTTCCACACCTCCTTTTGGGAGCTCAATCGCCTCTTGGCCGCATCGGGACTACACACAGAGCGGGCCGAGCTGCTGCGACGACAACTCGAGATCGCGCAGGACCAGAAGACCTCGAACCACCTGCGTGGTGAGCTCGGACGGCTGCTGATCGGCTCCCTACGCCGTGACGATGAGGCCCTCGAAGTGCTGTCCAGGGGCCGTGACGGCGATCCCAATCGAGGCTTGGCCCTCGATCGGCTCGAGCTCTACAAACGCACCGAGGCCAACGCCCCCCTCGCCGAATTGCTCAGCAGAGAGGCCAAAGACACCTCTGACGAGGCGGAACGCGAAGCCTGGTCCATTCAAGCCGCGACGCTCCTCGCCTACGACCTCGAGCGTGTGGACGAGGCGTTCGAGGTGCTCGACGGCGTGCTCGAGGCTCACCCAGCGCACGCGTTGGCGGTTCGAGTCTACCGCCAGATCGCCCTCTCCGAGAGCCGCTGGGATGCGCTGATCAAGCTCTCGCGCCACATCCTCGAGGCTCAACGCCTCGAGGTCGCTCCCGAACACGTGTCGGCCGGTGACCTGTGGGCTGAGATCGCCACTGCGCACGCCCAACTCGGCGACGCTCCTAAGGTCGTCGAGGCTTTTGAACACGTGCTCGAGCTCGAGCCCGCCCGACGCTCCGCGGCCTGGGATCTCGAGAGCGTCCTGAGAAGCGAGACTCGTTGGAGTGATTTGGTGCTGATGCTCGAGCGCTACGCCCAGCACGCCGACGCTGAGGAGGCCACCCGCGCCTTGTGCAGGGCGGCCGAGATCAGCGACTGGGTGCTCAATGATCTGGAGCGTGCCGAGCGGCTGTTCCGGGAAGTCGATGGTCTGGTCGAACACTCGCGCGAAGCGTCCTATGGGCTGCTCCGCGTCTTGCGCAGGGCAAAGAAGTGGAAGGCGGTCGCGAAACTCTTGGAGAAGCTGCGAGCGGTG
>Ga0100380_10005109_pt1 | contig 13616 bp, 14 predicted proteins | sample CryGeymeta201504_FD_80417 | JGI IMG/M metagenome (GOLD analysis project Ga0100380, IMG submission 80417) | Groundwater microbial communities from Crystal Geyser aquifers in Utah, USA - Crystal Geyser metaG 2015-04 | ecosystem: Environmental > Aquatic > Deep subsurface > Groundwater | place... | reverse complement strand
ACCCATATTCCTAAAGATTCACCAAAGAGTTGACTAATCTCTGGTGCTGTGCTGAAGTCCCCTTTGTCTCCGAATATATGTTCCTTTGTCGTATAATAACCGTAATCCTGGTCGTATAAGCAAATATTCATATATTCAGCAATAGATATTGGTCCTGTTGTATTTATTTTATCCATTAGTATTGTTTTAATCTTTTCAGCATTGTTTTTTGTGTTCTTTAACTCAGGGAGGCTTTTTAATTTATCTAAATTATTAAGATCAATATTGTTTCTTATTAAACTTGTTGAAATTTTAGTTGTAGTTGTTTTAGTTGTTGAAAAGTTGAAAAAGGAATTTTTATGTAGAGTATTATGGTTATTGTAGTTAAATTTAAAATTATGAAAAAGCTTATTAATTTTATTTTTCATTTTTGAGTTTTTGAATAAATAAATTAAAATCAATTAATCAGATAGAATATTAAATATACATAAATACAATACTATTTGAATTAAAATATACATTAGTAATATTTTGTATTATCTTAATTATATTTACTTTGTTATACAAAAAAAAGAATAGAATTAAATTAAGTATAATGATTTTTTAATATGTATTTACTTTATTAATTTTTATTAATAATATTTTATTGGATAATGTCTAACTCGACAAATGTAACATCTTCATCTAGTTATAAAAGTGGAACTGGAAACAAGACACAAAATGTGTCTCAGTTATTCAAGCCTAAACTTGTAAATTCGAGCCTTAAAACAAGTTCTAAAAATAATCTAGCTCAAGTAACTACAAAATTGGAAAACACTACAAACACAACTACAAATAGTTCAAACCTAGTTAATATAGCTAACCTTGTAAAATTTTATAAACTTGATTAATTATACTTAATATTATAGAATCACAGCAGTTCAAACCAGGTCACAAAGCCAAAAATCAACACAAGTAATACTATCAATAATTCGAGCAATAAGAAACTTCCTTCACAAAGTCAGTTTTCTCAAGCTGCAACTCATAAGAAAAATTCTTTATCAATAAATCAAAGTATTAAAGAGGTTAAACTAAGTGTAAGTATTTCAGAAGATGCTAGCTCTAAGCCTCATACGAATAGTTCTTTCAGTAACAACTCAAACAAAAATAATAAGCAAATAAATTTTAATGTAAATCAAAGTCAAAGTGTAAGTCAAAATCAAAGTTTAAGCCAAAATCAAAGCCAAACCAAAACAGGTACAATAAACTCTACAAGAAATAAGCATACTCATGATGAGGTCCAATTACAATCAGCAACAAGGAAGATTACAAGCTCCCCTAGTTATGAGGCTGATATTTCGTTTGACCCATATTCTTCTAGTACTAATATGACTACAACAAACACCTCATCAAATAATTTAATCAAACATACAACACCGAATTCATTTCAATGCTCTTCTCCTAATACAAATACAATTATCAACACAAATGCAACAAATGCAAATAATGAAGTTATGGATCTAATCACAATTAGTAATCAAAGCAATCATACTCCGTCTACAATAAGTACAAAGACATCATCTCCTTTTATAAGACATAGAGATTCTAACCATGAAAATATGACCAATCATAATAGTAATAGTCAAAGTCATAATATTCATAATAAAATTCCATCACCTTTTTCACAACCGAAGGAAAACAACCATGAAGTATTAATAAGCAGTAGACTAGAAAAACTTGATAAAAGCAATATTTTTGATATTGAAAAGCAGAAAACGTTTGTTATGCAATTTGTTCAAAACTCCTTACAAGCTCTTGATAAAATAAAATTTAATTGTGATCAATCAAATATAATAAATAATAAAGTTCCTATACAGATTAAGAATTTAGATGGAGGAATTAATAAAAAGCATACAAAAGTTGCCATAGATTATCATAAAATTAATAAAAATGAAATTATTAATGATCTTAGAAATAGTTCTGAGAATCGAATTAAAAATTATTCCGGACTCTTCAAAGTAATCAAAAGCACTTTCCAAGAAATAAAAACACTTGTTCTTCACAATAACAATGATTCCTTCTCTACAAAAAAGGAGATTAATTACGCTAATCAAACAGAAGAAGAATTTATTAAAGAACAAAGCCTTATCGAAAGAGCTAAAGACAAGAAGAGATCTCCTAAGTCTAGTATATCTCCGTTTTCAAATAAAAAAGACAGTATGAAAGACTTTAAAGACAATATGGATAAAATTAATCTTGATGAATTCGAAGCAGAAGATGATAAAGAGAATATAATAATGAAAAAGAGAACTTTAGAATTAAATAAATTAAATATGACTGCAATAAATGAAAGTGATGAAAGAATGATAAATGATTCTTGTGACTTTTCTGAAACGTCTATTCAAGAAAATCCTCATTATAATCAGTTTAGATCAAGTTTAAGGTCTAGTATGGATAAAAGAAACACAAATGAAAAGGATAGATCCTCATTTGCGACTCCTTTTAAAAAAACTAGTAACAATAACACATATGTAGAATTTGAACCCACAATCAATAATAATATCAATAACAATATTAACGAAATCAAAAAAACACCACAAAAAAGAATTTCTGAACAAGAGTTAGTAATAGCGGCCATGCACTTTAACAACAAGTAATAATAATAATTAATAATATAACAATACTTAATTAACTTAATTAATTTTATATCTAACATCATATAACATTATTTAGGCAAAACAGCCTTCTAAACACACCAAATAGTATCAATTCAACTTTCTTAAAAGACAACGAAAAAGACAAAATAAGAGATAGCGGTGGTGAGGTAAAAAAACATAGAAACGGAACTAATATAATTAAAGAGATGCCAATTAAAGGAGGAATAAACACAGTAAAAACAATGAATTCAATAAATTCAAATACTAACTATACGAAACAAAGTGCCTTTTCTCCTGAAACAAATGTAATACAATTATATAACTATTATTAAATAAATTACTCATATAATATTTAAATATTTTAATATTTTTTAGATTAAAAAAACATATGACAAACCAAAAATTAGTAAACAAAGTACTTACTGGAATCCCAGTAATGCTAATAATTATGTATATAATCAAAATAATATAATTAATAACAATAATAACAAATTGAATAATTCAAACAATAATACGAAGAAGGAAAATGTGATTTCTGATAATAATAAAGCAACGACAAAAACAGAATATAACAAAATAATAGAACAAAAAGATTATAAAATTTCAACCAGTAAGAATAAACAAAATGAAAATCCAAAGAGTGCTGGTGGCAATTGTATTGTTTTTTAAACTATTATTTATTTTTCCGATAAGTGAATTATATATTTAATATAATCATTATATTATAACAATAAGTTAATTATAATCTATTATAAATAATATATTTCTTAATTAATAAGTAAAAAAGTAAAAACTAATATAGCAATAATATTATTTTATTAATTAATGTTGAAATTTGTGTATAAAAATTTATTACATATGTTTTTTCTTTTTTTGTCCTGAGTTTGGAGCATTATGTCTACTGCTGTTATTTGATGATTGTTCTATAGGTTCAATTTTTGCTTCTTCTTCTTCTGCACCACATGATGATGAGCAGAAGTTTGTTGTGGTCATTAATAATGCACACATTAATCCAATATTAAGTAATAAATCCATATTGATTGCATAAGGATAATGAATTTTATTTTCAGGTAAAAAGGGATTCATAAACAATAGAATTTTTAAAACAACTACCAAAACAGAACCCCAAGCACCTATTTTAAATCCTAAGAGTCCTAGTAATGCGAAAAAGGCAGTTTTTCCTAAATATATTTGATAAAATAGTTCTGGTTTATTGCTTAATAATTCTTCGTGGTATGGTAAAGAAAGAAGTGAAAAGTCAGTTCCTTTTTTAACCCATCTTTCTAATGAATAATATTTATCTTTAAGTTCATTAGCGTTTTTAGTTTGGTTGGTAATTCCGTGATAAATGCCGAAAAATATAACTTGATAAACTAAAAGTCTAGCGAAGAAACTGCAAAATCCCATTAAAATATATAATTAATTATTTTACATAATTATATAATAAGTAATAATATAATTATAAAAACACGTATAAATTAAAATATTATTATGTTATTAGATAATAATATTTTTCTTAAATTCTTCATAATAAACATTGCATAATTATCAAAAATTCATCTTAAAATAGACACTACTAATAAAAACTAATTAATATTATTAAACAAACTTATCTAACTTATTATTAAACTATTCATTAATTTATTAAAAAATTTAATCCTAAAAGATATTACAATTACTACATTGGATTCCATCTTTTCTAGCAGCATCAAATCTTACATAGGTTGTCCTTTTATTAATATTCTTAGGATCATTGATATCATTGATATCATTATTCGAATGTTTAACACCATAATTTAATGAATTTGAAAGACTATTATTCTTTTGTAATTGTTTTCCGTATATAAACTCTTCATTATCATTTATTACTACAGGCTTATCATAAAAAGATTCCATTTCTATTGGGTATTTCGACATGTTGTTTATTGACAAGGGAACTGACATTCTAGATTCTTTAGCGTGGGAAATCCTTTCTTCGTTTTGCTCAGTTTGTGAGTTTTGTTTGCTATATCCCTGGTTATAGCCCTGAGTGGGGGCTTTAGCTTTACTAAATGGAATACTTGTATTGAAATCATTATTAGAATTACCTGCAGCAATTACATTTTTATTTGGATTGCTATTACTTAAATTAACTGATGGTAATCTTAAATCACTATTGTTTAAATTTATATTAATTTTGTCTATGTTCACTTCATTTGATTTATTCTTAGCTTCAAATTTAAAATGATTCTTATTATACTCTAATAATTCATTAACTTCTGAGTTGATTTTATCCATTATATCACTATTAAAAAGAAAGTCTAAATTATTACTAATAGGTTTTGGTATTGTATTCTCACTAATTTTAAATGATTTATTCTTTTCGTTCTTTGTACTATTTGCTTTAATTATTAATTTTGCTGGTAGCTCATCTTCATCTACTGTTATTTTTTCTAGAAAGTAGTTTTTTACTTTTGTTTTAAACTGACTATGTTTAATTGAATTATTAATCTCATTCTCGACCACAGTGTTAAAATGATCGTTTGCGCTGTTTATTAAACTATTTGAGTTTCTTTCTTCAGTGTTGATATTTTCTTTGATAGGGTATAAAATGGTATTACTATTTGTATAGATATTATTATTTGTATTCACATATGTATTATTGTTTGTATTACTATTATTTATATTTCCACTTTTTGTTTTAAGTTTAATAGTGTCATCTTCATCAATATTTTCAAGTATCTTATCTTTAAATTCTACCACATCTTTATCTTTAATTTCTTCGTCGATTAATACTAAACTTTTATCGTCAACATTATCTTCTTCTTCTATTATTTTGTAATACTTTTCGACTAATCTTTTATTTTCTAATCTTTCTCTTTCAGCCTTTTCAAAGTACTTTAATTTTTTGTTTTCCTCTTCAGATTTAGATTTTTCTTTTAAATGCTTTTTTTCTTCCTCTGGGTCAAAAGTAATTGGTTTGTCGTCCTTAACATTTATGCTTTTATTAGGACTTTTATTGCTATTGTCAAACTTTAAGTTTTTTTCCTCCTCTGGGTTAACGCTATCAACCTCGTGATGACTGGTTGGTTGACTGTTCTGTTGACTGTTATGTTGCTCGTGTTTAGATTTTACATATTTGATTGGACTTTCATTTGAAGAACAATCATTTGCAATATTGTGAAGATATCTTGATGGCATTAACGGAGATATATCAAGATCTAATTTTTTGCCTAAAAATTATGTTAAATATATGATAAAATAATTGTTAAATAATTACTATTGTTATTATCAGCATTATCATCTTCTTCATTAATATTGTTGTCTTTTTCTCCTAATTCTTTTTTCTTTTCGCTTGAAAATTTTGACTTGTCAATAGCTTCGTTATTAAAGTGTATATTATTCATATTATTTCTCATATTATCAATTTCTAAAGGTTATATAAGAATATAAGATTATTCTTACCATATCTATCACTCATATCTTCAAATTCTTCTTCTTTTATTAAATTTGCCATCTCAATGTTACTTACCTTCTTATCTGTTGTGTTATAACCATAATTACTAGCTTTTCCACTTGTTTTCGATAAATCTAATCCCTTTGAATCACAAATCTCATATAAGGATACAGAGCCAGCCTCACTCATTAGAAGATCTAAATATTTAAAACATAAATAATATATTATATAAACATACCTTTTGGAGAATGCCATTCATTTCCGTCTATAATAACTCCTTTATTTAATTCATTGTCAATATCATCTGATTCCATAATTTTTTTATTCTCATTTGATAATACAGATCCTTCTAATGATTTCATATCTAAGTTTTTATCATCTTCGTTTTCCTCAATAAAGCCATCAATATCTTCTTTATCATGAACTGTTTTAGGTATTTCTGTAAGCGAGATATATATTTTCTTTTCTTCCATGTGAAGGTCTTCTAAATCTTTTTCAAACTTCTTTTCGTTTTCATTTACTTTTTCGATAATTTCCGGAGTGCTATCAAAAATAGTAGGGATTATTTCGTCATCTATTTTAACATTGCTTAGGTTGTTTATATTATTAGCTGTTTTTGTATTTGCATTGATATTGTTGTAAACATCATCTTTGTTGTATTTGTCTTCATTTTCTTGATCGAGTTTTGTGTTAACGTTATCGTTCATATTAAAACTTGTTGTTGAGTTTATTAGTTTAATAATATCTGTGTTTTCGTTATTTGAATTGCTTATATTATCTTTACAGTCTTTTTGATTACTAATACTAATTACACCTATAATTTCTGTAATTTCTTTATTATCATCTGTTTTAAGGGGACTTTGAAAAACATTATCAATATTATTATAATTATTTTGAATATTCTTTTCGTTAATTCTATCACTTGCTTTCTCATTATTTTTTTCACTAATCTCCTCTTCCATTATCCTTCCACTAATATTTGACTCTTTATTGAGGATATTAAATGTAACTTTACGATTACTATTTTTATTAGACTTAATAGGGTTAAAATCTTCGCTAACATCATTACTATCATACTCAAACTTATTAGTAAAAGCATCACTATTTCTATACATAATACTGCCTAATATTGTATTCTCGTTGTTCTCTGTAGCTAGGTTTTCTGTCGAGATCATCTGAGAGACTATCCTAAAGTTTTTCGATGCATTAAACGGTGTAAAATTAATATTGTTTTCAAGTGACTCAGCACTTCCGCCAAATTTCTCTTCTAATTGCTCTGGGTGAATAAATTTCAATAATTTACTATAGTCTCCAAACTCTACTCCTATTAAATTCCATTTTGTTTTTAGATTTTTGATTGAATCGTTTTCAATATCATTAAAGAAAATCGAGAATACTCTAATTGGGTAGTTATTCAGTATGAGATTTAAAATAAAAATAATAGAATCTGGAATAGTTTTATTAGTGGTTGAATCTGTTAAGTCTTGGAGTTGAAAAATGATATTGATATTTTCTATTTGTCCAGGTAAAAGCATATACTTTACAATATAGTCCATCATAAACATAATCGATAATTTTAAGTCACTTATCTCAGCCTTTTCCTGCTCAATCTTAAGACAATTTATAATAAGTATAGGACGATAAAAACAATCTCGCCCATAAGTATAAATCATTTTCTTCTCAAATATTCTTTTTATATTATCAGTTAGATTAATAGGAAATATCGTACTCATAAACTCTTGACTTTTAGTAGAAAGTGTAAAAGCAAGATTAGGATCAAAATCAGATAGGTAAATAAACCTTAGAATATCTGACTTTATAAAGCAAAGGTCCTTATCTGATCTATTAGCAATGTCTAAAAATTCATTAATAAGTTTAGATTCTTCGTCGGTAAATGAGTCTTGACCTTCGAAGATCTGTCTTATTTTAGTTTCACCATAGTTACATGTCTTATCTAAGAAATAGTTTTCTTGAGTTGGATAGTATTGTTTTGCTTCCATAGGTATTGATAATGGGTTATTTAACATCCAAAATGTAATAAAACTTTCTGATTTGTTTTGGTAGACGACATTCATATTTAAATTTTAGTTTAAAATAATGAATAAAATACCTTAATTAAGTTATTTAAGTTAAGTTATTTAAGTTTATAATTTAGTAATTATAGTTAGTAGTAATTAGTGGTATTGAAAATTATATATAAATAAGTAATAAAATTAACTAATATAAATAAGTAATATAGTAATATCGTAATATAAATTTTATTAATAGATTTTTCTTATAAATTCTTTCATTTCTCTTATTAATATAATTAATAAATAAATGGGTGTCAAACAAGAAGTACCAAAACCAAAAGAACCAGAGAAAACACAGAAAGAAATAATACGTGAGCAAAAAAGAAACATAGAAAAGAGTATTAGAAATATAGAAAGAGAAAAGACACATACAGAAAAAGAAGAAAAGAAAATGAAAGTTGAAATTAAAAAATTAGTAACAGAAGGAAAAATATCAGCAGCTAAAATGATGGCTAAGGACATTGTACGTCTTAAAAATCAAAGCAATAAATTAAATCAATTTATTGGAAATTTAAAACAAGTAGCCATGAAAGTAGGAAGTCTTGGGGCATTGAGCTCAGTCGGAGATGCCATGGAAGAAACAGCAAAAGCAATTTCTATGATTTCAGGTAAACTAGACGCTAATAAAATTCAACAACTTTCAAAAACGTTGTTAATGGAAGATGGAAAACTTGAAATGAAATCGGAAATGATGGCTGAAATTATGGATAATATGGGTGAAGGTGTGGAAGAAGCGAGTGATGAAATGTATGAACAAATATTACAAGAAGTTGGAGTAAAAGTTGCAGAATCAATGCCAGAAGTTAGTAACAATAAAAAAGAGGTCGTTGAAGAAAAAGGAGATAATTTAGATGATCTGTTGAAAGAATTGAATAAATAAACAATAAGTAAATAATTATTATGTAAATAATATAGTAATATTATATTTACAAAGAATAAATAAAATAAAATTATTGGAAATCAATAAATTAGGTATATTAATTATAGTCAATAAAAGTATTATTATTGTTGATATAATTCCTTTCTTTTAATAGCTAGCATTAGCATATATTTGAAGACTTATACTCAAACAAACTTATATTGCATACTTCTTTATTTTATTTATAAAATCCTTTAATAATAGATAATATTTAATAGTTAATAGAAAATTACTTAACAAAACGAAATAATTATAAAAATTAATGAAAACTTATATAAAAACTTATATAAAATTAATTAGATAATGATAACTATTATAACTATTCACTGCTCCTTACTCTTTAAAGACTCTAATACACTTCTTATATTATCAATCTCACTTATTATAGTAATGTGTTTACTAATCACATCTTCATCAGATGATATTCTTTCCTTAATATAAAATAATAAATTTCCTATTGTATTTTGGTCTTTCTTTAAGCTCTCAGCCTCAGTTGGGATTTCTTTCCTGGATTTAATCTCTTCGAATTGTCTAAATAAATACCTTAACTTAGTATTTAAATTATAAATATTGGAAGCGTTTGAAGCATTCATAGTTGAATTAGTATCATTGATATTGCCTATATTGCCATTATTGCCTATATTGCCATTTATTATATTTGAGGCAATTTTTTTACTTTCAGTTTCCATATCGTCCATATGTATTAGCTCGACTAATTCCTTAGGCATTTTAGCTTGTAATAATTCTAAATATTCTTGAATTAGGTATGTGTTATCGTCGAAAATAGATCTTTCGATGAGGATTTCGAAAGTTCGTAATATTTCTAGTTTGTCGTGGTTTGGGATGCTTATATTCGGAAAGTTCAATTTAGTAAGCACCTTTTTTATTTCATTAAAGAAAAGTGTATAATAATTGAGCCCCTTTCGCTTCGACTCTTGCATTATATGATTGGCCAAATAGAAATAGGCAAGTATTTTCTTAGGGTTTTTATATATGGTCTCAATCCAACACTCTAAAGCCTCATCAAACTTATTCTTCATCAGTGATATTTCTATAAACAGTTGAGAAGCCTCTTCAATAGACTTTTGATGGGTATCAAGCTTCTCTAATTTGTGAATAAGCTCTGTGTTGTTAAAAAAATTTCCATCTGGAGAATACATATTGTTTTCTTCTGAATCAATTGAGAAAAAAGCTAAACTATTAGGATTTTGCATCTTGGCTATAAAACTTTAATAAATAATTATAAAAATTCAATAACAATAATATTTAGATTACAGAAAGTGACCTAATTATAAGAATCATTGATTATAGATATAATTCAAATAAAATTTGAAAAATATTCAAATAAATATTAAGTTAATTGAATTAGTGTTATTGTAATATATTAATTAATTATTTGCTAATTTCCTATTTTGAATAAATATTAATAAATATTATATATAATTATTTATATGCAAAATATTATATATTTTATATTTAAATTTAATGAATACAGGCGCAAGTACTGCAAGTACTGGAATTTACAAAGAAATCTTTATTAACTTTGAACATAACCTCCACCATCATGAGGATGTTAATTTAAATAATTCATCTACTAATAAAATTAGTATGCCGTTTGATGCAAAACCGAAAGGATTTATATTTTCTAATAGTAAATATATTCTATTTGGGTAAGATTATTTTTATTTAACTTTACTTAACTTTTACTTAGCTTTTACTTAACTTTTACTAACTTTTACTTAACTTTTACTTATTACTTATTACTTATTTAGTACGATAGAATCTAATCATTTGTTTTTAACAATAAATCAAGGATCAACAGAAGTAGTAAATCAACTACAAAATGTGAATGAAAATATGTTTATTAAACGATATAATTTCAACTTTACTTACCCACTACTCGATAATATTTCTTGTGTTTCTTATGATAATAATGATAATATATTTTTAATTACTTGCTTTTTAGAAAAAGAACTAGTCTACCAAATAGAATTTTGTTCTCCTTTAAAACAGTCTGATAACTGCCCTTATGAAGTTCACTGTGGAAATTATTCTAAACTTATAAATAATAACTCTATTACAAATGTAGAATTTATTAATAAATCTGATGATAAAAAAAGACTATTATTTGCTATAGCTAGTATTACAGGAGAAATTAATCTATGCTTTTTGAAAAGAACAACAGGTAGAAATATTGTTTTTGAATCGGCTCAAATAATCAATCCAAATGGAAGTATGGGATTCACAAAATACATTGGATCTTTCTTCACTAAAGCGCCAACTATCACAATCAAATCTATGAAGTAAGTAAAATAACTAATAATTACTACTAACTAATACTAATAATTATTACTTATTACATAACATTCAATTTATTATATTCTAGATACATTGAGTCTAACCTCTTATGCTACATCACGAGCAACCATAACTTCTACATTCACGACATACTCAAAAACAAGAACATTTTTACTAAATGTTTAGTACGTAACCCTAATGCAGAAGCCAAAATATTAGATACAAAAATAGTTTACTACCCTTTTGAAGTCTCCAACGATGGCAAAATAACAACAAAAATATTCTCTTTTGGAATATACGTTGAATATGAAACTGTCTTTGCGCTTATTACATTCGATTTATACTTTACTAATATTGAATACAAATACGTTAAAAATAAATATAGTATATTTGACCTAGAAGAACTAAATATTAATCTTGGAGAAGAGATAGTATTTAAAAATAGCAGAGTAAGTAACTTAAGCGGAAGACTAATTGATATGAAGATAATGGATAAAAAATTTTGGCTTATAACGGAAAATAAAAATTTAGAATATGATATATCGGAATATGAATTTAATATATGGAATTTGTATTCGAGAATAGGACAACAAATAGAAACTAAGAATTATATGGATATAATAAATAATACTATTGCTAATAATATTAGAATAATTAATCATGTTAAAACAATAGAAGATACTAATACCCGTTGTGATTTCTTGAAAATAATTATAAGGAATTCGGATATCGTATCACAAGAGGCGTTAGTGGAGTATTTTGCACTTAAGGAGTCTTCGTTTAATTCGTCTTCGTCAGATAAGTTGAATATAATTAATATTTATTCGTATATTGATAAGGTAAGATTAATTTAGAATTTTTATATTATTGGTCATTGTTATTAATTATTTAATTAATATTTAATAGATGTCAAACATAAAAGATATTGAAATTATTCTTGAAAGAGTATTCAACAAAATATTGAGAAATCAAATACATTCGTTGTCTTATATTAAAATTAATGAACTACAAGGACAATGTATGGTACGCAGTGAAGGGCTTTCCTTTATTAGATTAATAAACGGGCTAGAACAACAAGAAAATATTGTAACTCAACATGAATTTAATCTTCGTAAGACTGTCTTCGACTCAGCAAATCTAAAAAAATATTTAATTAACAATCCAGAGGCACTTAACACATTAAAAATAAAAGTTTCAACATATATTATGCATCAAACTAAAGAAAATGAAAATAACAATTTTTATATTATACTCGCTTTGTTACGAATCTATATGACAGATATGTATTTATATATTGAGGACTTTACTTATACTAGTGAATATTTTAAGAATCATCAGCATAATAGTAGTACATTTATCAAAGATCACTTCTATCACTATAGTAGTAACCATTTCAATCACAAGCTCAACTTCACCGACATCTTCCACCAAATCATTTTCGACCTTCTACTCAATCAACCTAACATTAATATAATGGTAAATAATTGGATTATAGAATACGATAACTATACTAGAAAATTAATGGAAATGCAAAAAGACTATAAAATGTCTTTAAACAGAGTAAACAATGTAGATATTACTATGAATAATGTAAACATAAACGAACAACGAAATAATACTATTTTCAATTCAAAATTTTGTAAGATAATGAATAAGATTTCTAGTAATATAATCAAATGTATTTATAAAATGAATAGAGATTTGCTTAGTTTTTGTAACTGGGTTCAAAACTTCTCTAAATATTATAAAGAAGACTTAGTTTTTGTTAGGAATTTAGAAAGAAATGGACTCGAAAAAGTTAAAGAAATATTTTATGATTCGTATGCTTCGTTTTTGTTATCTGATAAGAATATTCAGTTGAGTCTTTCGTCTGGCACCTATGCATCGTTTTTTATGTTTCAGAAGTTTTCGAAAGTAAATGAGTCAGATGTGAAGTTTTCGGAGTTGAAGATGATTGAAAATATTGGAGATAATGGATATGATTTTTTTAAAACACTCGAAAATGCTTCTATCGATTTTTCAGTAAGGAGTCTATGGGTAAGATTTTCAAAATTTGAACAACAAGGAGAAGACCTCAAACCATATTTTTATAAGATTGCTGATAAACTAATCAAAATAGTAAATAAAACTTATTAATATTTAATACAATTTAGAAAGAATTCCATCTACTTTCTCTCATGATCAAATTAAGAAACTGGAATAAACTAGAAAACATATGGTTAGATTTAATTTGTCAAGCAAATTTAGGAAATATAATTTTAGTTAAAACTTTAGTT
>Ga0100380_10005104_pt1 | contig 13623 bp, 12 predicted proteins | sample CryGeymeta201504_FD_80417 | JGI IMG/M metagenome (GOLD analysis project Ga0100380, IMG submission 80417) | Groundwater microbial communities from Crystal Geyser aquifers in Utah, USA - Crystal Geyser metaG 2015-04 | ecosystem: Environmental > Aquatic > Deep subsurface > Groundwater | place... | reverse complement strand
TAGTATTACTACTACTACTACTAGTATTACTACTACTACGACTACTACTACCACTACCACTACTACCACTATCACTACTACCACTAGCACCACTACTCGAGTAGTAGTACTAGTAGACCTAGTACTAGTAATCTACTACTCGTACTTCGTACAGTAGTAGTATTTATTTTCAGCAAGACTCACGGGTCATGTCTTCGTACTGTATTAATGGTCAAAACTCTGCGCACTGCAAATACCACATTGCAACATGGTACAGTTGCTCCGTACAGTAGTTGTTTCGCGGATTTCGTTGTTATTTACTCGAGTAATAGATTGACGCAATCAATTGAATGCATAATTGGACCATGGCAACACCATTATTCCAGCAAAGAAGAAATCAGAGGATTGCACCTTTGCTCCTTTCACTGCTGACGGCGGCGGCGGTGGTGATGATGGTCATGCTGGCGGGAGGACCAGAAAAAATGTCACTGTCATGGTCGCCCAACAGAGGCATTCTTTTTGGGTCTTTCTTCCAAGATCAGCATACGTTCTTATTATTACGCGGCCAGCAACAGCAACAGCACCAACAGTTACAACAACGACAACGAAGATTGGATACCTGGTATTATGACGAACCCAAAGCTGCAGCACCTTCTCCTCCTCCCAGACCGACGCCGGCCACGATCTCTCCTACACCCAAACCCTCTCATTATCCAACCTACAAACCAACCTACAAAAATCCTCCCACATTGCATCCCACTGTTGCTCCGACTACAGTCGCACCTACAACCACACCGAGTGACGTGCCCAGTACTCAACCCAGTGCTACTCCCAGTGCTACTCCCAGTTCTGTACCCAGCGATAGGCCCAGTGCTATACCCAGTGCTATACCCAGTGTGGTGCCTTCGTCAATACCATCGATGATACCCTCCAGTGTACCTTCCTCGTTACCAACGCATACACCATCATCATCTTCGCCGTCGTCGTCGTCGTCGTCTAGCAGTGGTGCTAATGTAGCAACCGCAACCACAACAACAACAACCAAAAAGAACGTCGACAACGACGATATTGATATTAATAAGGACAGCATGAATAATGATTCAAAAAGTATAATTTCAACTGCAACCGTCAATCTTCCATTGGAAGGAAAACAGGAGGAAGAAGAAGAGACATCGTACGTATTATTGGTACCGGATGATGACGACAATGATAATGACGATGACAAGGAGGAAGACTTCCAAGAGGACAACTACGACAACAGTGGCGACAAACAACAACAAGAAGAAGAAGAAGAAGAAAAAGAAGAACATGATGATTGGAAAAATACTAGTAGTGGTGATGGTGATGTTGATGTCGACGAATGGGAGGAATATACGGAAGATGAACAAAATGCTCAGGAATTGGATGAAATTGAAGATTTCATTGGTAATGCTAATGATAGCAATGAGAAGATTGAAAGTAAGAAGGATGAAGAAGACGAATGGTGGAATGAGGAAGAAGAAGAAGCACCAACCAGTGGTCTCGACGTACAAATGGGGGATACGAAAAGCGACGAAGAAGGAGGAGGAGAGCTGACAGAATGGAAATGGGGGGGCGGTGTTGACGACGAAACAGCAAATGAACAAGATACACCTGAAAACGACGATAACGACGGAGAAAAAGAAGAATCCACTGCCAATATCAATGAGGCTTTGGAAGATTCAGATGACGAAGTTGTGGATGAACCAAACCCAGACGAAGGCGAATGGGAGGATTTAGGTGAGGAGTGGATCGATGAAGAGGTAGAAGAAAAAACTGTCTCGTCAATGCCAGGAAAATTTGACGTCGTTGAGGATGAACGACTTGGACATTTGACGGAAGAAGACGATGACAAGACAACGCCTCCATCGTTCCTCGACGAGTTGGATGTTGTTGCAGACGATGACGCAGTTGAAAAATTGTCGTCCTCGCCACCATCCGCCACAAAAAAAGACGAAAATGAAATACCAAAGGCAACCAAACGACCGGCTACTGTCGAACCCACCGATACGTGGGCACCTACACAAGCTCCAACGTTCCAAGGTACGACACCGGAACAATGGATGGCCAAATTGGAAAAAGAACAGGCAGCACTGGAAGCTGAAAAGGCAAAATTAGCCATGGAACAGGCCCAGCGGAATAAAAGCAATGACGCAGAGAGTACTTCAAATCATGATCAGCATCATAATGATGACCCTCAGGGATGTACCTGTCCCTGTGTCTACCATATGCATCACGGTGTCATGATGGATACCAGCGATACATCTTTGGTTGCCAAGTACAAAACACGGAACGATCGCTTGGATCAGAAAGGAACAGAGCAGTACACTAAAATTTGTGTTCCCGAAAAGCGAAGCATCGAATACAAAACGAACCAAAATGCAAGATGTGACAATACTTGTAAATTGTACGTATGTTGTTTGTTGCTGTCGTTGTTCTCATTGTTGTCTAGCCGCTTGATTGGTTGGGTGACTGCGGCTTCTCGTGTTGTGTGTTTGTTTATTTGTTTCGATTTGAACGTTGCCTTTTCATGACTCATTCATACATGGTTACATACATAAATTTCTTTCTGTAGCAACAAGAATCCAATGGAGGGAATTCTGGACGAAGAAGAAATCGAGGAAAACTTGACCAAAGAAGAACTTGAGCAATTGGAGATGAACAGCGAAAGTAGTGATGGTGAAGAAGTGAATGGTCGGTACTAGTCGGTAGGATGTAGTATTGATTGACCAATATGGAAAATAAACAACAGACAGACAGCAGACAGGCAAACAAATTGAAGAGTACGGACGGAACCTTTAAAAGAGTTTACTTTTGAAAAGTCGAGCCGTATCAACAAACAGCAAACATGCAAACAAATTGTTGTAGTCTAGTAGACTAATACTACTAGTACCACCATAAAAGACCAGGTACTACCTAGTAGCTACCTGGTAGCTGTCCAAAGTTCATCCAAATTTATTCACCATCTTCAATATGACAATAATACTATTATTATGATGTTATTATTACTATTATTTATTAAAATAATAATACTCTACTCTCTCGTACCACCTGCTACTAGCTACTTAAGTATTCTGACTACTAGCTAGTAGTAGGTCTAGCTACTAGTACTGTAGTACGGATAATAGGAGTGGTAGACTAGTCTACTACCTGGTACTAGTAGTAGTCTACCTGGTAGTGAAATGACCTTGTTGTGAACCATAAGGTCGCTCGGAGTTGACGATTGAATATGCCCGACTCAATATCTTTTTTGTAATTGATGCACGATTAGCAATTGTGTCCCTTTTATTACACACTATTATTACTGGATCATACTAGCTAGCTAGACTACTACTTGGTGCTTTGGAAAAGTGAAGTAAAGTATATAATTAATAAGAGCGAACATTAAGATGATAACAAAATACATGTAGTATTACTACTAGCAGGCCAGGTCTAGCTAGCTATATAGCTAAGTAGCAACTATTACTACTAGTACTACTGGCTACCTGCCTGGTACCACTACTACTCTGGCTGGAGTAACACCAGTGGTACTGTAGTACACTTGCTAAAAAATACCAAATAATAATATTGCTTACCACTACTAGTACTGCTACTACTATCTAGTAGTGGTAGTAGGGAGGAGGAGTAGCTAGACTAGTAGTAATAATTAATTATTCTTAAAACGAGTCACCTCTACTCTACTACACTACCTAGTACTCCTAGTTAGCTAGTTGAGCTCAACATCACCATGACTCGGGCGTCGCGGCTCGTGGAAAACCTTTTTTAATGGTCAAACAACAACATGAAATTTGCATAGATACCGATAGCAATCCAACATCCAACATCAACATTTATTAAGCCAAAAAAAAAAAGATACTACTCTATACTGTATCAAGCGTCTCCAATCGATCCTGTGGCTAGTCTGATAGTATCTTCTTTTCCTTTGTTTGGGATATCTGCTGCTGGGAGTATAATTGATAATTGTAGTATCATACATATCTGTCTTCCAATCGTTAGACACTATATAGAGAGCTAGTACATACTGCCATACAGTACTACGTACTACGAATACAGCGCGTAATACTGCAGTACTTCGCAGTTGAGCCACCAGCATGGAATGTCTCCATCGCGTCTTCGTAGCAGCAGCAGGCAACAGTAGTAACAAGAGAGCACAACAGCGGCGACAACGACAACAGAAAGCCTGCACCTGTCGAGATCGAACAGAAGACGAACAATCCACTACTACTACTACTACTACAACACAGCAAAATCCTTGGAGGCTACGAACAACACGCACACGTCGCAGCACAGCGTTGACAGCGTCATCGTCAACAACGTCGACTTCGGCATCGTCACGGAAGATAGCAAAAAAGCAGTGCTGTTGCAACGTAATATCCAGCGATGCATTGACCTGTCGCAGTCATGATATGGGAGAATCGGTTACACAAGATGCTACCGTAACGGATCGTTGTTACGATGGTGCCAGTGAAGAACCACAACAGCAGCAGCAGCAACAGCAGCAGCAGCAACAGCAGCAGCAAGGACACAATCTTCACTTGGCAAATATGCGTAAAAAGGTAATACAACCAATGTCATTGTCATCGTCACCGTCATCATCATCGTATGCGTACATGAGCAATCACGTTGTGGTGAATCAGGAACGTACCAGACACGGCGTATCCAAGCTTATGCGGTGTGCCATTTTGGACGAGATGGCACGTGGCAAGGCTCAAGAAATGGCCAAACAACAGCGCTTACTGCAGCCGTACAACAGTGACACCATGGTAGAAAACGTGCAATGTGGACCATCGCTCAAGCTTATGCACCAATTGATCATGCACGGACTGCAGGATAATCCACAGCGCAAAAATATACTCGATCCGAGATTTGTTAAGTTTGGAATGGGAGTGGCTAAATCCACCAATGGTGGAGTGATGTATATATCCCAACTGTTTCAAGGACCACCACCGCCACGACCACGACCATCATCATTATCATCATCATCAGTATCAGTATCGTCCAACATGCCAACAACAACAAACCACCAGAGTCACAATTCTTACCACGACAGTACCAGCAGTACCGGTACCAGGATTGTCAAGAACGCCAGGACGCGGATTATACCCTCCATTGACAAGTACATTCCAGATATTACTGTTTTAGAGCATCGCAGGAGATCATGCTGTCACCAGAACGACTCGTAGTTTTGTAATGTAAAACTAGCTTTTTCAAAACAAACAAACAAACAAACAAACAAAATATACAGTTACAGTACGAGGACGAGTAGTAATGAGTAATGATGGTGTAAACTTTAGGTAGATAACAGTAGTATAGTAGTAGTTTGATCTCATTCCCAATCTCACCATTACAGCAAACGTACTTTTTTTGTAGACTAGACAACTACTTATTGTTAGCAACTAGACTACTGTACTGTATAGGATTGGTCACGATTACGCATTATTATTAGTTGTCCAGATGTCGAAATCCTATTGTACTCTGTCCGATTTTTCTTCTTCCTTGTTGGAGTCAAACCAAAACAATGATAAATTCAGATTCAATGCTATGCAAGCTTTTAAGCCTTGAGGAACATCTTTTTTGGATGTAATCTTGTAGACTAGCTAGACTACTAGACTATTATAATCTGTACTCCATCAAGCGCTTGACCTTTAAAAAAGGAACCCAATTTTTACTTACAAACGAAAAAAATCAAGATGACAAAGTTCGATACACAATTTTTCGCAAATGCCAGTCAACAGCAAAGCGTCGAAATTTTTGGACAAATAATAATAATAATATGACTAACCTTTTCTCTAGTAGTAGAAGAATGTCAACACGACCGACCGGTATGCGGTGTACTCGAGTTTCTGGGAGTCAAGACCTGCCATATATTCCCAGTGGTCATCAACAATATGTGTTTGCAGCAGATCTTGAAGACCGCTTTGCAAGATTCCACGTTTGCCGAGCATGACTTTGTCGCCAGGGTATTGGTCGTGTCTTCTGGAGAAACATTATAGAACAAATCAAGCATCTACTAAAGCGCCAACTGGACCACGCGCATTGTGATGAATATCAGCATGCTGTTCGCTTTCTGCAGAAGAAGAATCGAGAGCAGCTAGCTGGTGATGGTGATGCGTAAATTATTGAACAAGAGACTATCGTGCGATAAAGGAGTCTCTTTCTTCTATATTGACTACTGAGTATATTTGTTGCAACCTTATGGCACGCCTGAAGGGAGAGGTTTCCTGCAAAACAGGCGAGTACAAAAGGATCATCTACGAATTCAGATTCACACGTTGGAATGATTTCAAAACGTGCCAAGACTTGTATCGTAATCGAATATCTATCCACCATCAACTGTGCTCTTTCGGAAGGGCGGGAGGCAAAGCACTCGAGATCATGAATGGTGTCACAAACTTACTTCGACGCGCTCGATTTTCTTCCTAGTAGGGTCTAGCAGTACCAGTTAAGTATAGTTAATTGTTGGATGGTCGCACGGCAATGCTGCGTCCCTTGATTTCGGCACCGTTTAATTCACTGATGGCTCTTTCACCTTCGGCAATGGTTCGCATAGTCACAAATCCAAATCCACGATTTCTACCGTCATCGTCTCGCACCAGACTAACATCTCCAACGGTACCAACCACGCTAAAGGCATCGACAATGTCTTGCTCCTGACATTCAAAGGCAATATTTCCCACGTACAGCTTTTGCTCGCCCAAAAAGTTGGGCGCTTTATTTTCTCGTAGGTTCAAGTGAACGCGTTCAATTTCGTACTGGGGACGAGCCACCATTTCGAATCCATCTTTCATGGTCATGATCCGATCTTTGGATTGGAACCAGGAATGACTGCATACACTGCATTCCAACCGACTGTGTGTACGTGCGTGTACAAGGAACAGGCAGTGTAGTGAAGAGCGAGAGACATTAATAGCGAGAGAGAGAGAGAGGGACAGGGAAAACACAATGTGTAAGCACATGATAGAAAAAAATGGAGCAAGCCAACCTGAATCGAAAATCGAAAGTGTTGTGTTTTCGGGAGTGCAACGTTCAATCCTCTCAACTCTCAAGACGAAAGAGCACATACAACATACAACAATTAACAATATGATATCACACACGTACCGTCCCTTGCTGTTTTCTCCTCCCAAATCATCTATGGTCATTGCAAAACTCGTTTGGCACTTTCCACACCTCACGTATGTATCCGGCAAATTCATTTCTGTAGATGCCTGGACAACCGTATCTGCATCAGTGCTACTGCTACTTGCACTGGTGGTTCTGCTGCTGGTGCTGCTGGTGCTGCTGCTGCTGGAAATTGAGTCTACCGAATCCGAAGCTGTTTCACCGTTGACATCCGAATACAGAAGTGTCGGCGATCGTCGCAACGACCTCGAGGTAGGTATAACAAAAGCAGTACTACTGGTAGTTATTGTTGCTGCCAAAACAAAACAGAAACACGACACAAGAAATGTCAATTTTTGTTGTTGAGGAAACGCCATTGTCTAGTCTACTACGCTCAAGTGCTGATTGATGTAGCCTGAGCGCGGTTATAAATCGGGCCTTTAGTAAGAATGACAAGTGGCTGCTGTAAACTTTGAACTCTTGCTGGTCTCTTTGGAACTCTAGTCTACTACCGTACTACGCTGGACGTAACTTGAAGACGCTGACTTTGTCCCGTTATTATTATTTTGTTTGTTCAAAAAAAAAGAAGTTGGGAGGTGCCACCACACCACGTATCATCACACTCTCCTGTTGACAAGATGTAGGTTATGAGCGCAGTGTTGATTCAGTCGTAAACACTCGTGAACGAGCAATCATCACTTCTGTGATGACAGACGAGAAATTTACAGAAATAAATTATAAAGGGAAAGCGCGGAAATAGTTTGGTATTGGTGTATATGTCCAGGGACTGGCCAAGATGGGTTGCCGTATTCTGGGTATCAGAATTGCTGCATAAAGTAGGCTTGTTAATATTAGCACTCAAACACCGTGGTTAGGTGGGGGTTCGATAGCATGGAATCGCTGGTTCAATTGCTTTTTCGTATGCCCGGAGTTGTGGCTTGACAATAGACGTTCTAATAATTCTAGTTCTCCGTCAGCGTTTGAGCTGATCATGGGTCTTTTCTTACTACAACGCAGTATGTCAATAATACGTCTTTCGCCTGATTCTGTCACGGAATCTCCTACCGTTTAAGATTGCCTATTTCTCGTCATTGAAATTTCAGCTCTCTGTTGTTAATCCGTTCTGAGATACAATTTCAGGACCCACTGTTGCTAGAGAAGAAACACGATCCTGTATCCAAACAGTCGGTATCACTACAGGGCAAAATTGAGAACAGACCACGTTTTCATCAAACGCCTTTGATATTATGTTTTAAGAGTTGTTACACATCTGTACGACTTCCTTACTGGTTTTCTCAAAAGATTTTCTTGAAGAAACCACTCACAGAGTTGACCAAATTATTGACCGAACCATCAACTTCCTCTCCTTCGGGAGATTCAAAGAGGCCGCAGACAGTCGCTTCAGCAACAATATAAACTGGGCTTCCATCTAGTTCGCTGACAACAAAGGAGCGGCTTAATGACATGCGCTCGTGAACAACAGGATAGCTGGTGGGATCAATGAGCTCCCTTCCATCCTCTGACAGTGGTAGACGAGAATGTCCAACATAGGAATTGACATTCTTCAACCACAGACGCTCACCAGCATCAATTGTAACTTCAGCTTCTCCATCATCATAGGTCATTGAGACAGACCCAACTACAGTGTCACCTGCATACATCTCCAATGAGTAGGCATAACTGGAAGCAGCGAAAGGGCCGTTGGACCAGCCAAAGGTGATGTCTTCATCTCCATGCACGACAGCTTCGCCAAATCCCATGTCAGAAAAGGAGTGGCTTGCCCGACTAGAGTGGTAAGCATAGGCAACATGGCATTGAACAGGTGACTGCTCAGTTTCGCCAGTGGTGAAATCAGCTGCACTGGCAGAGGACACATTCTGATCTTGCAATTGGAGAAGGTCACGACCTCGGCGACCAAGATCAGTATCTTCTGGGTTGCGGTACATATCAGCGCACTTGCGGGGGTGAGCAGTCATTCTTAGCTCATCCACACCAGCACTGATGGTATCCTCCACTACATTGGCACCAAACTCAATTTCGAGCTTTCCGTCCTTAAAATACTTGGGAGGCACATAAACAGAAACCTTATCTGTGATCCTTGTGTTGCCAAGCTTTGTAATTGACTGTCTCTTCCAGTTGACGCCTGCCAACCAACCACTCCGAGTGCCTCCACTTTCAAAAGCATTGCCATCTTCAAAAGTAGCAAGAGAAAATTTGGTACCATCAGGGCCAAGCTTGATAAAGAATTCATCGCTTTGATCCAATTCAGCGTTACCCCAGTCACCAAATTGGTACAGGAGGAAATCAATGGAGAGGAAGGCAGCAAAGTCAGGCACATCAAAAACCTTCTTGACTGTTCCACTATCATGGTTGAATTGGCCAAGAAAGGTCTGATCACACTGGCCATCTTGCGTAGCAATCAAACCCCAGTCACCGACATCATTCATGTTGAAGTCTTCATATAAAATAGTTTCACCACAGCCCATTTCATTGGTCATTCTGATCTCAGTATCCAGGGCCATCCGTGCCGCTTCTGGGCCACCACCACAGTATTCAGAGATACAACGATCATCCTCATGACTGCAAATACCCAAAGCTCCCTCAGGTGGGTTCTCTCGGCAGTTGTCAAAGGTTGGATCTGTAGCAACAGTTTAGAAAGAGAAAAAGGTTCAATGGGGAAATGCACTCGAAAGAATAGCAAGCTACAGGTTTCGTCGTAACAAAACTTACCATATCCTTTACCACAACGTCTGTGAGTCAGGAAGTTATCATTATTAGTGTAGGTAAAAATAGACTTCCTTTCATCTTCATTACACCAGTTTCTTGTGATGTATTCGTAGGCCTTCATCTTGTTACTGGTGTACTGCAGAACATGTCCATTGGGCTGAACCCAATCATTTTCAGGGTTTCCATCAGGAGTACCAAGTAAACCTATTAAAGTTTCACCCTCGCGGTAGCTGTTGGGCATGCATATCTTCAAGGACAAGAAGCATCCATATTGGGTAAATTCAGCTCGCTCAATAACAAACTGGAGGCCTGTGCCAGGATAGTAGATGATGACCTTCTCCACATCTTCGTGATCGCTGCCACTCTTTCCAACGCGAGTACCTATACTGTCATAGATGCGGCGGATTACTACACTGTCATCGCCATTGAAGTTGGTAGTGCCGACATATTTTTCAAAGTTTAGTATATCGGGTGTCATAACGCCATCAAGGAAGAGGTCCAGTGGGCATACAAGCTCTTTATTGGCAGGGACATTCAACTGGATAGTAGGAGCACCTTCCTCCTTAATAGCAATACTTCTTGTGGTAGTGGCGTATAAATCCTTGTTGGAACTGAAGCTTGCATACCGAGCTTGGACTTCAAAGGATGAGTCCATATTCTTGATCAAAGTAAACTCTCCTTCTCCTTGAGCATCAAACTTTTTGCCATCAAATGTAATTACATGAGGATCTCCCCATGAAATGGCAACATTTTCGTCACATTGTACAGGCAAGGCATCAGGAATCTTTGCAGTAGCAGGAGTGCTGGCAGTTTTGGACTCATTTGGAATGACACATGATTGACCATATGCAGTAACTCTAAAATCATCAATGCCTGCAGATTCAGACTTCACATCACCAGTCACTTTCAACAAAAGGGCAAAGTCAATGCTTCCATCTTCAAAGTAGACTTGAGGGACAGTGATAGTAATCTTGTGCATCTGGCCTTGCTGAGGTCCAAACTGTCCTCTGCCGCAGAAGCTACGACGGCTCCAAGAAATGCTGTCTTGTACATCATGCCAAAATTCTGTTAAACGGGTAGAAATTGGGCAAAAAATCAATTGTGAGATGCTCTAAATTCTTTTGTTTACAAATTCCCAGAAAACAAAACACAGGATACAACACACCATCCAATTCATTATTGCTGTCATCAAACGTTTTCAGATCAATCAAAGTATCACCAATCTTGATGTGAACTTCATCCTGCCACTTTCCCTGACGTTCCCACTCTCCAATCTCATAAAAGAGAAACTCGAATCTTACAAGATCCGCATACTTTGGGACATCAAACGTTTTACTAACGCTACTGTATGGCCCTTGGCCATTTTTTCCATGCAAGTGCAACCACTTGAAGTCATCTTGCCCGTAAATATCTCCCTGAATGGAGGGAATGGGAAGAAAAGTTACAATTAATAAATAGAGCAGCATCTTAAGGGAAATGAGTCAAAACATAATAACAACGTACCCATGCACCATCCATCATGGTGTCAAAGTCTTCATGGAAAATTTGTTTACCACACATGCTGGCAACAAGGTCTTCTTTGGCCTCCACCCATTCTTTTGCAGCTTCAGGACCACCAACACAACCGTCAATGTAACAGGCATCATTCGCTTCCTTGTTGGTTCCACAGATACGGATCACCTCATTTCCAGGACCACTACCAAGAACTGATACAGGGTCATTGACACACTTCTCAGTCTCCGAATCAGAACCTTGGGCACATCCACTGAAGCCAGCAAAGCTCTCCCCACCAGCATAAGAAAAGAGAGACTTGTCCTCATCAGTTATACACCAATTCTGCACACAGAAATCATAAGCTTTCTCAGATCGGAGTTCCTTGCGCGAAGATGGCACCGGCAGATTTCCTCCACCATTCTTGTTGTGCTTCATCCAATCATCCGATTGGTCACCGTTGGGAGTTCCCAAGAGACCAACAAGATTTTCTTTACTTTTTTCAGAGTCAAAGGGCAGACAAAGCTTGGCAGATAAGACACATCCATTCTTCCTGGAAGTCTTTGACATGACAGTTAGTTCCACCTTAGATTTGCTGTAGTATATTTTGTAGCCTTCCCTCTTTCCGCTCTTGATGCTCTCAACAAGCACTGTTGGGTCACCAACACCGTCTACTGCAATATCCACTGGAACAGTAGAACCACCAACATAGACATAAGGAGTGCATCCATTGTCATTTGATTTCGGAACGGTTATCTGGATGACTGGCTCGCCATCTCCAGTATCAAAAGCAACACTGTTGGTCACTGTTGGTCTTCTTTTGTCATTGAATTTGATAAAGCGACCTTGCAGTTGAAAATCAGAGTCAAGTGACCTCACTACATGGAATTCACCTTCTCCTTGACAGTCATATTTTAATCCATCAAAGGTTTTCATGTGTGGGTCTCCCGCCCAAGAAGCCACATATCCCACACAAACAGGAATGGATTCTGGAATCTCAACCTTGGAAGTCGTTGGGAAGCTCTTTGAAGATATTTTTGTGTCAGTAGTAGGGTATGCAGTGGGTGTAGAGCTTGGTATTTCAGTGGGGAATGCTGAGGGGGCTTCAGTTGGGAATGATGTGGGACTGGAGGTGGTAGGAGCAGACGTGGGGCAAACACAGACGCATCCATTTCTATCCATGACTTGCTTTGTATCCTCACCAGACACCACAGTTCGCGCAATGATATAAATTTCACCATTGCTGTTCTTGGAGAAGTGTGAGAAGTTGAATGTGTCTTCACTAGAGTCAGCCAAGAATCGTGCATGTTTTGAAGTAAACTGTCCAGGTGAAACAGAATCAAGACCAGCTTTCTTTGGGTATTTAGTTGCGCCAACATAAAACTGAGATTCAAGTAGTGCAATACCATCTGATGCAGTAAACGTTGCTGTTGCACCATTCTCACCATAAGTGAAATCAAGAACTCCAACTTGAATTCCTGTTGAAGCATCACAACCCTGAACTTTGGCGTACATGGGGAAACTATATGAGCCTTTGGAGAGGGGGCCAATCGTCCATCCCCACCTCTCCTCTGAGCTTGCAACTCCATCATTAATGTAGCAATTATCAAGGTCTAAGGATGAGCCATCAGCAAAAGCCTTTTCTTCGTTGAGAGATCTTTTAGCAACATCAGATGCAGGTACATCATCGTCAGGAAAGCATCCCTGTTCACACACACACTTTGTTGGGGCTGCAGTGGGAGATCTTGTGGGCCCACTGGTAGGGCTGCTGGTTGGGGTTGAGGAGGTAGGACTTCCAGTAGGGCCACTAGAAGGTCCATCCGTAGGTCTAGAAGTTGGTTCACTTGTAGGTCCATAGGTTGGTCCAGCAGTTGGTTCACTTGTGGTTGGAGCAGCACTGGGGTGCCCACTTACCATTGTTGGTGATTCTGTTGTTGGGCTCAGTGTTGACGGAGCAGCAGATGGTGTGGCACTTGGCATTTCTGTGGGATACATTGTTGGTCCAGATGTAGGTGTAATTGTTGGTCCAGAAGTAGGTGTACTCGTTGGGCTGTTTGTGGGTCCAGAGGTAGGAGAAATCGTAGGTCCAGAAGTGGGTTCACCTGTTGTTGGTGTAGCACTGGGATGGTCACTGGCCATTGTTGGTGAATCAGTTGTTGGGCTTAGTGTTGATGGTGCAGCAGATGGTTTATTACTTGGCATTTCTGTAGGATAATTGGTTGGGATACTTGTAGGTCTTAAAGTTGGTCCACTTGTAGGACCAGAGGTAGGTTCACTTGTGGGACCAGAGGTAGGGCCACTTGTAGG
>Ga0100380_10005102_pt1 | contig 13624 bp, 16 predicted proteins | sample CryGeymeta201504_FD_80417 | JGI IMG/M metagenome (GOLD analysis project Ga0100380, IMG submission 80417) | Groundwater microbial communities from Crystal Geyser aquifers in Utah, USA - Crystal Geyser metaG 2015-04 | ecosystem: Environmental > Aquatic > Deep subsurface > Groundwater | place... | reverse complement strand
CTACTTTTGGGCAAAAGCCTGAGCAATGAAAAAAGCTGTATTCCCTGGAACATTTGATCCTATTACAATTGGTCACGTTGATATTGTCAAAAGAGCCCTCCCATTATTTGATGAGATCATCATAGGTGTCGGGCGAAATAATGATAAAACCCATCTTTTTGATTTGGAAACGCGTTTGAACTGGATTCGCGAAATCTTTAAGGATGAACCAAAAATTTCTGTAGACCATTATCCCGGACTTACCGTTGACTTCGCTCGCTACAAGGGCGCTCAATGTATCCTTCGCGGTTTGCGTTCCGTTACAGACTTCGAGTATGAATTTCAAATCTCGCAGGTAAACAAATCGCTAAATGCCGAAATCGAAACGGTTTTTATCATGTCAACCCCTGCCTTCACTCCGATCAGCTCTAAGATTGTTCGAGATGTAATTATCAAAGGAGGAGACTATAAGAGTTTGGTTCCCGAAGAAGTGCGGGTGGAGCATAAGGGCTGATAGTCGATAGAGGCTCTGTTGTAGGTCATGGTTGCGTCTCAACGATTACTAATTTGAGTAGCCTTGTGATGAGTTCCACCGTCGCTGACTGTGCGCGCCGGAGCATCACGATCGCTATCGGGAGCGTAGGTGGAGTCCATTTTTTACTCCGAGTCAAAATCCTACTCGTTCGGAGACAAAGATTCGCGCAGTAATTCCCGTATCGAAGTGTAGGTATTCAGCACCTCGATATCGAGTGTATTCGGATCGAACCATTGAAGGTCCGTGATATTTTCTTCGAGCTGTGGTGCCATTTTACCATATTCAAGGGCGATCATATGAAACCAATGGGTTGTTTTGAGGACACGTTGCTGATCTTGAAAATAGGTATGAAAGGTTTTTTGAATGGGATTGCCGAGGCTCAATTTTTCTATGGCACATTCTTCTTCAACTTCCCTAATCGCAGCCTCTTCAATGGTTTCTCCTTTGTCAACTTTCCCTTTCGGAAGGTCCCATTTCCCTTGGCGGTATATGAGGAGTAATTCTTCCTTTTCATTATAAACTAGTCCGCCAGCGGCTGAAATGCGTTGATATGGTTTTGCAAATTTTTTGAATGCCGAATCTTCGTCTTCAGTCATCACCATTAAGCCGAAATCTCCGATGTTCCTCTCTGATTTTTCTAAGGTCTCCACCGCATTAGCGATGCTATCCGGGTTATCGTCTACAATCCGAAAATTACCGCTTCCATAAAAATCTTGCTCATTTGCGGTGATAACAAGAGGGTACTCGTTGATGAATATTTTATACATTTGCCGCGTTATGCAAGAACCAATCGATGCCGCGAAAATAGCGGAATATCTGCTTCAAATCAAAGCGATTAAGCTTCAACCTAATGATCCTTTCACTTGGGCCTCTGGATGGAAAAGCCCGATCTACTGTGATAACCGCGTTAGTCTGTCTTTCCCTCAAATTCGTACGGATATAAAAAATGCCTTGGCGGCAAAAATTTCGGCCATGTATCCAGAAGCCGAAGCCATCGTTGGAGTGGCTACAGCTGGTATTCCTCAAGGAGCTCTTGTTGCTGACGTGATGAATCTTCCTGCTGCCTATGTTCGTCCGGAACCAAAAAGCCATGGTCGTCAAAATCAGCTTGAAGGAGATTTACCAAAAGGCTGTAAAGTAGTAGTTCTCGAAGACTTGATCTCCACTGGAAAGAGTAGCCTAAAAGCCGTTGAAGTTTTGCGCGAAATGGGACTTGAAGTAATTGGACTTGCAGCCATCTTCACCTATGGTTTCCCACTTGCCGAAGAGAATTTCAAGGCAGCTTCTTGCCCTTGGTTTGCCCTCAGCGACTATAATGCACTCATTGAAACGGCCGTTAATACCGGTTATGTTGAACAAGCTGATGCTGCGAGTTTGGCAGAGTGGCGGAAGGCTCCGGAGCTTTGGGGTAAATAGTTGGCGGACGTCAGACGATAGTCTGACTTAGCCCAATTTTTCTCATCACTCCTCATTCATCACTCCTCAACTAGTTTTTAATGGCCAGCTGACCACATGCCGCATCGATGTCTTTACCGCGACTCCTTCGCACGTTTACGATTACTTTCTTCTTCTCGAGGTAGGCGATGAACGCATCTAACTTCTCATCTGAAGTATTGACGAAATCGGCAAATTCGATGGGATTGTATTCGATGATATTGATCTTACTCGGTACGCGTTTCCAGAAACGATAGAGTTCAGCGGCATCATCGATTGAGTCGTTGACATTATTGAAAACGATGTATTCAAAGGTGACCCGGGTTCCTGTTTTTTGATAGAAATAATCCAAGGCCTCAGCCAAGGCATCCAAGTTATTGGACTCATTAATAGGCATGATTTCATTCCGTTTATCATCATTCGCGGCATGGAGTGAAAGTGCAAGATTGAATCGCACTCCATCATCCCCTAATTTTTTAATCATCTTGGCCACTCCGGCAGTGGATACGGTAATTCTTTGTGGACTCATTCCTAATCCATCAGGAGACGTAATCCGGTCTACCGAGTACATCATGCCCGAATAATTTAAAAGCGGTTCACCCATACCCATGTATACGATATTAGAAAGCGGCACTTGGTAATATTCCATGGCAGCACGACTAATTAATACAACTTGGTCATAGATTTCATCGCCTGTAAGGTTTCTTTTACGCTCCATGAATCCGGTAGCACAGAACTTACAGCTCAAACTACAGCCTACTTGCGAGGAAACACAGGCTGTCATTCGATCTTTCGAAGGAATCAATACTCCCTCCACCAAATGGCCATCATAAAGACGAAAACCAAATTTGATGGTTCGATCTTTACTTACCTGTTGGGAGTCGATGCTTACGGCATGGATTTCATATTTCTCTTCTAATAAAGCACGAAGTTCCTTGCTGAGGTTGGTCATCTCGTCAAATGAATGTGCAGACTTCTTCCAAAGCCATTCATAAACTTGCTTGGCGCGGAAGGTCTTTTCTCCCATACCTGTAAGTTGTTCAACAAGCTGATCGAGAGTAAGTGAGCGGATATCCGTTTTTGAGGAAGACAACATAGGGTGCAAAGGTAGGGAAAAGGTTGAGGATGAGGATGAGGTTGAGATTGAGCTAGTTTGAGATTTACAGACTTTTAGACAGCAGATTGTCAGACCATATCTTGCTGTGCACTATGTGGGTCATTCACTCCCAAAATGTGAGAAGCCGCAGAAATAATTCACTAGCGAGTATGGTCAAGTAAGGGAATTCATTTTTATCAAAGAGTCCTTTGCTGAGCAAAATCAAATAAAGACTTAAGGGAATGATGGTGCTCAGGATCATCTCTCCTGCATAAGGCCAATGCATATAAGAACCAAACAGAAGTGTGGCAGACCAAATGCCAATTGTAATGGCACTAATTTTATCTAAGCTAGTCAGATCACGGTTGGTCATACTGAAAATAGCAACTAGCAAGGCCATGCCGAGGGAGAATAGAAAAGCCATATTCATTAAGACGGGTATTCCAGTCCATGAAATCAGGATTGGCAATGTCAACCCAAATGTTAGCAGTATGGATTTCCTGTCTCTATTCTGCAAGCTGAATACAAGCATGGCTATTGAAACTATGGAGAGGATTATTCTTTGAGACATTTCCGCTGTGCATTAAGATGAATATCAAGCTTCGTTATTCTGTTCAAATTGTTAAAATAAAATGAATAACAGGGGAAAGAATTACACAGCCCAATGATGTTAGCAGGGCCATTCCCCATTTAATTTTCCCAAGAATTAGCTGTGCCCCAAAATATGCTCCTATTGAATTTATGCCCATTGATACCATTAAAACCCATTCTGGAAATCGGTACAAAAAGTAAATATCCGTATTTTGATAATCGATAAGCAATTCTGCATCATACCTCAATATGAACAGATTTAGCAGCGCCAAAAATAAACCGAGCACTTTTTTAGGGTCTTTAAAAAACAGAAGGAGCGTTTTTTCCATTCACCCAATCACCCTCACAATTTCATCCATCGCTGTATTCGCTTTGGCTAAGTTCATAGAAAAGAAAAGCCATTGCATGAGGTAAAAAAAGACGAGACCAATTGGAAGGAAAATCAAGAATACCAATGAACTTGTCATGATTACTGCAAGTGCAATTAGAATGAACAAGCTAATGGGCATAAACCAAATAGATTTAGCTGGAACAGTGGTTAATGTTACCGTCTTGCCTTGAATATGAATTTTAATCTTGGGCTGACCAATCGCTTGTCCGCCAGAGTTTGGACTGATTAAAAGGATGTCGCCGACACGTTTTCCTTGGATCGTAGCATTATTAGAAAGCCAACTTGATTCATTCGCAATCTCGGTCTCCAAGGCTGCCCATACGGCCTCCTTACTCTTACCCTCAATGTGAATCTCAACCTGATTTGGGAATATCTTACTCATATATTGACCATTAAGGAGAAAGCTCAATTCAAAGACTTCCTATACGTGAAAGGTAAGAAAAAAACCGAGGAGTGCCCATGCCCTCCCCTGTCCGCCATAGCGATTAGCGAAGGCGGATGCCCCTTGAATTAGCCGTATTTATGGATGATGGCTATTTGTCCGGCATGATAGGTAGTATGAGACACAATTCGTCCGAAAGCCTCCGCCTTGGTTTTCGTTCCAAATTCTTTGGTTGTAATGTGCGTTTCCCAATCTGCCTCGCTTTGTTGGGATACAATTGCCTTCAATGTTTCAAATGATTGGTGCACATATTCCCTCAGCTCGGAGAGATTTGTCCATTCACCTGAATCACTTTTCGAAATCACCGTTTTGGCTGCAACTTTTACAGTCGAATCACCAAACACATTTTTAGCAAAGAGTAATTCTACATCTCCTATATGGCGAATAAGAAAGCCGATTGAGTTTGGAGAAGGAAAAAGTTTCTTGCCTAAATCTTCCTCCACAATATGTTCCAACTGATTGGAAAAGCGGGTTCTTGCTTCAAGCCAAAGTTCAAGAAATAGATCTGTTTTTGATTTTACCATAGAAAAAAATAAGTTTAGAGATGAAGAAGCTCAGGAAAAGGCATGCGCAACTTGTCAATAGCTTTCGTTCAACTCAAAAGTACGCTTTAAACCGTCAACCAATTTCAGGCTAAGTCAAGCTGTGGTCGGTGGACTTAACGGGTTCTCTACTAGCTCACTCCAAACAAGCTACTTCTTCCTCAATTCATAATGGCCACCAACTGGGTGTTTAGCGGAACAATCGCAGCTGTAATAAACATTACTTTCCACCCAAACGAGGTTATCCCTATTCGTTTCATACCAGTATTTAACTGCCTTCTGAAATGCTAACCTATTTTCCATACTCGCATTCAAATGCTGCCAAAAGGAACAATAGCCGCAGCCATTTTCATCAAAAGGTACCCCTAAAAGTTCAAAAGTAGGAATACCATGAATAATTTCTTGCAGCGAGGTATATGCGATATCTGCAACACGATAATGATACCCAAAATAGGGCACCCAGGCTTCCGTATCGGTAGTATCATCCATCCGATCAATGAGCACTTCAATAATCCCTTTTTGAATCCGAACTACTTGCCAATAAAGTGGATCACCGCAAATTTCGGGAGCGTCTCCAATTAACTGGATTGGCATACAGTTAAAATGCATGTCTTTCACATATTTCAGACTATCCACTTGTTTGATTAATTCAGATTGCGCCTCCCGCATATCAACCGAACAATTGAGTAATCTATTAATTAGTTCTTGATTGATTTTCGTGCTGATGATTTTCTGTCCTGCACTTTTGTAAAAGTTTGTAGTCGTGCCCAGATTAATTTTATAGAGGGTATCCGTATAGGTCATTTTTGATGGATCCCATTCAATAGAGTCTGGGGGATAGCGTTCTGCATATCTGCCCCATTCGGCATAGTGCTCGCGGTATACGATTTTAACAACTTGGCCCTTATAGAAGTAAAATTTCCGTGATGAATACCCAAGTTCTGCGTTATAGGTACCATCCAGGAGGACCAACTCATCATTCAAGTAATAACCGTCATTGCTACCGCTGCAGACCATCATCCTCATACATGAAGTCGTAATCAATTGATTCTTGTTTTTAAGGGCGTCGACAGAATCCGCATAGGTCTCAATCTCCTTTTCACTCCACTTGATGTTTTGTGCGAAGGCCAGATTAAAAACTAGACAAAGTAGATAGATGAATAATCTCATGGTCATGCGATATCCTTTTTGGAATAGCACAAGCTACAAAAATTGTCAAACACATTTAATCTGTGTCCCGTTAATCTTTGCATAAACGACCGCCATTATAAAAGTGAAAACCAACAGGCTTTATATGGAAGCATTTCATCTCCTGTATATTATCAGCTTCCCTACTAGAAAACTTACTGCCATTGCCGTCTGGCTCAAGAATCAGTGTGTCTCCCTTCAGTTTTGCAGCTCCTGAATGTGTTAACCTTTCATTCTGATTGTATATCTGATAATAATACGTCCCATCTGGATAGAGTTCTACCGTTTGGCAAATCGACATGTCGCAGTCCTGTAATTTGACCAATATCAATCCATGATGAATGCGAAAAAAGTAGCCTAAACAGACTAGCGAAGGAATAGCCGCAATCCATGCATACTTGATTTTAAACGAGAAAACGATTGCTGCAATTGCCGAGAGTAACAAAAATCCTGAAGCTGCTACAGCCCAGTTATCAATTGCGCTATGCGGTTCACTATACCCACTGCTATAAATTCCCAAATAATCCCACCAAACCAAATAAGCAAAAGCTAATATGGCCGGAATGCTGAGCAGCACCACAAAAAGAATTCTGCGCTTGGGTTTCTGTACTTCCATGGTTATCTGTTCCAGAAACGAAAGGGTCGGTAACTTAGTGTACCATAAACTAATGATCGGTCAAAAAGCCGTGGTCCGTGGACGGTCGACTGTCGACTAAATAATCAGCTAATGTCTATAGTCTAACTACAACTTCAGCTGCACTCCCATCATAAAATGCCTCTGCTGCATGAAGCGGCTTGGGTCATCAGGAGGAGTTCCATAGGATCGTGAATCACGTGGGTCAAGATAAGAAGGATCGCGCCATTCAGTTGGAACAGGGTCGCCAGCATTCCAGGCTGTACCGGTTACAGGGTTGATACGCGCTGGGTTCTTGGTATTGAGTAAGTTAGTGATTTCGAAGGTCCACGCGATACTCACCTTATTGATATTCCACCATTTTTTATAGCTGAAATCCAACCAATAGGTGCTTTTTCCAACCGAGGCATAACGGTTTTCAGCTCCTTGTTCTTGAATCCATATCGGACGACCTGTTTCGGGCTCAGTACCGTTATAGAAATATGGGGTATAGCGACGACCTGAGCGCCAAACGAACTCCAAGTAGAAGCTCATCTTATTTAACCATTTTTTACCCAAATAGCCGTGTTCATTTTTCAAGGTAACCAAGGCATTTCCTTTGACATCCCATGGACTGGACCAAGGTAGATAGAACTCTTTTGTATCCTCACGCGCTCCATTATTCAAAATTTCCTTTAAACTTTCAGATGCGGATGAAGACTGTCCCGTAGCCACCATATAGGTAGCAGACACTTGTCCGCTAAACCACTTCCCTATACGCTTGATATAGCTTGCTTCAATACCACGCACGCGGGCATAGTCGGAGTTGATTCGCATCGAACGGCTAATTTCCCTTCCGGTAGCATCCTTAACTAGGATAGCCGTGGTCGTAACAAAATCATAATTATCACGGTAGAATGCAGAAATATTCAGCGCATCATTGCTGGTGATTTGCGATTTTAGCCCCAACTCATAAGCGATACTTACTTCTGGATTCAAGTTCGGATTTCCTAGTCGACCAATGGTAGAACGATCCGAATAGTATGGATTCAATCCGGTATAGATAAAAGAAGGATGCGGCAATATGGTACTATGACCGTAATTGAAATACATCACCTGATTCTCACGAATGGGGAAGCTGGCGGATATTTTAGGGAGGAAGCGGAACTTAAACCCTCGACCTGCAATCATCAAAGTTTGTCTTTTGTAGTCCTCACGTACCTCGTCACGAATTTGTGAACGCGGATCGGCAATGGCATCATCCACATACTTTCCTGGCATCCAATATTCAAAGCGAGCACCCACTTCAGCAATCAATCCTTTGTATTTGATTTTTTCCGATACCCAAGCTCCACCACGCGAGGGCTTTACTCGCCAAATTTCAGAATACTCACCTAAACGATCGCTTGATGTATAGGTTCCATCTGCCAATTGAATAGGAGCACCAATCCATGGTCTGCCTATGTCTATCCATTGTAAATCCTGAATCTTCACTTCTGCCCCAAAATTTAACCGGTTGAGTGCGTCTTTGGAGTATAGATTTCCTGAAAATTTCAATGAATACTCTTCAATATAATGATCATGCCAGAGGGTTGCTACTCCCCCATTATTATATAAGCCTGAGGGTGGGTTTACGGCAATGATGCTGTCGTTCGGATTATAATAACTCGCCGGCGGCACCACGATAGAACGTGGGTCCAATTCAGAATCTACCACATCGGGTCGCCAATCACGACCATTGGCATCAGCCCTTAAGCGGGCAAAGAAGCGTGAACCTGTTACATTATATGCAAAGCGCTGTTTTGAGGCGTCGCTATAATTCAAGATAAGCAAATTGGCATCATGCGTAAAGGTATTGGCATTGTCCATTTGATCCTGGAAAGAGAATTGATAGCCCGGAGTATAGGGTAAATCATTTCCTGTGATTCGGAGCATGTTCACATCCTGATTAACTGCCAAGGTGCGGTTATAAGTGAGAGAAAGCTTTTGGCGGTCGTTGAATTGGTAATCTAATTTGGCCAATGCCGACCAACGATTATCGTGTTTCGGACTCCAAAACAATCCGTCATAAATACCTGAACGTAGTCGGTTGGGAGGGTTTTTGGTATAGAGATCCGAGTTAAATGCCCTTCCGGAAACAAAGTAGTAAAACTTGTCTTTGGTCTTTTTATTCAACCACTTGCTTGTGCCGCCTACACTAAACTCATAGACGGATTCATTAAAGACTGAATTCCAATCCCGGTTGAAACCATAGTTGTCGCGTTTGGCCAACATCGAAACTTTGAAAACATCCGTTCCCGAGCGGGTTTTTGCATTCACCACTCCGGTGGTGGCATCCCCATATTCCGGCCCGACTCCTCCAGTGGTAATGTCGATATCATCAATTGAATTGGTTCCAATATCCACCCCAAATCCAGTTCCGGCCATTGGGTCACGGGCATTCACCCCATCAATCATGAAGCCCGTTTCATAGGTTCTTCCTCCACGAATATGCACCCCTGAAGGTCCGTTTATTACGCCAACTTGAGTATTGATAACCGATTGAATTTGACGAACGGGTTGTGCTTCCAACTTTTCTCTATCAATAGATTGAACCGTTTTTGGAGATTCCACATCCACCAAAGGTTTTTCTCCTCGAATTTCAATGTCCTTACCAAAGGTTACCGAACTTTCCCTCAGCGATACATCCAACTTGTATGGGCTGCCCGCTTTTAGTTTGATACCGGTATAGAGTACTGTTTCATAACCGATATAGGTGAATTCAATATTGTATTCTCCAGGGCGAACTTTTAAATTATACTCCCCATTTACATTCGTCGGAATACCCGTTGTGGTCCCTTTTATGATGACATTAACACCAATAAGCTCCAATTGGTCCTTCTCATCGGTCACCTTTCCATACACGGTTGCCAGTTGCGTAGAATCGCTCTGCCCATAGCTATAGCTGCCTAATAAAACGAAAATGCTCAGTAAAACAGAGGATAGAAACTGCTTCATTCTGCCACGAAAATAAGACAACTATAGAAAGCATGCATTACCTGTGAATTAATTCCTTTCTTATCTATAGAATTGACCAAGCAGCAGCGAAATCTTACCTTGCAAGAAAATTAACTGAAACATGGCAGTAGCAGCTCCTTTTAATTTCAAAACTTGGATAGATGAACACCGTCATTTATTGAAACCCCCTGTAGGAAATGTTCAGGTTTGGGAAGATGCTGAATTTATCGTGATGGTGGTGGGCGGTCCGAACTCACGGAAAGACTACCATTACAATGAAGGTGAAGAATTTTTCTATCAATTGGAAGGAGATATCACCGTTAAAATTATTGATGATGGGAAACCTCGCGACATCCATATTAAAGAAGGCGATATCTTTTTATTGCCGCCAAAAGTGCCGCATTCACCGCAGCGCGGACCAAATACTGTTGGCCTCGTGATTGAAAGAAAACGCGAAACCAAGGAGCTCGACGGATTCCAATGGTATTGTGAAAATTGCGGCGAAAAGCTGTATGAAGAGTTTGAATATGTAACAGATATTGTAAAGCAGCTCCCTCCAATTTTCGAGCGTTTTTATAAAAACCCAGAGCATACCACTTGCAAAAAATGCGGCACTCATATGGAGCAGCCAGTTAAAAAAGCTTAATCATGTATTTGGAAATCCACCCAGAAAATCCGGAGCCTCGGAAAATTGCCCAGGCGGTTGAGATCATCAAAAAGGGTGGTGTCGTTATTTTTCCAACTGACACGATTTACGCCCTCGGATGCGACCTTGGGAATAGCAAAGCCATTGAAAAAGTATGCCGCATCTTGGGCAAGAAACCAGAACGTGCAAACCTTTCTCTGATTTGTGCAGACTTGAGCGACCTGAGCTCCTATTCAGCACCTATCAATTCCACTGTTTTTAAACTGATGAAGCATTGCCTACCTGGTCCATATACCTTCATTTTGAAGTCCAGTCGCTTGGTGCCAAAACTATTTCAGACCAATAAAAAGACCGTAGGTATTCGCGTTCCCGATAACGCGATTGTACAGGCTCTCCTTGAGCAATTGGGTCATCCTCTTGTATCTTCTTCTGTGCATGCCGAAGACGAAATCATCGACTACCTCACTGACCCCACAGAAATCTATGACCAATTTGAAAATAAGATTGACTTGATGATTGATGGAGGAACAGGAGACAATCAACCCTCCACCATTATCGACTGCGTTGATGGAGAACCACTGCTGGTGAGAGAAGGCAAAGGGGAAGTGGATATTTAGGTTAAGGTTGAGAAGGGAATTGTATACATATTAAATAGCCTCCTGTAAATCAAAATACTGCGTATATCTATTTGCAAAAGCCAGGACAAGCGCTACCTAGGCGGAAGGGCCATAAAGCCTTATGGCCTTTCCCCCCAGCAACAATTCTCGATTTTTATCCTTTCCAACGTTTTGGATTATTTCTAATGTACCATGTTGCTTCATTGACTTCTGCCTCAGATCTTAACCATCTTTCATTATAGCGCGGTTGCCATATTTTCTCTGTGATGCCTAATCCTCTCGCTCCAACAGTTACACTCGATTTTAATCCACGGATAATTGAACCTAGATTATTGGATTGTGGCCCAAAAGAATTGGTCTTCATTTCATATGTTGGACCTGAGTTAAATTCATTCCTGCCAATGTACAGAATACCATGAAAATGGTCTGGCATAATAACAAACGCTCCAACTTTTACATTCATGTAAGCCCTTACTATTTCCGTATTTATCCATTCTTTTTTAATTATTTCCCCAATGGGATATAGCTCCTGATGTCCTTTGATAATTTCACTGAATAGTCGCTGTCGTTTATATGCTAAAATCGTGATTAAAAAATGACCGGACCAACGATAATCTCTATCGTGAAAACGCCCATTATTCGAATTGCCTCTCATAAACCCAAATATCGAGTTGAAACACCTAAATATTGGTCATTAATCGGTCAAAAAATCATTAACACCTCTTCAGCTAGGTAATCGACATCAGCCTTTTTCGAGAATTTATTTCCAATCACACCTAGGCGGAAGGGCCATAAAGCCTTATGGCCTTTCCGCCTAGCAACAATTTGAAAGAAAACAAGTCATTCCAACTATCTACTCGTAAGACATCGTAAACTTAGCGATAGCTATTACTTTTTAATCATCTTCAACAGCGGCCAGCAAATCAAAATACTGCGTTTATCTATTTGCCATGAAGAATCTGATTTTCTCAATTATTTTCGTAGCGACATTTTGGAGTCTTCACTAAAAAATACCTCGATACTCAAACTCATTCGCCAGTCATTGCGTGGTGAGGAGCATGATTATACTACTGGGAGCATTAATGTAGCGATTCTGCTTTTGGCCGTTCCAATGATCTTGGAGATGGTGATGGAATCCATCTTTGCCGTAGTCGATGTTTTCTTTGTTTCTCGTGTTTCAGTGAATGCTGTTGCCACCGTTGGCTTAACTGAATCGGTGATGATGATACTCTACTCTGTCGCGGTAGGATTAAGCATGGCCACCACGGCAATTGTGGCACGAAGGATTGGCGAAAAAGACCCTAAGCGTGCCGCAGATGCAGCCTTCCAAGCAATTGTTCTAGCAGGAATAATTGGATTGACCCTAGGCATACTTGGATTTATCTTCGCTGAAGATATTTTGCTATTGATGGGTGCCAAAGAAGCCCTTATCGAGGAAGGACTTGGCTATACCCAAATCATGTATGCAGGAAATTTGAGCATCTTTTTGCTGTTTTTGCTCAATGCGATTTTTCGCGGTGCAGGGAGTCCGGCGATTGCTATGTATTCGCTCATCATTGCCAATGGCTTGAACATCATTTTGGATCCAATCTTCATTTTTGGATACGGGCCAATTCCTGCAATGGGTGTGGAAGGCGCTGCGATTGCTACCACGATTGGACGATCTGTGGGCGTCTTGTTTCAGTTGTACTTCATTCTACGTGTAGGGTCTAAAATTCGTCTTGTTCGACAAAATATGGTGATTCGTGCATCAACTATCTGGGAGATGATTAAGATTTCTGCTGGGGGAATTTCCCAATTTTTGATAGAAACAGCTAGCTGGATTTTTCTTGTGCGCATCATGGCTACCTTTGGCGAAGAGGCATTAGCCGGCTATACCATTGCTTTCCGGGTCATCATCTTTACATTACTTCCTTCTTGGGGAATGGCCAATGCCGCAGCTACGCTTGTTGGTCAGAATTTAGGTGCGAATCAACCCGACCGGGCTGAAAAATCAGTATGGAGAACCGCGCTTTACAATACGCTCTTTTTACTTTTTGTATCTATTCTATTCTTTGCCTTTGCTGAGGACATTCTTGGAGTCTTCAAGCAAAATGAACAAGTAACAGCCATTGGGAAATCCGCCTTAAAAATCATTTGCCTGGGCTATATATTCTTTAGCTATGGCATGGTCATCGGACAAGCATTTAATGGAGCGGGCGATACATTTACGCCCATGATTATCAACCTGGTGGTTTTCTGGCTCATACAAATCCCCTTGGCATATGGACTGGCCATTCATTGGAATTATGGCAGTGATGGAGTCTTTGCATGCATCGCTATCTGTCATTCTTTATATGCTGTCGTCGCTATGATTATTTTCAAACGCGGCAAGTGGAAATTGACTAAAGTATAAGTCATTTTTAAACTACTTCTTTCTACTTTGTTGGACATGAGTCTCCGCAATTATACCACTCCGTCGTGATATGGCGGAATGGTGTTAGATATTGCCTGTAAAACTACAGGATATGACACATTTAGAATTCTTTACAAAATTTGGAACCGAGGAACAAT
>Ga0100380_10005099_pt1 | contig 13625 bp, 10 predicted proteins | sample CryGeymeta201504_FD_80417 | JGI IMG/M metagenome (GOLD analysis project Ga0100380, IMG submission 80417) | Groundwater microbial communities from Crystal Geyser aquifers in Utah, USA - Crystal Geyser metaG 2015-04 | ecosystem: Environmental > Aquatic > Deep subsurface > Groundwater | place... | reverse complement strand
TTCCTTCATTATAAATCCGGGGTAAAATTGCCTGAATTTTATAGACTATTATTTTGTGATCTTGGCCGAGTTTTACAAATTGTTGGTGCAGATTCATGGCATTTTTGGTTAAGTGGTATTTACTATTCTACTAAAATTTTACTGCAAAGAATAGCTTTAATAAGCTATTATGACATAGGTTTAGTGAGTGTACACTCAACTTTTTGATCAAGTTCTAGGGCTTTGGCGAGCTCTGCTATGATTAATAGCAATTTTTTCATGGTCTAAATTTTTACATACTCCGCCCCCACCTGCTCCGCACTCAAGCCCTTAAGTTTTTCATCATACTTCTTAAGTTTGTCATAGGCGATTTGATGATTTTCTACTTCCATGCCCTTTTGGTTTTTTGTGTAAAACTTTTTGGCGGTGTGGTTTTTGGGATCGGCTTTAATTAGTTCGATGCAGGTTTGGATCGATTTTTCGTATTTGTGTTGAAGGTAAAGGACTTGGATTTGGCGTTTGGCTTCTTTTATGTAGTGTTTGCGGCTGATGGCGTTTTTTTGATTGAGTTTTTCTTGGTATTGGCGGCGGAGGTTGGGTAGGGCTGGGTGTTTTGGGGAGACTTTTTGGAGTTCGTCTAAAAAGTGCATGGCTTGCTCCGGGTTTATTTTTGCTAAGTTTTTGCGATTGGATTCTAGTTTGTAGGTTACGAGGTCGTCACGGACTTTTGAGCTGAGTTGTTGGAGGCGTGCGTCTGGTTTTTTGGCGAAGGCGGCTTCGAGTATTTTGAGAGCTTCGGCGTATTGATGTTGTTGGGTGAGTTGGCTGATTTGGTCGCTAAATTGATCCCAATCACTTTTGGCGTTTTGTTGTTTGGCTTGCTGAAAACTTTCGTAGGCTTGGTTGATTAGCTTGAGAAGATTTTGATTGTCGGGCGCAAAGGTTTTGAGTTTGAGACCGAGATTAATGGCTTCTTCAAACTGTTTATTGTTGATGAGCTCGGTGATTTTGTTGATTTGGTCGGCAATTTTGGTTTCGTTTTGAGCTTGGATGGCTTTGTAGATTTTTTCGTGGAGTTTGTGGCCGTCGCTGTCGTCGGGGTGGAGTTTGACGTATTGTTGGACGTGGGTGTAGGCGTCCTTAAAGTTATTTTGTTCAAACAGTTGCTGAATGTCGATTAGTTCCATTTTTGTTTTTGTGAATTTGATGAAATTTTAGCACACCTATTTTAGCTGTTCCAATCTTTCTTCCAGTTGGACTAATTTGGCCTTGGCTTTGGCAATTTGGTCGGTTTCGCGCTCTACTACTTCGGGGGGGGCGTTTTTGATGAAGCCTTCGTTGCTTAGTTTTTTGTGTGTGGCCATGATGTACTGTTTGGTCTCTTTAATTTCGGTGTTGGTGCGGCTTAGTTCTTTGTCAAAATCGATAACGCCGCGGAGGGGAAGGTAGATTTCGATCCCGCCGGAAAGGACTTGGTGGGCGGCTTCGTCTACTTTGGGGCCTGTGGCTTGAATGGTTAGGTCTTCAATACGAGCCAGTTTTTGAAGGTGGTGGGACTGGTCTTTAAATGTATTTAGGTATTGGTCGCCTGTGTAAATAATGGCGTTTAGTTTGCGGACCGGGTCGATTTTAAGTTCGGTGCGGGTGCTGCGGATTTTGTAGATGGCAGCTTGAATGATGCTGATTTGGTTGATAGCATCTTGGTCGTGAGGGATTTGGGTGTAGTCGGGCCATTCTTCAATAATTAGGGCTTTGCCGGTGCCGAGTTTTTCCCATAGTTTTTCGGTAACAAACGGGATAAATGGGTGCAACAGTTTGAGGATATTTTGCATAACGGCTACCAGTAGTTGCGGGTTTTGGTCTTTGTCTTTGGACATTTCCAGGTACCAATCACAATATTCGTCCCATAAAAATTCGTAGATTTTAACGCCGGCTTCGGAGTATAAGTGTTTTTCTAGGGCTTGGGTTACGTCTTTAACGGTTTCGTGCAGGCGGCTTACAATCCATTTGTCGGCAATTGATTTTACGGGGAAGTTGTTGGGGGTTTCGTGATCGATCATTTCACATTCTTGGCAGATCATTAAGAGGAAGCGGGCGGAATTCCAGAGTTTGTTGACAAAGTTGCGGTAGCCGGCGATTTTTTCTTCGTATAAGCGGACGTTGTTGCCGGGGGTGGCGCCAATTACTAGGCTTAGGCGGACGGCGTCGGTGCCGTATTTGGCGATCATGTCGAGCGGGTCGATGCCGTTGCCTTTGGATTTGCTCATTTTGGTGCCTTGTTTGTCGAGAACTAGACCGTGCAGATAAACTTGCTTAAAGGGGACTTCGCCGGTGGCGTAGGTTGTCATTAAAATCATGCGGGCAACCCAAAAGAAGATGATGTCGTAGCCTGTTTCTAAAACGGAGGTTGGGTGGAAGTATTTAAAGTCTTCGGTTTGTTCTGGCCAGCCTAGGGTAGAAAAGGTCCAAAGGCCGGATGAATACCAGGTGTCGAAGGTGTCGGGGTCTTGTTTCCAGTCTGGGCCGGGGGCGGTGGCGCTTACTTTTAGTTCTTCGCCTTTGTACCAAACGGGAATGCGGTGGCCCCACCAAATTTGGCGGCTTATGCACCAGTCGCGTAGATTTTCGATCCAGTTAAAGTAGATTTTGTTAAAACGATCGGGAATTATTTCGATATCGCCACTGCGAATAACGTCGAGGGCAACGGCTTTTAGGGAGTGCTTGCCGCCTTTCCAGTCTAGAACCGGTTTATTAACGTCTACAAACCATTGTTTGGAAATTAAGGGCTCGATACTGGTGCTGCAACGGTAGCAGATTGAGAGGTTTTGTTTGTATGGTTCTTCTTTAACCATAAGACCCAGGTCTTTTAGTTCTTGGACAAAGTTGGTGCGGGCTTCTTGTACGGTTTGGCCTGCGTATTTGCCGGCTACATCGGTCATTAGGCCTTCTTCGTTAATTACTTGAACAACTTTAATGTCGTGTTTTTGGGCGAGTTCGTAGTCGGCGTGGCTGTGGGCCGGGGTAACGCCGAGGGCGCCGGAGCCAAATTTGGGATCGACGCTTTTGTCGGCAACTACTTTAACGGTGATTTGGTGGTCGCCAAAATTAATGTCCATGGTTTGGCCAACGTATTGTTTGTAACGTTTGTCGGTTGGGTTTACGGCTACGGCTGTATCCCCTAGTTTTGTTTCTGGTCTGGAGGTGGCAATTATAAAAGGGCCATAGGTAAAGTAGTAGAGGGTGGCATCGATTTCTTTGTGATCGACTTCGTCGTCGGCAAGGGTGGAGCTGCAGCGGGGGCACCAGTTAACAATGCGGTCGCCACGGTAAATTAACTGGTCTTCAAACATGCGAGTGAATACGGTTTGGACGGCTTGGCTTAGACCTTCGTCCAATGTGTAGCGTTCGCGGGTCCAGTCGCAGCTGGCGCCCATTTTGCGGATTTGGTTGCGGATTGTGTCTTTGGAGTTTTCGGCAAATTCGTGTACTTTTTTAAGAAATTCTTCGCGTCCTAAGTCGTGCCGGGTGAGTCCTTGGTTGGCAATAATTTGTTCAACTTTATTTTGAGTGGCAATGCCGGCGTGGTCGGTGCCCGGTAGCCATAGGGTGGGATCCCCTTTCATGCGGTGGTAGCGGATCATGATGTCTTCTAAGGCTAGCATGGTGGCGTGCCCTAAATGCAGTTGGCCGGTGGCGTTTGGAGGTGGCATGCTAATGACAAATGGTTTTTTATTTGGGTCGATTGTTGGCGTAAAATGGCCTGCATCTTCCCATTGTTGATAAATAGTATCTTCGTGCTCCGATGCTTCGTAAGCTTTTGGAATTGGCATTTTTGTAATGATTTAGAAAATTTGTTTAATTGACAATTCCGCTAAGGAAAGCGCCAATGCCGTAGGAGATAAGTGCACAAACCGAACCAACGAAGACGATTTCAAGTACACCTCTAATTCCCCTTTCTTTAGTAATTTTAAGACGTATGAAGCCAAGGACGGTGAGGGCAAATAATGTAGCAACTATCGAACTTAAAAATTGATCTAATTTTATTGCAAAGACGAATGGAATTAAGGGGATAAAACCAAAGGCACAAAATGATATAACGGTTACAAGGGCGTTTAGCCAGGCTTTTTGGTTGGGATCTATAATTAGTCCTAGTTCTTCTTTCATCATTGTGTTTACCCAGCGATTGTTATCGGCGGTGATAACTTTGACAACTTGTTCTAGGAGTTTGCCGGTAAATCCTTTTATACGGTAAATCTCACGGATCTCTTCACGTTCAAACTCTGGAGTGTCTTTTATTTCTTGATATTCTCTTTTTTCTTCTTTGATAAAATGGTCGATTTCGGATTTGATGGCTAGATAGTTACTTAACCCCATAGAAGCGCCGTCGGCAAGCATGTTGGCAACTCCTAATATGACTATTACTTTAAGTTCAAACCCGGCGCCTACGGCGCCTGACACAACGGCAAAAGTCGTAATAATTCCGTCATTCCCACCGTAAACAATATCCTTAATGTAGTCGCCCAGTTTGTCGGTACCGGTATCTTTATTGCGATGCTTCTCGTATTCGCGACGAAATTTCGGAGTCATTTGATTTTTGAACATAGTTTTAGTAATGAAGGTCTAGTGTTTGTGGTTCATGTCGAGAGTTTATCCTCTTTTGTAGGTTTGGTAAATGTTTTCTCTTGCTTTATAACTGCGTTTCGACTACATTCTTGCAGCTTATTCAAGCATTTTATTAATCATAGTCAGTACAAGGGACCACCTATTCCTGCCCTCTAACAAGGGGAACGTGGTGGAAGGAACTTCTCTGGCAGTAACCCCAAGGAATATGTCTGAGTTAACTACAAAAGAAAAAAACGATATGCTTAAACGCATGTTGTCGCATGCTGTGCATTTTGGTCACGGTAGAGCTAAATGGAATCCTAAGATGAAGGAGTTCATTTTTACAGTGCGTGATGAAGTTCATGTTTTTGATCTTCATAAAACATTAGATAAATTAATGATTGCATTAGATTATCTAAAAAAATGTGCGAAAGAAGGTAAGACTGTTTTGTTTGTAAGTACAAAGCAACAAGCCGTACCGGTTGTTAAAGCAACAGCAGAAGCAGTTGGTCAGCCACATGTAACTTTAAAATGGATCCCGGGATTGCTCACAAACTATGACACTGTTAGTCAACGTATTCGTTATTTGAAGAAACTTAAAGAAATGAAAGCATCCGGTGATTTTGATCGTTATACAAAACGTGAAGCATTAGACTTTGAACGAGAAATTGAAAAACTGGAAATGGCATTAGGTGGTGTATCTGAAATGACAAAACTACCGGACTGTATTTTGGTTTTGGATGTTGTTCGTGACAATATTGCGGTGTTGGAAGCTCGTAAACTTGGTATTCCGGTTGTTGGTATTTGTGATACCAATGCGGATCCGGATTTAGTTGATTACCTGATTCCGGGTAATGACGATGCTATTAAAGCAATCGAATTTTACTTTGATGAATTTGCTGATGCCCTTAAACAAAAATAATTATTACTCGTTAACTTTATAGAATTATGGTCTCTATTGATCAAATTAAGGAACTTCGTGAACGAACCGGTATCTCAATGACTGTTTGTAAAAAAGCATTAGAAGAAGTGGGCGGCGATATGAATGCGGCTATCGATTTATTAAGAAAAAAAGGTGAAGCAAAAGCTGTTGAGCGTGGTGATCGTGATGCGGGCGAGGGCCGAGTTGCCATTGCTGGTACCGATCAAAAAAAGGCGATGATTTTGCTTGCTTGTGAAACAGACTTTGTGGCTCGCAGTGAAGAGTGTGCTAAAGCAGCACAAGGATTTGCCGAAAGAGTTTTGGTAGAAGGCGTAGATGTTGATTTGTCCGGTGAAGTTGCTGATATGGGGATTCAGCTTGGTGAAAAGATTGAAATTAAAGGTAAAGTGATTTTTGAAGGTCCCATGATTGGTGCTTATATCCATTCAAATAATAAAATTGGTGTTTTGGTGAATTTAAGTGGTGGTAGCGCCGAGCAAGGTAAAGACGTTGCGATGCATACAGCGGCAACAAAGCCTGATTGTGTAAGTCCGGATCAAATGGATGCGGATTTAGTTGAACACGAAAAGGGTATATGGCGTGAACAGTTGGTAGCAGAAGGCAAGCCCGCTGAGATAATGGATAAAATAATGATGGGTAAAGAAAGAAAGTTTTGTGAGGACGGTGCGTTAATTTCTCAACCTTTTGTCAAAAATCCGGATCAAACCGTTGGTCAGTATTTAGGTGATGTAGTTGTTAATGACTTTGTTTTGTTCCAAGTTTAATTGGTCGGAATACAATTGCGGATAAACGAAGGTGACCAGTGGTCAATTTGACCGAGGGACAGTAACCGTTGAGTCTATGACTTTGTAATAGTCTGTTAAATAGCCATCAAAAACTGTCCCTTGAAATAGAAATTCTATTCTTAAGCTGTTCATAATAAAGTGCGACAACACCATTTGAGAATGATGTGCTACTGATAAGTTTCAATGGGTTCTTGTCGTTTACTTTTTCAAATAATACTTTGCCATTTGATACAACTGGATATACATAGAGATGATATTCATCTACAAGTCCGAGTCGAACAAATGTTTGTGCAAGACTTGCGCCACCTGAAAGATGAATATCTTTGCCGGGATTACTTTTGAGTTCAGCAATAAATTTTTTAATATCGTCATCACTTTGAGCAGGCGCATATTCAGAATTGTTCCATGCTAATTTTTTCCCATTCTCTGTTCTGGAGTAGACATATTTCTTATAAGAGTGCATTTTTTGAGCTATTTCTTGAGTAACTTTTGATTCATCTTTTAATGCATCTGGCCAATATGCAAACATCTCTTTATACGTTGTATGACCGACAAGAATAGTATCAAAATCTCCATATGCACGATTAATTTCTGCATAAAGATCATCAGGCACGCCACTTACCCACTCATCGGGACTATCCACTCTTCCGTTTAGTGTCATCATCATTTGTAATACGATTTTTCTCATAATATTATCCTTAATAATTAAAAGTTTATATAAAATATTTTTTGAATTTCGGACAACGTCTATGACTATGCGATGTTTGCCAGTGCTATAATATCGCGAAGCGGTTGCAGTGGCAAATGTGGGAGAATAACTGAGCGAAGCGAAGGAATGAACCGCATAGTCATTGTTATATGATGTACATGTTTTCCTTTAATTTCTGAAAGAAATTGTTTTTAAAAAGAATCCGATTTTGTTTTTCCGTTTGGGGCGAAGGGCAGAGGGGATTCAGGGGTGAATTGCCCCTCCCGAAAACTACTCATAGCATTTTGACTTACGAACTCCAATCATCTGCAAATAACTCAGCCTGTTTTAGTATGTTTTCGGTCGCAATAAGTTGCTTGTCCGGTGGATAGCCATATTGTCGTAAAATCCTTTTAACGATCACACGAAGTTTGGCTTGTACGCTTTCTTTGATTGTCCAGTCAATTGCTGTATTTGCTTTTACTTTTTGTACCAAAATTTGTGCCAGCTCTCTCAAGGTATCATCACCTAATACATCTTTTGCGCTTCCATTCTCAATAAGGGCATCATAAAAAGCGATTTCGTCATCTGATAAACCAAGCTTATCACCGCGTGCATCGGATTCTTTGATTTCTCTAGCGATATTTATTAATTCTTCAATTACCTGTGCAGCTGTTAATAAATTGTTTTGATATTTTTTAATTGCCGCATCAAGCATGTCTGATAGTTTCTTACTCTGGATAAAATTCTTTTTTGTTCTCGTTTTGATCTCATCGTCCAAAATTTTCTTGAGAAGTTCTAGCGCAAGGTTTTTTCGCTTCATATTGCGAACTTCGTCCAAAAAGTCATCTGAAAGTATGGATATATCTGGCTTTTTAATTCCGGCAGCATCAAAAATATCTATAACACCATCAACAACAACCGCTTTATCAACAATTTGGCGTATTGCTGTTTCTATTTCAGCATTACTTTTTCCGCTTCCTGTTGGTTCAAATTTAGTAAGTCGGGCTTTTACTGCCTGAAAAAATCCCAGCTCATCTTTTATGTCCATTGCGGGTAAAGAAGGAACGGAAAGCGCAAAGGTTTTCGAAAGTAGCCCAACTTGTTTTGTGAATCTATTTTTCCCGTTCTCCAAACTTAAGATATGCTCTTGTGCTTCTAAGATTATCGTCATTTTCTCTTTGGTGTTTGCAGAAAAATAACGTTTATAATCAAAATCGTTAAACATCTGCACGACAATTTCGTATTTTTCCATCATCGCCGCTATTGCTTCGGACTGGTCAAGAGCCGGCATACCTTCGCCACCGCTTTCAGTATAAGTCGCAAGAGCTTGTTTCAAATCAGATGCAATACCAATATAGTCAACTATCAATCCACCCGGTTTATCTTTATAAACTCTGTTGACGCGTGCGATTGCCTGCATGAGGTTGTGCCCTCGCATGGGTTTATCTATATACATTGTATGCAAGCATGGTGCGTCGAATCCTGTGAGCCACATATCACGTACAATAACCAACTTCAAAGGGTCTGATGGGTCTTTCAATCTTTCTCCAAGGGCTTTGCGTTCTTGTTTGGTTGTGCTGTGCAATTGCCAACTTTCCGGATCGCTAGAGCTTGAAGTCATAATTACTTTTATTACACCTTTTTGTTTGTCAGTATCGTGCCAGTCAGGTCGCAACTTGATAATTTCATCATAAAGTTCTGCGGCAATGCGACGACTCATGGCAACAATCATGCCTTTACCTTCGAAAGCCTCTTGTCGTTCTTCAAAATGATTCAAAATATCCTCAGCAACAATTTTTAGGCGATCTTTGTGTCCTACAATTGCTTCAAGTTGAGTCCATTTTGCTTTTGCCTTTTCCTTGGCAGTAGATTCTTCATTTTCGGTAATCAGTTCAACTTCTGCATCTAGTTTTTCTTTTTCTTCCGCTTTTAAATGTACCTTTGCGAGACGTGATTCATAATAAATGCGCACCGTTGCGCCATCTTCTACTGCTTGTTGAATATCATATACATCAATGTAGTTTCCAAAAACTGCAGGTGTTGAAGCGTCTTCTTTTTCAATCGGCGTTCCTGTAAAACCTACAAAAGAAGCGTGAGGTAGCGCATCTCTTAAATATTTAGCAAAACCATATTTCGTAAATGCTTCGCCGTTTTTAATTAAAGTTTTTGCGCTAAAGCCATATTGACTGCGGTGGGCTTCATCGGCAATTACAATAATATTTTTCCGTTCTGAAAGAAGCTCGAAATTTTCGCTCAAATCTTCGGGTGAAAATTTTTGGATAGTAGTAAAAATAATTCCACCACCTGCTGTTTTCAGTAGTTTTTTCAAGTGAATACGATCTGTTGCCTGTATTGGCTCTTGTCTGAGTAATTGTTTACTTCCGGCAAAAGTGTCAAATAACTGCTCATCAAGATCATTTCGGTCAGTAATGACGACAATGGTTGGATTATCAAGTTCTAAAACGATTTTTCCAGAATAAAAAACCATTGAAAGTGATTTGCCACTTCCTTGCGTATGCCAAACTACGCCGGCTTTTCTGTTGCCATCTTCACGACTGGCTTGTTTTGTTGATTCAATCGCTTTGTTCACTGCATGGTATTGATGGTAGGCTGCAATTTTCTTTACAGTTTCAATACTGGTAAGTCCTGTTTCCGCATCTTCTCTTTTTATTTTTTCAAAAACCGTAAATTGTTTTATAAGATCAAGTAAAATATGAGGTGCGAGCATCCCGTTTGTAAGTGTTTCAATTTGTGGAGTGGTACTTGAATCTTCTCTTTCACCGTCTACGGTCTTCCAACCCATGAATCGTGTCCAACCGGCGGTTAGTGAACCCATCTTGGCATCTAGCCCATCGGAAGCTACTAAAATGCCATTGTAATAAAATAAACTTGAAATAGCATTTTTGTAGTTTTGCAATTGAGTAAACGCTTTTTGCACCGTAGCATTTTCATCGGTCGGATTTTTGAGTTCTAAAACGACTAAAGGCAAACCGTTTACCAAAAGAACAATATCAGGGCGTTTGGTGATGTTGTTTTCTGTAACAGTAAATTGATTACAGACCAAAAGATCATTATTCAAAGGGTTTTTAAAATCAATCAACCAAACTTTATCACCGACCGTATCGCCGTTTTTTTGATATTCCACGCCTACGCCATCGGTAAGCATTTGATGAAATGCTTCGTTGTTTTCAATGAGGTTTTGACTAGGTAAATTCAAAACTTCTCGCAGAGCTTGCTCTTTTGCATCTTCGGGAATACTGGGATTCAGTTTGTCTATTGCGGATTTCAAGCGACCTCGCAATACAACATCTGCAAGATCGGCTCGTTCAATTTCTTGTTCTTCCGGCGATAAGTACGTATAGCCCTGCTTTTGGAGCAGTTCTATTGTGAAATATTCAATGTCTGATTCAAATATTTTAGTCATAATTTTTTATATAAAGGTTTTGGAATTTTTTAATCCTTTTTTTCTGTATCTGGTAATTCATAAGTAATAGATTCAGCTTCAAATAAAACGGTCTTTTTATTCGGAAATTTGTTTCTCACTTTTTCGTTCATCGTACCTTTACTTTTACTCGTGGTCGAAATGTATAGAGTATTGATATTAGACTTGTTGATCTGCTCAAAAATATGGCTGTCGTTATCCGACAAAGACCAACCAATAATCACCATTGATCCGTTTAGTTCTGACAATTTATTGTAGGCTTTTTTGAGATATTCGCTTTTATTTATCTCATCGATCTTATTTTCTGATTGAAAGACACAAATAACATCCTTTTCTTCATTATTTAGTATTTCCTCAAGTCTATCGTAAAGTGCCTTGTCTGTTTTTTGTGTGATTTTCTTTTCTTCCTTCCCGTCTCTATAAATATGAAATGCTCCATGTAAAAAAAATAGATTCTGAGTTTCTTTTTTTGTATCAAAAATAAATTCAGTTTCTCCCTCAAATAAGCGCTGTTGATTACTTCCATCATCTACTTTTTCGAGAATATTGTTTATTTTCTCTTCTTCCAAAATAGAGTTTACGACTCTTTTAATATCTTTATCCGTCCAATTCTTATTATTGCTTTTTGAGTACTGTTTTATTTCAGCAATAAAATGAGTTTTTGGTAATTCACCAAGCGTTTTTGATATGGATTCGGTATTGTTTCCTGCGTTTATGTTTAACGTTCCTTCATCTCTTGCCTTTTTAATTTCACTATAAATATTATTTTGAGCTTCATCCATGTCTTCCTCTATAAACCTTAATGAAGGCTGAATTGCGATAGTTCTTTCATTGATTTTATCTAGTTTGAAATTTAGAAGAAGTAGGTAAAGAAATGAATCGTAATTTAAAGTAAAATAATTTGTAAAATTTTTAAAAAGCATAAATATGCCTTCATTTCTTTTTGCGTACACATTTTTGATTTCAGATTTTACTATTTCATGTGTCGCTTTCATAAAATCAAGTTTAACCTTGTTCCCAACATATTTTTTTAAAAACGGATTTTCATCACTGGTCGCATCCGTTAGCTTTCCGATGAAATGCTCTAAATCATATTTACTTGCAACAACAATAGCTTCCGCATCTGCATATATTCCATGATTATTTTCAGTCATTTTTTGGAAAATGGATTTATAGCTTGTATCCACACCAAGACCACGGTTGAAACCATTTCCAAGCAATAAATGACATTCTTGATCTTTTAACTGTTCGAGAATGTCTTTATACGCCAATAATGTTATTTCTTCCTTGTTCATAGCTGAATTATTAAATCTTTCACTCTAACCTCGCCACTCATCAATTTTGGCAACAGTGTATCGCGTAAATTTTCAAGTGTGCGGATTTGCTTCAAATTGGAAACTATTTTATCCATTTTGGGTGTCATTGTTTTACTCATGGCTTTTAAATTCTCATTTGTTGGGATTAAAACCATAGAGCTAGACAGATCGCCTCGTTTTATATGCCCCATTGTGGTCGCCTTACTGTCGGCGATGCCAATAAACTTTTCTAAATAAAATTTTGTCCAAAAGTAATAAAACCATTTAGGATAATCTTCAGATGTTACTTTGAATAAGTGCTGATTGAGGACACAATTTGGACCATCCCAAATTTTTAATACCAAACTTCCTGACCATGAAAAAATCACATCGCCCAATTCAACGAGATATTTTTCATTAACTTCCGAAGTTACCCAATCAGAATTATCACTAATTCCGCCATTGAGTTCTTTAATTTTTAGAACAGGTAATTTTTCAATTTCATTTTTAGCTGGAAATTTTTGGCAAGCCAATCCGTTTAAGTAATTTGCGATCTTATCTAAAGGTTTTTCTTCCCAATCCTCTTTCGCCTCTTCCACAAACCATTTCCGAAACAATGCCTGCGACATATCTTCCAAAGTTTTATTTTGGCGGTGAAGTAGATCTATTTTGTCATCAAGACTGGATAACACTTCGGCAATGGCTTTTTGTTCGGGGAGAGGAGGTAGAAGAATTTGTAAATTCTCAATATCAGACGGTCGTAATGAAGGATAGGCAGAGGTTGCGCCTTCTGCTATTGTGTCAAATTCTTCAACAACATCCTTTGATGTTAATAAGAGATAAATAAATTTTGGAATAGCTTTTGTTGTATCTGTTTCAATTACCGAAAAGCCCGTTGAAACGACAAGGTTTTCCTCTGGGTTTTTAATAAAACCATAATGTCGTTGGATGGGTCTTACAGTTGAATAAACAATATCGGTATGCTTAACTAATCGTTTAGCTCTGCTGGGTGCTTTTGATAAATTGAAAACTTGAAATGATTCAATTCTTCCTTCAGTTACCGAACCTGTATCTAAATATTGAATTACTTTATGGGAATAGTATTTATCAATACTTCGTTGGTTAGATTTAACGACATCCCCCAACTTCACCTCTTGCCAGCCATTATATTGTATTGTTGTCTTACTCATAACTGATCTGGCTTAAATTTTCAGAAATGCGTTTGTTTAGTTCCGCTTCTTCTTTGATTTGCTCTTCAAGATCGGCTTTGAGTGTTGTAAACCTTTCGGCAAAATCAAAATCATCTTCTTCCTCGGGAAGCCCCACATATCGCCCCGGTGAAAGCACATACTCAAGCTCTTTGATTTTTTCAATTGATGTAGAGCTACAAAAGGCAGGAATATCTTCATATTTTCCGTCCGCTTTTCGCCATTCATGGTAGGTGCTTGCGACCTTTGCAATGTCTTCATCGGTAAATTCCAAAGTACGACGGTTGATGAGATGACCTAGATTGCGCGCATCAATAAAAAGTATTTCACCGGCACGGTTACGGTCGCCATTGAAACCATGGCGCTTGTTTGAAAGAAACCATAGGCAAGCAGGGATTTGCGTATTCAAGAATAGTTTACCGGGTAAATTCACAATACAATCAACAAGTCCCGCTTCGATTAAATTTTTGCGAATAACATCTTCGCCGCTTGTTTTTGAAGTGAGCGATCCTTTGGCTAAAACAAAACCAGCAACACCTTTCGGCGCAAGATGATAAAGCTGACATTCTACAAAAATTCATAAGACAAGGTTAAATTTTTCTTTTGCAGCAGCTGCATAATGGACTTTAGGGAAGTGTCGAAAGAGAGCATTTCAAGTACCAGCTTGAGTCCGATTGCCG
>Ga0100380_10005095_pt1 | contig 13627 bp, 21 predicted proteins | sample CryGeymeta201504_FD_80417 | JGI IMG/M metagenome (GOLD analysis project Ga0100380, IMG submission 80417) | Groundwater microbial communities from Crystal Geyser aquifers in Utah, USA - Crystal Geyser metaG 2015-04 | ecosystem: Environmental > Aquatic > Deep subsurface > Groundwater | place... | reverse complement strand
TTATATTTTTCTTCTATCGTTTTTAAAATGTCTGCCAAATCATCTTCTGACGCCCGACTGGCGTCTGCTAGTTTGATTAAAGAAAGTGGAGACCCGGAAGCAAAAAGAAGTGCTTCGACCAGGGTTGTTTTGTTCATAAACTAGACTGATTGTTTAATAGAGATATCTCCAAAATGAGTCGTTTGCTCAACGTTTATTGATCGGTCTTTTTGCAGTTCAAGCAAGGCTAAAAAACTCATTATGACATCTATACGCCTTGGCGCGTGCCCCAGAAGGGTTTGAAAACTAAGCTGTTTGGCCGTGGCCAGCATTTCTTTGACCTGAACCAAGCGCTCTTCCAATGTAGCCACTCTTTCCATGGAGGTTTGTTGCCACCTAAAGAACGGTTTTAAACGCCTCAGAAGCCCCTGCATGCTGTTTTCTAGGTCTTTTGGCTCCAAAGATACATCTTTGGTAACAGGGCGCTTTTTGACGGGTATTCTCGGCCTCTCAAACAAGTGTTCCGGTGAGTGCCAAATAGGCAACAAACTGTCGTGCATGTCGACACAAACTTTGTAGGCCAAAAGTTGTCTAGACAAGTCAGAAGCAGAAGTGTCATCTTCAGCCACCACAACCGGCAACAAGGCTTTTGATTTCAAATACAAAAGACGCGTTGCCACCAACAAAAAGCCGGCCCTTTCCAAAGGTGGAACAGTGTGTTTTTGGAGGTAATCTAAATACTCTTCAGCAACTTTAGCTAAAGAAATATCTAAAATAGGCAACTCATCTTTTTCAACCAGAGACAGGAGTAAATGTAGTGGGCCTGAAAAGTTGTTTTCTAGTTGTACTTCAAAGGCCATACATTTAAACCATTATTCTGATGTTTCTTTTTTGGCAGTAACTTGAATGTGCAAATCACTGAGTGTTTGATCATCAACAACAGTTGGAGCTTTCATAACAGAAGTGCGGCCAGAGCCAGTCATTGGAAAAGCCTGAACTTCTTTTAGAGCAGTCTCCCCCGTTAGATTCATGACGTTTCTTTCAACTCCCAAAGCAATTCCTCCGTGTGGTGGAGCTCCAAAAGAAAAAGCCTTAATCATGTGGCCTACAGAATCTTCTGTTTCCTGTTCAGTGTAACCCATGATTTTATAGGTTGCTCTCAAGGCTTCTGGCTCATGTGCACGAATACTTCCACCACCAGATTCGTATCCATTACAAACAAGGTCGTACTGTGAAGTTAGAATGTTTTCAATGTTGCGCCCGGCCAAGTGATCTTCTTTAAACTCTGGCAAAGGTGCAGAAAACGGATTGTGCGTAAAAGTCCACCTGCCTGTTTTTTCGTCTTTTTCAAAGAATGGAAAATCAATCACCCAAGCGTAGGCCAAAATATTGCCGGCGGCTTTTTCTTCTTCGGTACGCAAATCAAACTTGTCTGCTCCATAAGTTTCCATGGCCTCAGCATAAGAAAAGCGAGGGAATGGTTTTTGTTTGATTATGAACCCTAGTTTTTCGGCGGCATCTGTAACCATTTTTTCTACTGTCTGCATTACATCTTCGCGTTCTACAAAGCTCATTTCGATATCGAGTTGAGTAAACTCAAAACCACGATCGGCTCGAGGATCTTCATCTCTCATGCAGCGAGCGATTTGAAAATAACGCTCAAAACCACCTACCATCAAAAGCTGCTTGTATTGTTGTGGACTTTGTGGCAAAGCAAAAAAGTGACCAGGCTGAAGCCTGGAAGGAACGATAAAATCTCGTGAACCTTCTGGAGTCGCCTGACTCAAAAGAGGTGTTTCTATTTCTACAAACCTCTCGTTAAACAAAGCTTCACGCCAAGCCTGTACAAGCTGACTTCTCAAACGAATATTTTTTTGCAACCTTTCAGAACGCAAATCCAAATATCGATAAGCCAAGCGAAGTTCTTCATTCACTGGACGAGTGTCTTGATTGATTTCAAAAGGCAATGTTTCTGCTGTCTGCAAAACCGTAATGTTTTTTACAGAAAGCTCAACAGATCCATTTAAAACACCTGTCTTGATTTGTTTCTCACCACGCTTTTGAACAACAGCCACAATAGAAACAACTGATTCTGTTTTTAATTTAGAAACCTCAGCGATAATTTCTTCAGATAAATCTGGCTTGTAAATAACTGTCTGCACCAAACCAGACGCATCGCGCAAGTCAACAAAAACAAGTTTGTCACCCATGATTCTGAGTGAATTCACCCAACCTTTTACATTAACTTCTTGTCCAACTACCGATTCCACTTCACCAATCCATGTTCTGTTCATATAAATCAAGCTAAAAACTTCAACTATAAATTTATTTTCTGAAAATTGCTCCTACAAAATGAGTACGATCAATACCATTTATAATTTCTGAGGTATCTGTCGAAACATGATACAAACTATAAACTGATTTCGTTGCATTTTTGAGGAGCAACGTATCTCTATCGACCCACGCCACAATGTCCCCAGACACCTCTTTAATGTCTCCCGAGGCAGAGTTGATAATGTCTGTTTTACCATCACCGGGAGTAGATTCTCTACAAAGTGGATGATTTGTAAAACTATGCGCCGCTATATATTGTCCATCTTCTGAAATAGCCATGTTTTCAATATAGCCATCTAAAACGTAGAGTTGTTCTTGTTTGCCGGAGTTGGGATTCAGTGTCCATATCTCAGAGCCACCATCGTCAGAAACAGTACAATATGATTCTGTAAAAGCATACTCTGCTTGGTGATTAAGAAGGAGAGCAACTACACTACCATCGGCCGCAACCCGAATGTCAGAAGCCGGTTTTTTTTGATCAGATAAAATTACATCGTAATAAGTTTCTGCCCCCGTATCTGTATTGATTCTAGACAGACCATAGTAACCGCCGTGTTCTCCAACAGAGGCAATATATGCTTCTTTACCTAGTGTAGAAACAATGAGCGGAATACGTTCACGAGCGGCACCAATCTTTCCACGAATGGTTAATTGCTTGTTTTGAGTGCCATTGTTATACGAAGTTAGCAAAAACGAATCGGCAACTTCGAGTGGTCTTTCATTTATTACAACTGCCCTTGAACCGTTCAGATTGCATAATCTCTTTTTAAAAAGAAAGGCATCATTTTTTTCGGGCAAACAAGGATTCTCAGCTGATTCTATGACTCCGGCAAGAGGCAAAAATACTGTTTGTTCCTGGAGGTTGTTTTCAAATTGACCACGAACATACACACCAGAACCAACTGCTTGAACAATGAACTGGTCAAACTTAGCGGTTACAACAGATGGCATGCGCACAAAAGAACTTGTTTCTGTTGTATTTGGATCTACCAAAATTAAATCACTTCCCCTTCTGAAAACTAAAGTCCTTTCTGAATCTGGAATATTTATTGAAGTATTCAAAAATTGATCAGCAGGAAAGTTTCCTGAATAATTATCTTCAATTGGTATCTGCAGAGATGAATCTGTGGATGCAGGATTTTCAATTGGCGACCAAGCGGGAGCAGTCGACCTGGCAAACACAACAATTCCCATCAAAACGACAATGAGAAAGCTACCAAGTATTAAAAAGGTCTTTTGACTGTCTCGCATAAATCTCCTAAAAATAGAGAAAATATGAATATTTAATGCAAATAAAAATGCAAAACTATACCTTCTATAGTAGCTGAAAAGAGGATTTTTGCAATGTTTTCAAAAAACACACGATCCACGCAAGGCATTTGGTGGAACAATTGGAAAATGGCAAGTGATAAGCGCTTCTACTGCCTCATGGAATTCGTCGAGCAAAGCTCCTGGCAAAACAAGTCTGGCTTGATCTGGCAAGGACGCGTAAAAAGCATGGCGCAACATTTGCACTGTTTCGTAGCAAAGTCGTTTGGAGCCACCTTGGCCAATACTCGGCCTTTCTGTGCAGTTTATACAAGCAACTCCTCCTTTTAACGGATACCAGGCGATACTTTCTTTAGAAGGTAAAACAGGCCCAGAACAAAACAAGCACTGCTTAAGCTCTGGTTCGTAGCCAACCTTAGCCAACATTCTGAGGGCAAAAACAGCCAATAAATATGCGGACCTCTCCCCGCTTAACTCTGGCAAAAGTTCAATAAACTGCAACCATCCGCAAATAAAACTATACAATCCATCATCTTCTTGACCTGGACGCGTGCTAAAATCTGTTAAATACAAGCTATTTTTTGCAAGCAACAATCTGGAATAATCGTTGTATAACTGAGGGAAAGTGCGACGGCGCTCTACGCCAGCCACCGTTTCATATAATCGACCATTAACTAGCAGTAAATCAACCTCTGCCACCATTTCTAAATGCGGAGCTAATTTGGCGAGTGTTTTGTGAGCACCACGAGCTCTAAATTCAATCTTGCCGAATTCTTCTGTTAAAACTGAATACCACCTGTCGGCTTCGGCGTAATTTTTCCAACCAAGAACAATTCCGGTTGTTTGATATAAAAGAGCCATACTGCTCCTTTAATTTTTTTCTATTTGCCCAAAAAATTGCTCAACAATCAAAGCTGCTGCAATTGCATCTTCTTCTGCTTTCCAAGAATGTTCTTCTTTTAAGCGCTGGCTTTCTTTGGAAGAATAAGCTTCATCGATTGTACTGACGGGTATAATAACAGCATCAATTAAGGCCGCTACGAACTCTTTTGTATATAAAAGTTGTGGTGACTCACCACCTTTTGGAGGTAGTGGCAATCCAACCACACAGGAGTCGATGCCTTCTTTTTTAATATAAGCCACGACAATTTCGACTGCTTTTACAAGGTTGTCTGGAACGTTTACTACTTCCAAAGGAAAAACAATTAGGCTTTCACTTTCTCCAAGTGCAAAGCCAATCTTTTTTCGTCCAAAATCAACCCCCAATACACGCATACTTAAAGTGGAAGAGGCGTAATAATCATTGGGCCACCATCTACAATAGCGATTGTCATTTCAAAGTGTGCTGACAAACTTTTGTCTTTGGTAATAATTGCCCAGCCATCTTTTGCGGTATTAACCTGCCAATCACCCATGTTAACCATTGGCTCAATAGCAATACACATTCCGGCGTCCAGCATAACCTTTGGCGCTCTTTTGTGATAGAAGTTTGGGATTTGTGGAGATTCATGAACGGCATGTCCAACCCCGTGCCCCACCAAATCGCGCACAATTCCGTATCCATGAGGCTTAATGTGTCCTTCTATGGCTTGTGAAATATCAGAAACATAAGCACCGACCTTGGCGGCCTCTACACCTTTTAGCAGAGATTCATGAGTGACTCGCATTAATTCTTTTGCTTCTTCTGAAACTACTCCAACCGGGACAGTAATAGCCATATCTGTACACAAACCCTGATACCAGCAACCAATATCTAAACCAACAATGTCGCCGTCGTTTAAAATAATGTCGCGATTGGCTGTTCCATGCACAACTTCATTGTTTATTGAAACACACAAAGTCGAAGGAAAAGCCGGGTCATCGCGGTGTGATCGATAACCTTTAAAAGATGGCTTGGCACCAGACCTAATGAGTGATTGCTCAGCTATTTGATCTAACTCGCGAATTGATACACCGGGACGCACAGCATCTTTGGCAACCCCTAAGGCTTGCGACAAAATCACCCCACCAAGACGGAGAGTATCGATTTCTTGTTTGGTTTTTATTAAGGCCATAATTCAATCTATTTATCTAAAACTTTCAAAATACGATCTCCCACTTCAGTAATTGTTCCAACACCATCTACTCTACGCAATAAACCACGAGATTCATAGGCTTCCAAAACGGGGGTTGTGTCTTGTGTGTAAATGTCCAAGCGTCTATCTATGGCTTCTGGTGTGTCGTCGGAACGTGTCACCAAAACACCTCTACATTCACAAAGATCACTTTCTTTAAAACCATCAAAACGACTAGCAACACGGCCGCACTTATTGCAAGTTAGTCGACCAGACAAACGATCCATGGACATTTTTCGAGGAAGATCAATCACAACAACAGCGGTTGGTTCAGAAAAAGTGAAGGTGTTGTATTGATCCATGTTTCTCGGATAGCCATCTAGAATGTAACCATTTTGGGCATCATCTTCTTTTAGTCTGGCTTCTAGAACTTTGGCTGCCACTGTATCAGACACCAATTCTCCTCGATCTAAAATAGCTTTAACTTCAAGACCAATGGGTGATTCTTTGGTAACTTCTTCGCGCAAAAGCTGGCCCATCGCTAAGGCTGGAATGTTTAATATTGAGGAAAGTCTTTGGGCTTGAGTTCCCTTTCCGCTTCCTTGTGGTCCTATTAGTAAGATCTTTTTCATAAGTTTTTTGAACATCCTTGGCATCATACCCGCGGAAGTTGTTTTTCGCAACGAGAAGGGGTTAATAAACAAAAAATCCAGCCAAATAGCTGGATTTTTTGGGTCTACTAAACCTGATCGTACTGTCTTAAGGTCAATTGAGCTTCTGCTTGCTTAACGCTTTCGATGATCACCGAAACCACGATTAGAATGGAGGTTCCTCCAACTACCAAAGTGGCGTTACCGGTTGCTTGCTGCATAAGTAGCGGCAAGATTGCGATAAGTGACAAAAAGAGCGCTCCAGCAAACAGTAAACGGTTAGTAACTGTTTGCAAGTACTGAGCAGTTGGTTTGCCCGGGCGAATACCCGGCACAAAACCTCCTTGCTTCTGCAAATTTTCGGCCACATTGTCGGGCTGAAAAACAATAGCTGTGTAGAAGTAAGAGAAACTGAACACCAATACAAAGTAAACTATTCCGTAAATTGTCTGATTCTGGAAGACTTGCAAAACCCATGTTGCAGCTTGACGAACAACTTCGGTACGAGCATTCACAAAAAACTGAGCAATCATGCTAGGAAAAAGAAGCATGGAAATTGCAAAGATAATTGGAATAACTCCACCCATGTTAAGTCGAAGTGGCAAATGACTAGTTACAGCCCCACGAAGTCTAGAACCGCGAACTTGCCTTGCATATTGCACGGGCACGTTGCGTTGAGCTTCATTCATGACCACAACTGCGACAATTGTAGCAAGTGTAATAAGTACAAATACTATAAAAGTAACAACTTGTGAGCGATCAAAAATAGCGAAACTCTGTCCTAAAAACGAAGGCAAACCAGCAACAATTCCAGCAAGAATCAAGATAGACAAACCATTTCCGATATTTTTCTCAGAAATTAGTTCACCGATCCATATTAGGAATACAGTACCGGCAGTCATACAAGCGATCGCCAATAAAACAACACCTACTCCCCCATCAGAAAAAGCACTGATTCCACTCTGCTGTTCAAGCAATAGAATCAAACTGTAAGCCTGAAGCGCAGCCAAAGGAACCGTTATGTAACGTGTCCATTGATTGATCTTCTGCCTTCCCTGCTCTTCTTTTTGAAGCTCTTCCATTTTAGGAATAATCATTCCTAAAAGCTGGAAAATAATAGAAGCGGTAATGTATGGCGCAACACCCAAAGCAGCAACTGAAAAATTAGTCAGTGTACCACCGGAAAAGATGTTTAAGAGACCGAAGAATTGATTACCAGCAATAGCTCCAGCAAGAGTCGCTGTATCGATACCTGGTAAAGGCACGTGTGCAATAACTCTAAAAATCACCAACATCACAAACACAAACAGAAGACTGTTGCGTACTTCTGGTGTTTTCCAGATCTTTCTAAGTGTTTCCCACATATAAGGCTATAAAGATCAAAAAAGGAAAAGGCGGCCGCCTAGACCTCAACGATCTGACCGCCCGCCTTTTCGATTTGTTCTCGTGCTCCTTTAGTTACACGACAACCTTTAACGGTAAATTTCTTGGTTAATTCAGAAGCTTTAAGTAACTTAACTCCGATCGTTCGGCGAATTAAGCCCTTTTGCTTAAGAAGTTCCGGTGTGACAATCGCACCGTCATTGAATACGCCAGCGACTGCAGCCAAATTCACAGCTTCAGCAAGTTCAATTGAACGCTTAAAACCACGATGTTTTGGAATAGCCAACAAAATGTTGCGCATTCCTTTGAGCTGCAGACCTGAACGTCCTCCAGAACGGGCACGTTGTCCTTTTACTCCACGACCAGCATAAGTTCCCTTGCTCGACAAACCACGTCCAATACGTTTCTTGGATGGTCGTGAGCCAGAGGCTGACGTAAGTGAATGTAGTGTCAACATAGACGTTTCTTAGGTATTCGTTGTTTTTTTGGATGCGTTGCGTGCCGGTGCTTTGATTTTTGCAGGAACTGCAACTACCTCTGATGGAGCGGCATCAGACACTTTTGCTTGTGCAGTATGTCCTTCGCTATTCATCTTAACAGACAAATTCTGAATAGCTGAAATCGTAGCCTGTGCTAAATTGATTTTGTTGCTAGAGTTCAGAATTTTAGAAACGGCATTAGGAACACCCGCGAGCTCAAGCACCATACGAATGGCTCCACCTGCTTTTAAACCAGTTCCTTTTGGTGCCGGTTTCAATAAAACAGAAGCGGCTCCATATTTCATGACTATCCCGTGTGGGATGGTGTCATTTACGAGTGGTACTCGCACTAGGTTCTTTTTTGCTTGGCGGTAGGCTTTTTCTATTGAAATTTGCACGTCAGCTCCTTTAGCCACACCGAGCGCAACTTGTCCTTTTTTGTCCCCAATAAGCAAGGCTGTTCGAAAAGACATACGCTTTCCACCAGCTGTAACACGAGTTACGCGAGCTAAATCAAGGATTTTTTGTTCAAATTCACGTTCGGCTTCAGGACGGCGACCGCGTCGACCACCTCCTTTTGAAGATGATCCATGTTGTCCGCCTCGGTTTCCACCGCGTCCTGCTGGTTTTGCTGCACCTGCTTGCTGAGTTGTCTTTTTTTCTTCCATAAGCTTGGATTAAAAGAGGAGACCACCTTCTCGCGCCCCCTTAGCCAGAGCAGCGACACGACCATGATAGCGATAAGCACCGCGATCAAAGACAATAACAGATACGTTAGCTGTCTTTGCACGATCAGCAAGTAACTTACCGATCATTTCAGCGACCTCAACTGGCTTTTTGCCCTTTACATCTACGTCAGTATCAGAAACAGAGGCCAATGTTCGTCCTACTGAGTCATCGATAACTTGAGCGTAAATGTGTTTAAGGGTTCGGTGCACAGTAAGACGTGGTTGTTCTTTGGTGCCTCGAATGCGGGCGCGAACACGATGGGCTCGACGGTCTGCACGTGCACTTTTGTTGTTCTTATTCGTCATACACCTACGCATTAGTCGCTTTTCGAAGCTTTACCAGCCTTGCGGCGAACGACTTCGTCCACATACTTAATTCCTTTGCCCTTATAGGGTTCTGGTTTTCGCACTTTGCGAATGCGAGCGGCAGTTTGACCAACGAGTTCTTTATTGATACCCGAAACGGTTACGAACTGACCTTCCACACTCACGTTAATGCCCTCAGGAAGTTCAAACAAAACTGGATGCGAGTAACCAACGATCAGATTGAGCGCATTTCCTGCCATGTTGGCACGATATCCGACACCGTTGATTTCAAGACGTTTTGAAAATCCTTCGTTAACACCCTGAACGAGGTTCATAAGGACAGCACGAGCTGTTCCCCATTGAGCCCTATCAAAAGTGTCATTTTCATTTTGGACGGCAATTTGAATTACCTTCCCCTGTTCACCTTCTTCTACTGTTGCTGTTACGACATGGTTTAAGGCTGCGTTCAAAGTTCCTTTAGGTCCTTTGATTGTAACCATTAATCCGTCGATTGTAACGTCAGTTCCAGCAGGAAGGGGAATCGGTTTTTTCCCTACTCGAGACATAAAATAAACTTATTAAAAAATCTCGCAAATAATTTCGCCTCCCAAACGACGTGCTCGAGCTTCTTTGTTGGTCATTAGTCCATTTGGTGTGGAAATAATGGCTATGCCAAGGTTTGACATAACACGTGGAAGCTCTCCTGATTTGACATAGACCCGACGTCCTGGAGTGCTTATGCGACGCAGGCTGCGGATCATAGGTCGACTGTCTTCGTACTTTAATGTGACACGCAAAACGGCTCGTTTTCCTTCCGTTGTTTCTACAACCGCACCAACATAGCCTTCCTTCTGTAGGATTTTGGCAATGCTGTATTTGATTTTAGACGCAGGAATTATTAGGTCATGCTTTTTTGCAGCAAGAGCGTTACGAACTCGTGTGAGCATGTCAGAAATTGGATCTGTCATCATATCTCCATTTCTTTACCAGCTGGCTTTGGTAACCCCAGGAATCTCCCCGCGATTAGCGAGCTCACGAAAGCAGATGCGACACAAACGAAAGTCTCGAAGAAACCCGCGATGTCGACCGCATTTTTCACAGCGATTAACGGCTCGGGTCGAAAACTTTTGAACGCGTATTGCTTTTGCTTTTTGATTCTCAGTGGCCATATCTAGCTTTTTGAAGTCTTGTTATCGTCTTGGAAAGGAAATCCAAGGTGCGTTAGAAGCGCTTGTGCCTCTTTATTTGTACGTGCAGTTGTCGAAGCGTTTACTTGCAAACCATGGATAACTTCTATCTCATCACTGCGAATCTCAGGAAAAGCAATGTGCTCCTTAAATCCAAGTGCGTAATTTCCGCGTCCATCGAATCCTTTTTTGGCTTCTAAACCACGAAAGTCACGAATACGTGGAAAAGTAACCTTGATTAGCTTCTCCAAGAAATCCCACATGCGTTTTCCACGCAAGGTGACCTTGAGTCCAACTACGTTGCCCTCTCGAACTTTGAAAGCAGCGATTGACTTGCGTGCAAGTGTTCGTACAGGCTTTTGACCTGTGATACGTTGCACGGTTTGTTCCGCTGTTTCTAAATAACGTGCGTCTCCCATTACTTTACCCAAACCAATGTTTAAAGTGATTTTGGTGAGTTGTGGTACTGCGTTTACGTTATCGTATGCGAACTCTTGTTGTAGTTTAGGAACTACCTCTTTTGTGTATACGTCTTTAAATGACATAGAAATCAACCAATCTTAGGTTATTCACGAAAGCAACCTAGGCTACTTCTGTGGAATTTCCTTTTGAACGTAGGACACGCACTTTTTGCTGCTTGCCCTCTTTTTCGACCTTTTTATAACCCACTCTACCTAACTTTCCGCCAGACAAAAGTGTGACATTTGAAACGGCAAGTGGACCTGGAAACTTAATTTTTTGACCCTGCTCTCCCTTAGTTCCGCGTGGACCCAAGTGGCGCACAGAAAGGTTAACTCCTTCTACAACCACCCGACCAAGCTTTGGGAAAACCTGGATCACTTTGCCTTCTTTTCCCTTATCTTTTCCTGCATGGACTTTCACCATGTCACCAGTTTTGATATGCATAAGGTTTAAAGGACTTCAGGAGCCAAAGACACAATTTTTGGAAAACCTCCTGCACGCAATTCGCGTGCAACTGGTCCAAAGATACGTGTTCCTTTTGGTTCGTTATTCTTTTGATCGATGATTACACCCGCATTTTGATCAAAACGGATATAAACTCCATCTTTGCGTCGTGTTTCTTTGCGAGTTCTTACAATCACCACAGTGACTATATCACTCTTTTTCACAGTACCGTGTGGAACTGCTTCTTTAACCACGGCCGTAACGATGTCACCGATGCCGGCGTATCGCTTTTTGTATCCACCGAGAACACGGATAACCATAAGCTTTTTAGCTCCGGTATTGTCCGCCGATTCGATGATTGATTTGTGTTGTAACATATACGTCTTGGCTTTACGCGGCGGGGTTAATAACACGCCAACGCTTGGTTCTGGACATTGGGCGACATTCCACAAACGAGATTTTTTGACCAACTACGTGTTCATTTTTCTCGTCGTGTACGTGGAATTTATGGCTACGAATATAACGCTTGCCATATTTTGGGTGGGTCAAAGTTCGTTCAACTTTGACTACCAATGTCTTGTCCATTGATGATGAGACGACTACACCCGTGAAAACTCGTTGTGAGCCGGGAGCAGATAAAGTTTGTTTCGTCATAATTACTTACCTTGAGCTTGTGATCGCGCCTTAATCGCCGTCATAAGACGTGCCTTCATTCTGCGCAGATCTTTTACTTCGTGAGTGCTGCGCAGTTGACTGGAGGCGTGCTGAAAACGCAAATGCGCTTCCTTGGCGATCGCTTCTGCAAGCTGGCGCTCAAGTTCTTGTTCGGTTTGGTTCTGAAGCGTTTTGTCGTTTTTCATACACATTCACGCTCATCGCGTTACATTAGTTCGCGAGTAATCAATTTTGTTTTTACAGGAAGTTTGTGTGCTGCCAAAGTCAGCGCTTGACGCGCAAGCTCTTCGGTTACACCATCTATTTCAAAGAGAACAGTTCCTGGACGCACCATGGCTACATAGTGATCTACCGCACCTTTTCCTTTACCCATAGGTAGTTCCGACCCTTTGGCGGTTACCGGTTTGTCAGGGAAAATACGGATCCAGATTTTTCCTCCACGTTTAATGGAGCGAGTCATGGCACGACGAGCTGCCTCGATTTGTCTAGATGTCATCCAGACTTCCTCGAGTGCTTTGATGCCATAAGCACCGAATGCAAGAGTTGTTTTGCGAGTCGCAATACGCTTTCCGCGTCCACGGCCCTTGTGCCACTTGCGATGCTTTACCTTTTTCGGAATCAACATACGATGCTTTGCGTGTTGTGCGCTTTCCCTATATTTCTTATCCGTTTTTCACGGAAAGCCCGGGCAACACTTATTTAGAATTACTATCGATTATCACGATCTTTTTCAAAAACTTCTCCGCGGTTAATCCACACTTTTATACCAATGACACCGTACGTTGTATGTGCTTCAACGATGGAAAAATCGATATCAGCACGTAGGTTGTGAAGTGGAATCTTACCTTTAGAGAGAGTTTCTGTTCTGGCAATTTCAGCACCGTTTAAGCGACCTGCCAAAGTGATTTTTACACCTTCGGCACGTGCTTTCATTACTCGCTCTATCGACATTTTGATTGATCGACGGAATGGGCGACGGCGTTCCAAATCTTCTGCGATTTGTAAGCCTACCACACGAGAAGACAATGATGGATTTTTGATTTCTTTGACATTGATGCTGAGATCAACTTTTTTGCCTCGGAAAAATTCAGCACGAAGTTTTTTGATCAAATCTTCGATACCAGCTCCAGCACGGCCAATAATGAATCCAGGTTTTGCAGAACGAATGTGGATAATAATGGCCTGACGTGAACGTTCGATGTCGATTCGTTCAACTGAGGCATCTTTTAGAGCTTTCAATAGATAAGCTCTGATACGCACATCCTCATTTAGGAACTTTGCAAAATCTCTTTTACTTGTTGCGAACCAGATTCCTCTCCAGTCATGATTAACTGCCAGACGAAATGCTGTTGGGTTGACTTTCGTTGCCATAGACTTTTAGGAGGTTTTTTCTGTGTCGTCCGCCTTTTTAAGACGTTTAACAGGTTTCTTCTTAGGCTTTTCTGCTGCAGTTTCTGTGCTTTCTGAAGTAGCTTCTACTTCTTTAGCTTTTGGTTTAGATACAGGATCTGCACCATCTAGGATAACTGCGATGTGGGTTGAACGCTTCCTGAGAGGAGTCGCACGACCCATGGCACGAGGTTGGAAACGGTAGAACGTTGGACCGTCATCTGCAGTGATTGCTTTGATCGTAAGTGTAAGTGGATCAATGCCGAAATTGTGTACGGCGTTAGCAAC
>Ga0100380_10005091_pt1 | contig 13633 bp, 21 predicted proteins | sample CryGeymeta201504_FD_80417 | JGI IMG/M metagenome (GOLD analysis project Ga0100380, IMG submission 80417) | Groundwater microbial communities from Crystal Geyser aquifers in Utah, USA - Crystal Geyser metaG 2015-04 | ecosystem: Environmental > Aquatic > Deep subsurface > Groundwater | place... | reverse complement strand
CCAACCCCATACCGAATGATCTCCTTCTCATATTCATAATATATATCGCATATATTTTCAACATGTGCTAACATGCAGTATAGACAAACAAACAGCTATATCATCATCAGATCCTGCACACGTACGAACTGGTCTTGGTTATGTACCTCACCCACTTGTTTGGGTTCTCCTCGGACATCAAACTCCTCAGCGATTTGATTTGCAGACCTGATAGGTTGAAATTGGGAATCTAAAAGGTCAGGTTGATGGGGCCAGTCTCCTTCATTGCCTGGGCTGAGGTCGCCTGGGGCAAAGTTATCTTGGTCATCATCGTATACTCAGTATCTCCTGGCATCTTCCTGATGGACCACTCGACAGAGTTGGTAGATTCGTTGTAGTCGACCTTCTGGTTGCCCTGATTCTTGACAATTTAAGAGTTGATGCTGCTGACTTTTTTGGGCACATTGTATTTGACTATCACGTAGGAGGCCACCGTGTTTTTGGGGAAGGTCGCCTTCAACTGAATCATAGATGGAGTACGTTGATTTTGAGGACTACTTTGTATGGAGACTCGGTCTCAAAGAAGGGGTATATCTTGAAGGGAGCGTTGAAGTCGGAAGTTATCCGATAGTTCATCACGATGAATTCACCCTCAGGAGGCAATATTTTGAGAGCTTTGTTAGTGAGGAACTCGTTGTGCTGCACCGATTCGTGGAAGTTGCAATCATCGAGCACAATGGAGCCGGGAGTGTTGGTCTCTGCTAAGGTGAGGTCGTCATTAAGAATGAGTTTCAGGGATGGATTTCCAACGAGGTAGCTCTTCATTTGGATGCACCCGTCGATGGAACTGTTGATGACGTAGCCTGAGCTGTTGAAGAGAATGTTGATCTTTTCGTATATATCCACAAAGATGTCGTTGTTGTTGCTTTTATTGTTGACGGAAACAGAGGAAGCTGAGGAGTTGATGGTGCTGGGGCTGAAGAGGGAAAAGTTGCTTATCTTCTTTATGTCGATCAGACTGCTGCTCTTGGAGTCGCTCACCACCTCGCTGGCTATCAAGGGCTTGATGTGAGAAGTGTTGGTGAGTTGAGGGTGACCGAAGTCGATGATCTCATCCAGGATCTCGTAGACCAAGACAAAATTCTTGCGGATTGTTTATTAGTTGATGACTCCGCAGAAATCCTTAATGATGGTCATGATGCGGTTGAGGAGCTCCAGGATGTAGGCGGGAGAGACGTTGAAGCGAGTGGTGGCCACCACGTAGATGGAGGACTTCTTGAGGTAGGCAAAATTAATGCCCTCGATGTTGAAGATGGGTTAGGCGTCTCCCTTGGCCAGCTTGACTTTTCTGTAGAAGAGTTCAGGAGTATTTTTGATGAGATCTGAACGGAAATCCCTATTGATTATACTGTCGCCCCTGGCCGACAAGAAAAATATCTGTGAAATCATTTATAATTATATACCAAACCATCAGCATTCCATTATTGATACTCGTCTTCATTCTCCTAAAAGACCTGTTCCTTTATGTTGGGATCAAATGATTCATCCTGTCCAGCAATTTCAGTAACCGTATGTTGGATGACCTTGTAAATATAAATATCAATAAGAGTAACAGGATGAATACAGGTAAGACTGACAGCACCTTCAGTTATAAATTGTATGGCTCGGCAGTAACCGACTCCAGAAGCAAGGCCTCCTCCTTCCATGTAAAAAGAGCTAACCTTGATGTCCCCAGCCTACAAATCAATAGTAACTACCTCACTCCCTCCTACGCCTTCACCGATAGAAAGTCTACCGTCTAAGATAATAATGCCAAACTGGCCATGCCGTATGCTGGGAGATCGGATCTCCTTCCTCCCAGTAGCAACTACAATCCTGGAACCACAGACAGAGGAAGCTACACTTACAATGAACCAAAATCGGCCAGCAGAGTGAGCAACTTAGGTCGTAAAGAGAGAGTCAACTAGAAGGAGGAGCTGACTTTGATTTTAGGGAGGAAGAGGAGCGAGATGGCTAGCAACAGATAGTCGATGGAGGGGAGTTAAAATACTGACAATTATAGGAGGATAATGGAGAAGCTCGACAAGAAATAAAAAATAATCCAGGAACTGCAGAAACTGTGCGAGACCAAAGTATCGGATAGTCTAAGAAGCAACTACGGATACGAAAAGGGAGACTATGAAGTCTACTCTCCAGTCAGAGCTCCAAGAAAAAACAACAACAGCAACAACAGCAGTGGGTTCGCCCTCAACACAGTCCCACTCCAAAGCACAAATAAATTAGAAGTCCCTGCCAGCTCCAGCGCACTCACACAATCTCTCAACTTCGACACCAACAGGAAAGACTTCGAGTCAACTTTCAGAATATCGCCTGAAGAAGGAAATAGCCCAGTCAGAAAGGGCAGCTATATCGACAAGGAGGTTAGGAAAGTAGATGTTGAAGGCATCAGAGGCAGGAAGAGTTATGACCAGGTGAGGATGACTGATGAAGAGATTAGTCCTGTTCGTAAGGGCAGCTATGGGGACAGGCAGAGGGAGAGGGCTGAGGTGATGAGAAGCAAAGACAGTCACCGAAACACCAGCAATACCTACAACAGGCAAGAGAACAGCAGCATAGGCAGTCAGGACTTGGATTACGTAAGGAAAAAGGCAAGGGTGGATGGCAAGAAGTACAGCCTATTTGAAGTATTCGGAAGTGACTCTTACAAGCCAAATGATCTAACGCTCAGCTCCAAACTAACATTACCATAGACCGCCAACTTGAGCGAGATCTATGCCCGCAGGTCAAAGTAGTTCTAGGATAGTAAGGAGCAGAAGCAGGACAGTAAGGAACAGAAGCAGTCTCAATAGGCTAGGAAAATTCTTGAGTCCAGGAGACTCAGAAACGAAAGCAGTTTGATTCAATCGGGAAGCAGAAGCATATCAATTTATGACTTTGAGCTGACTCGATCTTTGGGAGAAGGAAAGTTTGGACAGGTCTATCAAGCTTTTCACAAAGAGACGAGCTCTTTGTATGCGTTGAAGAAGATAAGCAAGAAGGTGATAAAGCAAAGCATGATGGTGGACCAGCTGTTACAATAGATAAAGATTCAGGCCTATTGCAACCACGAGAACATTCTCAAGCTATACGGCTTCTTCGACGATAGCTAACACATATACCTCATTCTCTAGTACATGGAGCAGGGGACTCTCTTCTCTAACCTCAAGCAGCAAAAAACGCTTAGGGAAGTAGACGTTCAGCTGAAGATTAAAAACATCGCAAAAGCTTTAGTGTATCTGCACGAAGAGGGAATCGCACACCGGGACATCAAGCCTGAGAACATCGTTATGTCCAATAATGTGTGCAAACTGTGTGATTTCGGTTGGGCAGCCATCTGCACAGATAGAAGAAAGACATACTGCGGCACCTTCGACTACGTTGCTCCCTAGATATTGGAGGGTGTCGAATACGACGTGAGTGTTGACTTGTGGTGCCTGGGAGTGCTTGCCTATGAGCTGCTCGTAGGGAAGGCACCTTTCTACCACATCAGTCGGAAGTAGACCATGAAAAGAATAATGAAGGTAATGAACTTGTTACTCAGGTATAAAAAATGTAGTATCCGACCAATGTGTCTCCAACAGCCATCTCTTTCATCGATAGTCTCATCAGGAAAAACCCCGAGGACCGACTCAACGGACAGGACATCCTCAAACATCCCTTCCTGGCCTCGGCTAGCGAAGTCTCCATCTGATATTTTTAATGTTCCAATAAAATTAACTCAGTTCACCAGAAAAAATAAGGATCAAAGCTGTTGGCCTCGAAAGAAGAAGGGAAAAAGGTCACTTTTTGAGCCTGTCGTTGATCTAAGCAAAGTAACTTTTGATGAACTCATTTGGGTCTCTGAAGATGTTGTTGAGGTTGGCCTTTGTGCTGTTGACGCTCTTACTTTTTCTCCGGGCTGACAGTTGTCGGCTGGCCTTATGCTCTGGACTATCTACTCTCGACATTGAGGCCTTATTATCTTTGATCCTTGGTAACATTCTTTTTTATCTGATCGGCTCTGCTCCCTTCAGTAGTTCCAGTATTCTTGAGCTCTAAGATACAGCTGTAGTTTAAGGCTTGTGGAGAGCCATTTTGATCTGTTAGTGAATATGCTCTTCTTCTGGGCTGAAGGTGGTCTAAGAGACATACTTGATGACCGGTTTTGCCTTTTTGACTCTGAGGGAGGTTTTGTTGAAGTGGTTATTGACGACCTCTGGTATTCTAGGAAGGGCAAGTTATTATTCGAGCAGCCTGTTATTCCGACGCTTGAGGTGAGCAGCAAGCGACTACATTTATTAACTAAATGTCAAATCATTAATTACCCTCTGAACATTCATAGTACAAAGGCATACTCCTTTCCTGTGTCAAGCCAGTAACCTGCGGTTTAATTGTTAGCTATTGGATGATATTATTTGCCGACAGATAGAATAATAACAATGGAATGGAAGAAATCGCCCAAAGTTGAGCATTCTCGTAAGGCCAGCACTGCAGATGCCAAAATATCAAATAACATTCAAGACAAATCCACCAAGCGCAGACCTAAGTCCAAACACAAAAAAATGCTGACTGAAGGAGTCCCAACATATGCATCAAATAGCCTCCTCACCTCGACTGCTCCCAAAAAAGGATGGATCCACAGTCTAGCCGATGACACCACTATCTGCTAGCGAACTCAAGCCAGCTTTTCCAAGTCATACCACCACAGCCATAGTCATAGTGGGTTAGCCTGCTAACTCGAACGCTTTGGAGAGGAATTCCAGAAGGAAAATGAGAGACTAAAGGCTGTTCTGATGAACTTTGAGCTTCGGAGCAAGAAAGTAGTGATTACCGTGGACTAGCCCAAAAAGGAAGGAGTTTCTCAAAAGATAAAGAAGCAAAACATATTGCTGAAGTCGACTTTTTCCCTGAAGAGAGCCAAATGATTTTTATATATTTGACCCTCGAAGCCGTTTGTTAAACAATACTTAGTCTGGGAGAAATATTTGATTGTTTGATAGGGAAGGAGAAGGTGTCTGAATGGGCTTAAAATAACACATCACTATTGACCTTCACGGGCTCCTCTTCTTCTGCCCTCACGCTTAGGGGCAGCCTTGTCCTCGGCCTTGCCTTCTTGCTGGGGAGCTCCCTCCTGAGGAGCCTGCTGGGTCTCTTCCTTCTTCTATTATTTACGCTCTCTGGGTTTGCGTTCTCCTTTTTCTCCTCTAGGTCCTCTTCTCTGGCCGCGACCTCCTCTTGCGTCTCTTCTGACAACCTCGGTGGCCTTGATTTCGATGTTTCCGCTGATCTTGGTGGCGAAGTCTTCACCGAATCTCTTCTTGATCATTTCGTTGGTTTCAGCATCGATGGTGACCTGAGTGGATGGAGGAGTACCTTTTCGGTGTTGATTTCTGATTCTTTGGGGACCCAGTCCAATCTTCTTTCTCTTTCCTCTTCCTGTACTTTGAGGGAAATGCCCTTGACGGGACCTCTCTGGATACGCTTGACGAGGTGAGTGGCGTATCCTGCAATTTTGTTTCTGAGGGACTTGGTGGGAACCTTGGCGACCTCGCTGAGGATGTTTTTATTGATGTGGAAGTCGTTGGTCAGCTTGATGTAGTGTTTTTCGAGGAGCACCTTAGCAGCTCTCTTGATGGTTTTTGTTCTTACTCGGCCCATTGAGGATTTATGACGAATATAAAAATATTTATTTAATCAAAAAATAATATAAATTCATTTGAACCATCTGCCAAACCAGCCCACCGCCACCCATCCACAGTCTGAAGTACAAAGATAATATAAATCAACGGAGCACCTCATCTCAAATCCATCTGGAAGGATAAGGTCTCATGCTTCTTGTAGTGCGAGCTATCAAAGACGTTCCAAAATCTGAGTGTCTAATCACCAGCTCCAGTCAGTATGGACTCTCCTGAGGGACTCATTGCCAAATAGAGCACTCGATAGGTGTGCCCGGTCAAAGTTGCCACCTTACTGACTGATTTTTATTCCCAGTTACAGTTGGTACTCCATAAATTGATCTGGTTCAGACTGTAGCCGTGAGTCGTAATCATCTCGTTTGATATTTTGGAAAACACCAAGTTGCAGATTTGTGAGCCTGAATAAGGAAACATGTACCTGTATCGATGCTGTAGTTCTGGGATAGATTTTGAGTGGAAAAAAATCTGATGTGCCTGTCCGCTGTTCCTCCTCCCGATGCCAACACTGACGGATTGCTGGGGCACCAACCGATGGCCTTGACTGCAGCCTTGTGGTCATGAAATTTGACGAGCTAACTGTTTGCCTTATTTGAATACACCACCAACTTATTGTCGTTACCTCCTGAAGCTATATAATTACCCTCGGGACTCCACTTAAGTCCGCAGATCTACTGACTATGTGCCCGGTACCGATTGACTATCCCTTGCCGGAGATCCCAAGTAGCAACAAAGCCGTCTCTGGACCCACTGGCGAGTAGACCACTTGACCAGTCGAGGCTTCCCACTCTTCCGTAGTGTCCTTAGAATGTATTGATTCTTTTCTTTTTCAATACATCGTAGACCTTTATCTGCCCATTACTGTTGCCAAATGCTATCTTGTTGTCATCGCAGAAAGAAACGGAACAGATGTAGTCGTTGATCTGACTGGTCTCGTAGAGACGGTGGACATCGGTTGAACAACCAGACCAGATGTAGAGGGCCGAGTCCAGAGCAACTGCTATCTGGTTGTTGTCGGACCAGTCAATGAGGTTCAGGTAGAAGTCGTCTTGGAGGTTGGGGGCCTCTAAAATTTTGTAGGGCTTTTTGCTGATTTTCCTTGCTTTTTTTTCCTTGGTCTCTATTTTTTTGAAGGTTTTGGTGATATCAGCCTTGTTGATGTTTTTCGAAGCCTGTTTGTTGGGCCTGTTACTGAAATTCATGATCTTATGGTTAGAAAGCAGGTCAATCTAATCGAGGATTCCCTTGCCGAGGAGTTCCTAATAGTTGGAGCTGGCGGTCTGTCTGCTGGGACGGTTGTACTCGACCTGGAAAGCACAGGACCTGATTTAGTTAGGGATGAACCTGTCTCCCTTGGGCTCAGACAAAAGATTTTCCTTGTCCTTTAGCATTCTAAATTATAACTAAAATTTTATTATACTTATCCACTCACTCTTGTTATTATCTGCTCTCCTATATATATTTTCATGTTATCGATATAAAAATAATTGAGGCAGAGAGAGAGGAAGGGTTGGGCTTGACGAGGGTACACAAATCCTTAAAGGAGCAATAATTTTAATAATTAATATAGTGAAACTGATGTTATACCCTCCCAAGAAAAGAGCCTACTCGCCCGAAAATAAAAAAACGAAGGACCTTTCCAACCTCATGAACATCAATAGCAAATTCACCGGCAGCGGAGGAAGTACATTACCATTCACCTAGACAGCTCATCACTCGCTCCCAAAAAGACACAATCCCTGCCCAAAAAACCTGTTGCCGGCATCTTCAAGACTGACAAGTAAAAACTGAATGACTCAGGACCTTCGGAGAAACCACCCTCTTCAGAAAGTACTACGACCGAGGAGATCTTCCAGTTGCCGTCAATTTCCATGGAGCCCTCAGAAAAGTAACACTGACACAATTCAGCTCACTTGGAAAATGGAGCCCGAACACCTCGACTACCACCTGCATTTGCCCATTTTTTTCGAGGGTCTCCGCTAAACCGAAGAGCCCTATAGGTTCCTTGCTAACACCGGAACTGACGAGCTCATTGAGAAGAGTCCCAACAAGTTGCTCCCTGTTCTTCCCCAGCTGATCATCCCCATCAAAAGTAGACTATTATTTATGCAGAGGCGCTATCGACTAAAGACCACGACATTATGTGTGCTACTCTAAAGAAAGTTCAGAAACTGGTGCTAGCTGGTGAGATGATCGGGTAGGCCTTGGTGCCATACTACAGGCAGATTCTTCCCGTTTTCAACATGTTCAAGAATAAGCGGCTGAACATTGGGGACAAGATTGACTACTCGCAGAGAAAGAACGAGAATTTGGCAGACCTGATTCAGGAGACTTTGGAGATATTGGAGAAGCATGGTGGGGAGGATGCCTACATCAACATAAAGTACATGATTCCAACCTACGAGAGCTGCATGTTCTGATCGTTGAGACCTATCGCTTTAATTTCATATCATAACTATGTCCATCTACTCGGGCTTTGCGACTCGAGCCCAGGAGGAAATCTACGACCAGTGTATCGACTCCCTCCTCTTCGTCCTGCAAAAGAGAATCCTCAAGTTCTACAAAAACTAGGAAGCCGACTTGGATAGGTTCGTCTCCCTTGTCCTCAAAATGCACCAACAACTCAGAACCATGGAAAACAGCAAATACCTCGAACCCAAGACATCCCAAACAATTAACGAGCTGGTAAAGGTCATGCAGGTCCACCATAAAAATACCCTCCTCGACAAAAGTAAAACACCCAACTATGGAATGGAGTACCCAGTAACGCATGAACCTCTCCCTGCAGTGGAGCACAAACCTCGTTCTGAGGAGAACGCTCCAAAAAAAAAATAGTCTTTGTGGGTGGAGAAGGCACCCAGGAGAGAATCCTTGGTGGACCAAGAAATGCAGACAATGGGGACAATAGTCGACAAGAAGGAGAGTCTTAAAGGAAACTCCCTTTCTCGATCCAAAAACCAAAGAAATGTTATCAGCTCATTGAGGACAAAATATGGAAACAAGTTCACAGGTGTCAAACCTTCCAGAGAGCACGAATTGCCTCCTACTCAGAACCGAGGACTAGGTAACAGATCCCACAGCCATCACTTGGGAAACAACTAGACCTTTACTTATGACTACGAGGTCAGGAACCATTTGAAGGAGCTCGAGGCAACTAACAAGAAGAAAAGGAGGGCCAAGCTAAGCCACAGGTTAGGATTGAAGGACTTGCCAACAGAGGAGAGAAGTGAGTATGAAGTGGGAGACATTATAAAGGACTACGTGAGCAGGGTGAAGCGGGGAGCATAGAAGGAGAGCAATCAGAGAGGCCCCAGAGATAATAGGATGGATGATTTTTGATACTAATATTGAGATAATGCAATGTGGGGGATGGAGTTTGACAAGGGCGTATAGCATAGTGGTAGTGCATGGGATTTCGGGTCCTAAGACCTGGGTTCGATTCCCAGTGTGCTCGTTTTTTAACAAAACTATCTCCCCAAAATTGTATACACTAGCCGTCTCGCCTCAAAGTAGATCAGTACCTTGCTTCAGGAATCTTTTTGGAGCGGCTCTGGAAAGGAGGGGCAATTTGCTGAACTGGATAAAGCTACTGGTACATTTATAATCATAATTACAAATCCAAAAGATGAAGGGGAACCAGTACGATGAGATCTTGTCTCCCTACACCCCATACACCTCCAAACTAACCTTCAAGAAGGACTTCTTCATCCAGTCCCGGCAATAAGACATCAAGAACTTCTACGACTTCTACCCCAAGGTACGCCTGCATTGAAGCAGCCCATCGGCAGAGGAGGATATGGAACCGTCTTCAAGGCTAAGCTCAAACAACCTCCCTTCTCAGACAGAGTTGTCAAGGTCATCAACAAACGAATGATCAGAAACCCCTAGGTCCTCTTGAACGAGGTCAATATCTTAAGAAAGCTGGACCACCCCAACATAATCAAACTCTATTAGTCCTTCGAGGACAAAGGCTATCTCTACCTCGTGACTGAGTACAACTGAGACTATGCAGCCTGTGCGAGGGAGGAGAACTGTTTGACCGTATTGATGAAGAGGGTAGTTTTGACTAAGCCAGAGCCAGAAACATCTTTTCCCAGATCACCGAGTCGATGAAGTACTTGCACCTCCAAAGAATATGCCACAGAGATCTCAAGGCAGAGAACTTCTTGTTTGCCCACCCGAAGTCAGATAGAATCATCTTAATTGACTTCGGCATGGCCTTCCAGTGGCACGACGACATGCGAAAGTAACTGGTCAAGACAGGCAACAACAAACTGGTGGGAACTAGCTACTATGTGGCCCCCGAAGTCATAGCCAGAGACTATGATCAAAGATGCGATATATGGTCACTTGGCGTTCTTCTTCACGTTATCGTGTCAGCCAGTCCTCCCTTCCCAGGAGACGACGATAATGAAATTTTGCAGAACATTAAAACCGGAGTTTACGTGGAAAGTACCAATGCTAACATTCAGATGAGTAGATCGTCACTTTAAGCCCTCTCCTGAGAGACCTTATCAGAAGAATACTGGTGCCTGTCTAAAAAAGACTGACTCTTGATCAAATTTTAGAGCATCCCTGGGTCAAAGTTCCCATCGAGAAGCCCATCAGAATCAACAAGCTCGACTTTGGTAAGATGAAGAGAGCCACCAAATTTTCAAAGCTAAAGTCGGTGGTGGTGGCTTTCTTGTGTGCCCAGCTGCCCTCCAAGGACATCTAGCATCTGGCCGACCAGTTCAAGTCTATTGACACTAATCACGACGGCTTCATTTCCGTGACCGAGATGTAGAACGCTCTTCAGAAGGAAGGCAACATATTTGACTCAAAGGAGCTGCACGCAATCATGAAGAGCATGGACTTGGACAAGAACGGGAAGATAAACTACAACTAATTTGTGGCGACGATGCTAGGTGACGACTACAGTCAGAAGAAGGACTACCTTGACTACATATTCAACTACTTCGATGCTGACAAGAACGGGAAGATAAGCCACAAAGAGTTGCAAATGTCGATCGAAAAGATGGGATATGAGATTCCTGCCAAATACTTCAGGGATCTGATTGACGAGGCTGACATCGACAAGGATCACTAGATCAGCTACGACGAATTCATGAATGCCATGAAAAAAATGTGACCGATTGTTATATATGTTTGACTCAACATATCATGCATCGATAGCATTAGCTAACATTAAGGACCATCCATAAAAGTTGTATCAATAAAGTTGATTCAGAATATCAATATAGTTGATTTAGTGAGTCAATAACGTTGATTCAGTGCATCAAAAATTTTTGAATTTTATTTGCCAGCTGCAAACATTGAAATCGAAAGAGGCAGGTCGACTGAAGGGTCATGGGATGAGTGATAGGGGTTGTGAGTGTAGGGAAAAGAATAGTTTAGTCGGGATTGGTCAAAAGTAGCATAGACCGTTGTTATTCCCCTTATAAGTGAGAGAGTATAATAACCGATCGAATATTTTATTTGTTATCTGGAAGTATGTAAATCGAGTGCCTCTCACCCTATACTCCCCTCTCCACCAAGACCGCCATCCGGAAGGATTTCTTCATCCAATCACGGAAGGAGGACATCAAGACCATCTACAAGTTCCACCATAAGGTACAGCTTTATTTAGGCAGCCCATCGGCAGAGGTGGATACGGCACCGTTTATCAGGCCACTCTCAAGCAACCGCCCTACTCTGAAAGGTGCGTGAAGGTCATCAACAAAAGGTTCATCAAAAACCCCGATGTCCTCAAAAATTAGATAAAAATCTTGAGTATCCTGGACCACCCCAACATAAATAGACTCTATGAAACCTACGAAGACAATAACTATCTCTACCTCGTCGCAGAGTATTTCCAATCTTATACAGTCTCTGCTAAGGAGGAGAGCTCTTTGATAGGATCGACGAGTTCGGCTGCTTCAGCTAGGACAAGGCCCGCAACATTTTCCTACAAATGGTCAAGACAGTCAAATACCTTCACCTCCAAAAAATATGTCACCGAGATCTCAAGGCTTAGAACTTCCTCTTCAGCCGCACAGACGATGACTACATCATGCTCATCGACTTCGGGCTGTCCTTCCACTGGAAAGAAGAAATGAGGAGCGAGCTTGAAGCAGCAGGTGCCAACAAGATTGTGGGAACATCCTACTATGTTTCTCCTGAGATCCTCCAGAAAAATTACGATTAGCGCTGTGACATTTGGGCCCTCGGAGTGCTTCTTCACGTCATCACCACAGCAACAGCTCCTTTCCCAGGCTAGACCGACCAGGAGATTCTTCAAAAAATTAAATCGACTGCTTATGAAGAGAGTAAGTTTTAGCTTATTTAGACGCTGAAGTGCAAGCTCTAAGCCCTCTTTTGAGAGATCTCATCGCCAAGATTCTTGTTCGGGTGGATAAAAGATTGACCATCGACCAGATCCTCTAGCACCCATGGATAAAATAGGGAGAACAGTTCAAGACATTGGATCCTATCCTGGACTACAAGAAAATGAAAAAATTCTCAACTTTCTCCAGGTTGAAAGCAGTCGTTCTTGCCTTTATTTCTTCCCAACTGCCCTGTAAATAGATTGAACCTCAAAGCATTCTCTTCAAGCACGTTGATAGCAACAACGATGGCTACCTTTCGGTCGACGAGATCGAGAGAACTCTCAAAAAGCAGGGCATCAAGCCGACCTATCAGGAGCTTCACTTTGTGTTGAAGAGCATGGATATGGACAAAAACGGTAAGATAAGTTTCAACTAATTTGTGGCCTCCATGCTGCACGACGACTACTGTCTAAGGAAGGACTACCTGGATTACATATTCAAATATTTTGATAAGGACAACAGCGGAAAGATCAGCAGGGATGAGCTTCATGAGCAGATCCAGAAGATGGGCATGGAGCTTCCGATGCGGATCGTAAACGAGATCATGAAGGAGGCCGATAAGGATCAGGACGGAGAGATAAGCTATTAGGAATTCATCCATGCCATCGGCCACAGCTGATATATGTACTTTGTACTACCCATTCACATTCACATATCAATCGGCCTATCTCTAATCTTTGCATGCATCTATCACCTCAACCTTAAGACTCATCTTCCAAAAGCATACCAGAGTGCTTAGGGTAAGCGGAAGAAGGATAAAATCCTGCTCTTTCCGCCTTCATTTGTGGGGGAAAAATATCAACAATGGTGGACTATATATAAACTCCAAAGCCCGCATAATTATTGTTTGAAATTTTCCTCTCAATAAGAAAGGCCACCAGAATGATAGAGAGGGATTTTCTTGTCTTAAAGGAGGGCATTGGACTGAGCAATAGCCTTTAATTAATTGGAGCTTATGGATCGGCAATAAAATTAAGAAATAAGGAAAAATAAAATCAGCTAAGCATTCAAACTTCCACCTTCTTCTCGGTTGATATCTCACTTAGACTGCTTTATTCCCCGTCCTCAACGTTGGTGAATGAATTTTTCCTCGGTTGCTCATTTGCGTGTTCAGAAGCCCCCTTGATGTCAACTAGGTCTCCCCAGAAGTCCAGACAATTTTTTCCGGTCGAATATTCAACTCTGAGTTAGTCAAAGACTTACATTCTTCCTAAAAAGTAGGACATGTCATTCAGACGCGTCTGGCTCTCTTCAACAGATTTTGAATTCTCAGTGATCTATTAATGCTATTCCTGAATGTCTGCTCCTGCACCCCAGCAGTCCTGTTCTGAGGTAGTCTCTGTGCCCTTAGACTTCAGGAAAAATTTTTGGGCGTGTGAGCGTATCTGTGAGCCTGTCCGAGTCTGGACCAACTGTTCGATTTTTTTCCAGTTTTTGCCATAGATGCGTAGTCCTAAGCATGAAGAAGGGCGTACCTTCGAGGAACATCAGGTGCTCTTATTTGGTCCATCGACCGTTGTGTCTGGCGTTGTTTTTGAGGTATTCCTACATTTTTGAATCTTTTGGAAGAGTTTT
>Ga0100380_10005089_pt1 | contig 13635 bp, 9 predicted proteins | sample CryGeymeta201504_FD_80417 | JGI IMG/M metagenome (GOLD analysis project Ga0100380, IMG submission 80417) | Groundwater microbial communities from Crystal Geyser aquifers in Utah, USA - Crystal Geyser metaG 2015-04 | ecosystem: Environmental > Aquatic > Deep subsurface > Groundwater | place: USA... | reverse complement strand
GTAGAGGAGGAGTACTATTAGACTAACGGTAGTATGAGATTCAGAGGAAATCTCATTTTTTGTTGGACAAATTTCCCAGGAAGGTCCGCCAATTAGAGCTCATATCCCATATTAGAGTTAAATTACTATTTTACAGTTCCTAAATGAATCCCGTGTTGAAATATAGTCCCGCCTTTGAGTCATGTTGAAATTTGTTGAAATTTGTTGAAATGTGTTGATACGTGTTGAAATATGTTGACACGTTTATTTCAACATATTTCAACATGACTCAAACTCTTTGTCAGTATTTAAAGCTTTATGGACCTCTTGGTTTAAAATTCTATTAGGGTTAAAAGTAGGGGTTTGGCGGACCTTCCAGCAGAATAGCTACCGGTATGTTTCGACGAAGGCTCGCAATCATTCATGCGAAAACTTGACCGCAATTGAAAACCTCCTTGCCAAATATCAAAAAATATCTTGTCGTATTAATGTATGGTTCATCATGCCGGTTTTTTACTTATTTTTCCACTGGTAAGCTAAACTACTACAGTACACTACACTACCACCACGCACACCACTCAGCATGTGATCCATGGCGGGACCAAAAATAATTCAAGATCGCCAGCTTCTTGTATCAGGATTCAATCCGTTTGCGCATGCTTTCTCTCATCCTCCTCGTTTTATGTCTGTTCATCTATTTTACTGGCGACATGTTTTGCATACGGACTGATAACATTCATTTGTGTTCTTATCTGCGTGCATATGTATCACAAAAGACGAACCTCATTTTTTGGAGTGATGAAGTTCGAGTACTACTAATCTGAATAAACAATAAACCAGGCCCCTAAACCAGGTCCGTAATGATTAAGACCATCACCATGGCAAGAAGATATCTAGGAATGTTAATCTTCTCGGGTTTCTTCTCGACTGTCATATCAGCAGCTCGTACACGGTTGACATGGGTCAACGGCATTGGATACTCACTCGATCACATGAAAAGTGGTCAAGTAGAAATCTCCAAAATTTTTGGTGGAAAGAAAGTTGAATTTTGTCATAACGTAAGTTTTTCTGTTTTCTGTGCGTGGTTGTTGGTTGTTGATTTTTTAAAGTTAAGTGCAGTGAATACATGTATTTTGCGTGTCGCCCCGTATTGCTCTAACTTGTTTCTTTTAAACAGCCAACCGCAAAGAAACACGAAGACGATTTTTATGGATATTTGGGAGATCTCTCGCAGGCGGGGACGCAAAAGCTAGGTCGAATCACTGAGGAGGTTGATGCTTTAGTTGCGTAAGTACAACAAATAACAAATCTGCAGGACAAGAAATGTTCTGCTTTTCGCAGTGCATTCTCACAGTAGTACTTCATTGAATAATATCTGTATAGTCACTTGAAGGATGCCGTGGCTACTGTGGGCAAAAAAGGCAAGGTTGTGCATATTGCTCACTCGCAAGGTGCGTTGGTGACATCTTTGGCAGCACGGCAATTGTCACCAATGGAAATGTCACAGATTGAGGTGATAGCTTTTGGAGGAGCTGCAGCCTTGCAAAAGACTCCTTTGACGCCTTTCAGCCGATGTGTCAATTACTATTCCGCCAATGATCCGCTTCTCTTGTTGGTTCCATCCGCCGTGCAAGCTTTACGATCTGGTTTTGTTATCAACGAAGAATTTTGTTTTCTAACGCCACGAGAAGGAGACCCAATACTTGATCACGCCCTATTGGGACAAACGTACGCTGCTGCATTGATATGGGAGGGGCAAAGGTTTCAGCGCATGTACATGGGTCTTTGTGAACGTGCATATCTTATATCCTTACTTTCTGCCACAACAATTTTGCAGTCTGCTCCACTGAAAACTAAGGAATTGTTCAAGGTTTTACTTCGGCCATTTGTTTTGCTGTGGTTGCTATTGCAGCAAATATTTCTGCAACCAGTATGGAATGCATTTCGAGTCAAGGTTTTACCGCCTCTCTTGTTGGTCTTTGTTTTAGCTGTGGATTGGATCATCATGACACTCAAAAAGCTACGCGGAGATGCTGGCTACCTTCCTGTGGAGGCCATTCTATCTCAAGCCAGCGAGTCTCAGCAGCAAAAACAACAGAAGAGATGACGAACAATAAGCAACTATATTAATATAGAGATAATCTATCGGCACCATAGATTACGCTTTTCGATATTTTCTCCTTGCTTCCGTCAGCAGCCACAATTTTAGTTCAAAACGCAACATCGGCCTTATTCATCATTGGTGAAAAATACATGCTGAATGCAAGCCGTCAAATCACTTTGGAATTCATATGTAGAACATGAAATCAACAGATGAATTATCTCGTCATCTTAATAAGAGTCAGCCATTTCCTTGTCTCCCGTCTTCATGACATCACTAACGCAGTTCACGCGGCGATGTTCGCCCACTCCGGCACAAGCACTCTCGGCATCCTCTTTTGTGATAGCAGATTCTCCAAGCTTACGACGGGTCTTGAAAGCATTAGCAGGAGGAAGCTCACACTTTGCAGGGTACTGGGGTTGGCGCGCTTCGGCAAAAAGCTCTCCGTCCAACTTGGGGCGGACTTGCCATTCATTTCCAATTGCATTCGGGTCCTCCAAATCCATGATGCTGCCATCACGGGCCAGCATGTCACCTCCTGTAGTCTCAAAGTGGCCCATCATGCCGCTGGCATTGTGGAAAAGTTCCATCTTTCCATGCAAGACCTTGATAGACACAAAGTGTTTAAAAACCACAATCTCAATGTCAACTCCACTTCCCAAATTGATGGTAAATATGGTTTTTTTCTTGTTGATGCGCTTTTCTGAGACCAAGTGGTTGTCACCAAACGCTGCTGGCAAGTCAATGTTGTCGATATCATTCAACATGTACTCACCATGGGATTCCACTTGAAATGTATCTTTGCCCATGCGAACGGCAGCTTGACTGATATAGCTGAAGTCAAACTGGTGGGTGGTGCGCACATGAATATCCAGGTCAATCAAGGGAGCTCTCAACAAGACCATGTCACACTGTCCATGGAATTCAAAGTCTTGATCATGCCATGTGTGGAAGTGAGGATCGCCGTATCCACCAGCTTTGAATGGAAATAGAGGAGTCAAAAAAACATGTGAGAAACCAATTCTATGAATCGAGCCAAATAAACAATGCCACACTATGAACTTACGAGGTACCGTAGTCACAGATTCATCAGGCGTGGTTGTTGTAGTGGGAGTCACTGGATTCGCAGAGGGATAAGGGGTAGGTGCTGAAGTCACTGGGGCCGGAGTAGGGTCAGAAGGTGGACTAATTGGACAATCCGCGATAGATCCACTGGAGAGATTGATGTCTTCTTGTGAATAGATCGGTCCATCCACGTAGCCGGGGGAGAGAGAAACTTTGCCGTCGATAACACAGAGAGTTCCCGTGAGAACCGATTTGCAGCAGCCTGTGCCGCCGCCGCCTCCACTGGATGCGACCTCTTCCTGTACATTCCAAACGACATTCTTTTTTGCAAGATTGGAGCAAAGGGTAACCTTTCCCTGATCGGTCTTGATTTTGTTGGCCTTAACGTAGAGAGGAAGGCCACCTTCGGTGCAGAGTTCCACGTCCTCTTTGAAATCTGTATCGTCTGTTAGACAAACAACGACTTTTCCATTACCATCAACGTCCATTCCACTCCAACTGGGGCCCTTTGCGAAATCGGAATCCTTGTTCAAATGGTAGTCACAAGGAAAATGGCTGATGTCATTGCAGAAACTGGAGGCATCTGTGATTGCCTTTGTTACAAACTCAGAATCAACAACGACTTGACCTTTCACCCAATGAGGGTGGCCAAAGTCGTGGTATTTATCGTCTTCGCATTGGAAGTAAACATTGCCTTGCACAATTTGACCGCCGCTCTGACTGATTTCTGCACCACAAGCAAGACAGACTGTTCCGATGAAGGTTTGAATACAAACAGGAATACAAAGGATGCCACGAAAGAGGATGAGGCAAGAAATACCGAGCGGCTGATAGATGAGAGTACATCCTTGACATACCTGATCCAAAGGTACCGGTAGGGTCTCCGTGGGACATTGAGAGTTTTTTCTCTCCGTTCATTACAAGAACAGCTGTTTCATTCATTTACCCAGTAAAAAAGAACAGCAGGTCAGTTTAGTTTGGTAAGCTACAGAAATTGCCAATAGATTTGAGCAATCATGATTCATGATGAGCTGCGTGGCGGCCCTCCAGTGAACTTTTGGACATAGCACAGCCGCAGCTATTTCAAAAAAGATGATACCGCAGGGAGGACAGCCGGACAGCCTGACCTTAGGTTTGAACATTCGTTTGGAGTAGGTTTCACACTATCCGGTTTTCGGTACTTACTACAAGAGCGTGCAAAACCTAATTCATTGGAGGCATCCTTACAGACCCCATATTCGTTGCCACTCGCAATGCGGAGGACAGCTGCAAACAGCAGGATAGGCAAGTGAATACGGATCATTGTTTCTCTCTATTCTTCGATTGAAAAATAATGCGCTTTACCAGGTATGCTGGCAAAGCATATTAATGATACCTGGTACTTAAATAGTACTCCGAGTACTCCACAATTTGACTTTGCTTTGTTCACCTCCAATTCAGTGGTCGCCGACCTTTATTTACTTACGGTGAGCATCAAGATTCTTACCTGGTAGTATCCATTATTTATTATATACTCATTTTTTCCACTTTTATATATGAATAGCAACCACAGATTGGAACTTTAACAAAAATGAAGTAATGTGATGGCCACCACTTAGTCAACGACTCGTTTTCAATCACAAGACTCAATGCTGTTTATTAATTGAAAATTGTTACAGTATTCTTTCCTATTCAGGAATTATGAAGTACGTGAAAATCTAGATGCTCGTCAAACCTGATTATAAATAAAAAAGAGTTGGCTGCACCAAACAAAAATCTAGATGCTCGTCAAGCCTGATTAAAAATAAAAAAGAGTTGGCTGCACCAAACGATTAAGTGTAATGGTAGACTCGTCTATTACCAGTAGTGTACATACCGTAGCTGCCAAAACATAATAATGAAAAGAGTGAAACCGGCACGAATCATTAGACTACTAGGACTCTAGTACCGGTAGGAGTAGTACCAGTAGCAACTAGTAGTACACAACGCTAGTACCATGGGTGAATCTCTTTTGTTAAAAGGAGAAGCAAAAGTTTGCTTGCGTACTAATAGCTACCAGGTACTACTAGTAGTAGTACGAGCTCTCTCCAGATTACTGGACGGGTGTGCACCTCTTACAGCGGAGTCCACTAGGGGTCTAAAAAGAGCGACCTACTGGTAAAACAGTTCTGACGGGGTGTGGCATCTGCTTGAAGACTTTTGTGGTTCTCTCAAGTGCGCTAACAGTAAGTGTTTTAAAATGGACGGCAAGGCAAAAAGCAATGATGACTGTGGAGCCCCCTTGCTGAATCAGATTATGTAATGATTAAGATGAAATAACTGTAGTAAGCTTGTGCTGTACGATGCATGCTCGTAGCAGCCTACTAGTCTAGTCAAAGAGTTTCGCTGAAAAAATCATGCAACTGCCTCTCCAGTACTTCACGGCACCGTTGATGTCATATTTCCATTAGTACAGTTCCGGGCCCACCATGCCACTTTCTTCCAATTCCTTCATAGCCTTGGGTGTGACCGATACCATGACACCCAATGTGTCGCATTCTTTGGTTGGTTTGAAGACATAACAAATAGAAAACAACCGCGAAGGCATGCGCCAGGAATGTGTGGGCACCAATGGCATGTGCAACAATTGTTCACAATGCTGGAGCGGCACGGGACGAGCAAAGTCGGCCAAATTCGTAAAGAACGAAATGGGACTGTTGACGGAAACCAAGTGCTGCAGAGATGTCATGGGTTTGGTGGTAGGCTTTCGCTGTCCTAATTTCAATTGATTCACGACTTTGCGCACTCCCACGGGCGTCGAAAAGTCGGCCGGTCGGAGAGGATTGAAATTGTAATAATTTCCCGCATCGTTCTCGTGACAATCTTTAATTTTCCCGCGAAAGTTGACCGTCATGAGAGCTTGATCGCATTGGGTAGTCCGTAAGAATTGTGACGCCAGAACATCGTTGGACGACAAAAATTCTGGTTTCTCGGCGTCGTCCTGAGCCTCGAACAATCCTACCTTCTTTTGTTGTTTGATCCATGTATTGTTAACCCAAAACAACTTGACCTCGGTGGCTGGTCCCACAATCAAGGCCGTGACGACGGATCGGACAATACGCACCACCATGCCAACGGATGGGAAACAGTAGCATCCAAAAAATTCCGGACCTCCCATGGTTTTGACCATGGCTTGGTGCAAAAAGTGTTTGCGCTGAATGTTCAAAGCCACAATGGGTGCATTGTGTGCAATCATATTGTGAAGATTGTAATAGGTTTTGCCATCGCCGACACAATGTGCCAACGACGTGATGAGGGCAAACCTTGTTTCATCCTTACAGTCTTGCACCAAGGCAACCCGAAAGAAGGGTGCATCCCAACCCCACAAGGAGAAATAGGTTAGAGGAACAACAGTCTTTTGCAAGAGCGCCGAGGCTTCGGGGTACGGAGTGTCCATGGAAACCTTTATATCTTGTTGGTAGAACACGGTCAAGATTCGATCGGCTTGCTGTTTGGACTGGACAGGAGTATAGACAATGCTGGCAGCAAATTTTCGTGTCTTGATGCGTCCACCCAACCACGGATTGGCTTCCAACATTGTCGTTAAGCGGTCCCGAAGAAATGTCGCTACATCGTCGAGACTGGTAGCGTTGGAATCCATCTTGTACCAGGTCAAAGTAGCCGTCGAAAATTGTTGTTGCATAATGGGCATGGATGTTTCAAAGGGAAGCAGCGACACAACATGCTCGTCCGTTTCGGTAGGAGGTGGACTGTTGGTAGAAGTCATAATGATGCTTGCTTGCTTATGGCCTTTTTTGTTGTTGTTATTGTTGGTGGGATGGTTTGTGTTGTTGAATATGAGTAGACCCTACTAGCTACGGGAGTACCTGGTAGTATCTGGTAGTAACTCTTCTTTTACTTGTACTCGAGTACCTGGTAATGGTCGATCGAATTATTCATGGTGTTGCGGCTGTTTTTATTACGACGATGAAAAATAATGATAATAATAATAATAATACAGTATGTAATGAGGACTGTTTTTGAATTACTTAAGAAGAAGACGTTAAAAGAGCAGTTCAGAGCAGTCCGGTGTTGATGAAATGCGAATAGAATTCCTTTTCTCCAACAACTCATTTCTTGACCACTCATCATCACAAGAACCACCAACCACCACACACAAGCAAACAAATAACTGCACCATGGTCTCCACCGATATTGAATGTACCCAATCCAAGCCCCCGAAGCCTCGTCGGATTGCCATTGTAGGCGGAGGCGGCATATCGGGTCTTCAAACTATTCGGGCCCTCCGGGCACGTGGTTTTAACGTGACCGCCTACGAAGGATCCGACAAGGTGGGTGGTATCTGGAAATCAAATTACAGCAATTTTAGTGTACAAGTTCCTCGCGTCCTGTTCGAATTTCAAGATTTTCCCATGTCCGAGATTGGATGGAACGATTATGCGACCGGAGTGCAAGTTCAACACTACATTGAAGCCTATGCGGTCAAGTTTGACCTGTTGGATTCTATTCAATTTAATGCGTACGTTACGAGTGTCAAATTGCAACCCGATCATCAGAGTTGGTCCGTGGAAGTGACTGTCCAAAATAAGAAGCACGTCGAGCAATTTGATTATGTCATTATTGCGTCCGGTTTGTACTCGGGTACCAATCAATTCATTCCCAATTGGACCGGCAAAGAATATTTTCGGGGAGAAATTGTTCACAGCTGTCAATTTTACGATGCCTCGGTCGCTAAAGATAAACGGGTGGTGGTGATTGGAGGAGGCAAAAGTGCCGTCGATATTGCCGTGGAAGCTGCTGTTCATAAGGCTGCCAAAGTGACCTTGATGCCTCGGGAAATGCACTGGCCTTCTCCCAGAATACTGTTGGGTCTCATTCGGACCCACAGCATTCTCATGAGCCGGCTTGGTTTGTCTCTCGTTTGTTCGCAGTCGGGAAGCTTTCCCACCGACAGTATCGTGAGTACCCGAAGTCGTCTACTGGGTATGCTGACCACACCCCTCTACAAGCTATATGGGATGGTAGTGGCTTGGCAATTTAATTTGCGTGGAAAATTGTATCCCAGGACAGAAGTCATGCGAGATTTCTACAACATCCATTACAGTGTCAATAATGATTTGACCAATATGAGGAAGGAGGGCAAAGTAGACCTAATAGTTGGAGAGATTGACGAATTTCAGAAGGATGGGTCGACCTTGGCCCTGAAAGATGGTTCTACCTTGTCGGCGGATTTGGTTGTGTCAGCTACTGGATTCCATGAGAATTATTCCTTTTTCGATAACCCCCAAAAAATGCTCAACATTGAAGATGATGGAGTGTATATGTACAGGTTTATGCTGCCCCAAAATATTCCCAATTTGGCATTCATTGGTCATGTCAATGCTGTATCCAACATTGGTTGTTACGGCCTCCAAGCCGAGTGGTTGGCACGATACTTGGCGGGGGATTTAGTGGAAGAAGTTACTCCCGAAAAGATTAAACGAGATATTGAGAGGAGAAAGTCTTGGGCTCGAAACTTTATGCCCAAGTCGAAAGTACGTGGAATGACCATTTTACTCCATGAAACCCATTACTGGGACGTTCTGCTCATGGATATGGGTCTAAGTCCCTACCGCAAGAGTAATATCTTTGCGGAATATATCATGCCGTATGGTCCTTCCGATTACAATGGAATCATCGGTATGCCGAAGCCCAAGAAAATTTATCGTCGTTCGTTCTGGTATGCCCAAGCCTAAGAAAATTTAGGTCTTTGCTGTCTTAAGAAACCTCAGTGTGCCATTGAAGAAAGTGGTTCCAACATGTTCATGGTTATAACCTATCACTGATTTTTTTATTTGTACGACAAGTATGCTTGCTATACTAGAAAACAAAATATGTATCGCAGACTTTATCAGGTAGATTGCATGCATGCGCTACGCTCAGTCCCCGACGTTTTTTAACGGATTGAAGCGAACCATTAAGCCACCTCATCAACATCTTCGTATTCGGACCTTAGAGACGGAACATCTAGAGATCCACCAATGGGCAATGTCACAAAGTCGACGTGCGAGTTTTCTGGCAGTGCCAAAGCCTCTTGAAGTTTTTCGGGGGGTTCTGTCATGGGTTCCTCGGATAGAGGAAATGTGCCCCAGTGAATTCCAACGGCCTTTCGGGCCTGTAATTGTTTGCAGCACTCAACAGCCTCAGCAGGATTAATGTGCGCATCTTGCATCATGAACGCAGGATCGTAAGCTCCGATAGGAATTGCAGCCAAGTCGAACGGGTGAAAGGCGCGTACTGCTTCTGTGCTGTCATGCTGCGCCTCCGGTTTGCTGTCGTGAAGCGAATTTTGTTTGTAGTGGTCCTGTAGTGGTTGTTGAGGCAAATGATACTTGCCGTATCCACAAAAGTCTCCAATTTGCTGGAACAAGGGGAATTTATTGCGTGGCATGCCAGTATCTCCAGCAAAGTAAAACTTTTGCATGACAGCTGAGTCATCCAGTTCCTGCCCACGAGTTTGCGTTTCCACTGCAAACCCACACCATAGGCGTTTGCAACGATCCATAAAATTGCGACTGCCCCAGTGCTGCGCTGGACAGCAGGTTATCGTCATGGTGTCGTTGGTGGCATGACTAACGTGGCCTATGCTCGGAATAACGTTCCATCCCGTTGCCGACCCATTCGAATTTGCCGACGAAGACTCTAAATGGACCGATTCCCACCACTCCAATTCCACCATGCGATCAAGATCCACACTGCACCGAGTCTCGAGCCATTCTTTTAGACCTATGGGTACTACCCATAGATTTACTCGATCTTTCAATGCGCTAACAGAAAGTTGATCCAAATGATCATAGTGATCATGAGAAATCATACACACGTCAATCGTTTCCGGCAGTTCTTCAATAGCCATGGACGGCGCAACATCTCGAGCCACTCCCATCCCCGGCAGCCGTTGAAATGGTGCACAGCGGTGAGTGAAGATTGGATCCGTCAAAATCGTCGCGTTACCCATTTGAACCAGGCAGGTACTGTGTCCAATCCACGTCAGCTGTATGCTCGTAGGCGACGGCGGCTGTTCTTTGGACGGCGTTGTTTGTTGCTGTAGAAGTGTCGTGCCCTTACGGAGGCTCAATGCAGATCCGAACACCATCTGGTGCAGATCCTTTGGCAAAAAACTCATAATGCCACGTGCCTTCCATTCGCGAATGGCTCGCTGCCATCTCCACCTGACAATGTTCCAAACAGGTTGAACACCCGAAGTCGACCAAGACATCCATGGATTGACAAAGCGTCCCGCAGGATCCCGTGCTGTTAATGGTCGACCATCCACGGGATCAAACCAATGCGCCCGAGCATATTCTTCAATTGTAAAAATTACTTGTTGATTGATTGGCACGATTCCTTTGGCAAGTCTGCGTCGCAACCAATAACTCTTGAAGGTATCTCGTGAATTCCTCACGAGATCCCGCCGACGAGCCGACCATCGCTTGTAGAATTCCTGTCGCCGTTGATACAGTCTACTGGACACAGACTCTGCCTGTCTCTTTCGTTGATGATAGTAGTTAGCGACTCGATTGCTGTATTCTAAGCGGGTGTTCTTGAATCTCCGTTGAATTTGGTCTCGTTGAAACCTGTAACCTTGTTGCATGGTCACCTTTTGTTCTTGATACCGATATTTCATAATTTCCCGTCTGTTGTCGTACCGGAGTTTCAATTTGGTAGCCTGTGATTGATATCGTTCTCGAAAGCGAGTCTTTTGTTGTTGATAACGATTCTGAAGACGGACACGAACTTTGGTTGGCGAATGTTTCTCCCAAAAGAGTTTCCATCGGTATGTAACTTCCGGCCAATCACTAGGAAAGAACAGGTAATGTCGTCTTTGTTGATGCAAAGCTTGATGCGGACGTGGCTGTCGATGACAGCTGTAGCAGCTCAAACGGTTCGCATTTTGAATATTGGACTTCTCAAGTCGGGATAAAGTGTGCAGTTGCCTTGTTTGGTTGGTAGTGATAAAATCTGCAGATAAACCTGATATTGTTACCATTTTCCAGCTATGAATAGAGACGTGTGCATTGTATCTTTGACAGACAGGATGTGCTCTCAGAACCAGCAGACGGCCAACCTTTGTAGAGGAAATCATGGTTTCTATCAAAATAATAGTTCAACCCGCCGCACAGAACGCCACTTAAAAAATGCTTGAATACTCAATAGGCGACGTCAACTGAGATCTGAGATTGTGCTGCCCGTTCTTTGCTCTACACTAGACTACTACTAGGAGCTAGGAGCAACTCAACAGTAGCATTACAGTTCGGCCTGAGGTTGAGTTTTGTTGTGACATTTGCTATTAGAGTTTTTTTTTTGATTTTGAACACAGTGATACGCACCACGTAGTGTACTCTAGTAGCTAGTAGTACTAGCTATTAGCAGGCAGTGGTGAACATAGTAGTAGTGTCAACCAAAACTTCGGCTGTAGAATTAAGTACTAAGGTCTACGTGAAATTAATTAATGGTACTAGTACAAAGTCTGTGCACTTAGTAGTAGCTACAGTAGTAGTAGTACTAGTCTACTGTGGTACTACTACCAGGTACCAGGTACAATACACTCATCCACTTTTTATTAGTACTATCCAACTCCTCCTATTTCAAGTCCCACAAAAAAAGGAAACAAGCGCTACCGTACTATAGTGCGTGTCATGTTTCTACCGGAAGATATAATAATAATAATATGATGATGATGATGCTGAATTGCGCAAGGTCTCTTTTAGGACAAGTATTTCGGAGTATAACAGTAAGCGAGATATAGTCCTATCTATGTTCGTGTCTATCTTGCAATATTCTGGCCTCCAGTTGCAATAACCTTGCTGTACCAGAGCGCAGAACGTTTAGGAGTTCTCTGCTGCGTTTCAAAATCGACAAAGCAAATACCAAACCGCCGTTGATACCCGTATTCCCATTCAAAGTTGTCCATGAAACTCCAAGCAAAATATCCTGCCAAGTGAACGCCAGCTTCGATGGCTGCAGCACATGCTCGAAGATGGCCTTCAAAGAATCGTCTACGACCTTCATCTTGTTGAGCAGTTTTTACATCCTCTTCATCCTCTGCCGTTCCATTTTCTGTAATGTAGAGGAGTGGATAATTGTACCGCTTGCTAATCCATAAGAGAAGCTCCCGAGTTGCATCTGGTACTGTGGGCCAACCCATAAAGTTCTTATCCCAGGAAGGATCCACACTGGTTGTGACAAACATGTCTTGCCAATAGCCACTCCATACTGATTCGCTATCTGGTTTGGACGCGAGTGCAGAAGAGTATGTATTGATACCAAAGAAATCACAAGAACCCAGGAGTTGGTACCGTTGGTCTTTTGTAAATTTTGGTAGTCGATCGCCCAGGCGCTTGCGCATGACGTCTGGGTAGTCTCCGCGTATGACAGGTTCCATGAACCAACCAAACTGAAAGAGCATGGCTCTCTCTGCAGCATCACGGTCATCTTTTGAGTCCGTGAGAGGATATCGAAAATCAGCCGAGTTGGACATGCCAATCTTTCCCTTTTGCTCTCTGGCGAATTCGTGTTTGTATATAGACGCAGCTTTGCCATGCGCCAGCAGTTGGTTATGGGCAGCAATATATGTTTCTGTGGCCCCCATCTGTGAACGCCCCGGAGCTTTGACACCGTCATTGTAACCATGAACAGCAACCGTCCATGGCTCGTTTAAAGTAATCCAGTGTTTGACTCTGTCCCCAAATTCACGAAAGCAAATTCTGGCATATTCTCCAAAGGCGTCTACTACGACACTGTTGCCGCTGTGGTCCAACCAGCCTCCAACATCGTCCTCCAACTGCTGAGGTAGGTCCCAATGGTAGAGCGTTATCCAGGGCTCAATATTGTGTTCAATAAGTGTATCGATAAGGCGATTGTAAAATTTGATCCCAGCTTGATTGACGTTGCCTCCGTACCCATTCGGTAATATTCTTGTCCAAGCAATGGATAGTCGATAGGCTTGCAAATTTAAAGACTTCATCAGCTTGACGTCGTCTCGATAACGATGATAGTGATCACAGGCAACATCTGCACTTTCGTTTTTTAGCACGTGTCCTCCTTCGTAACAAAAGGTATCCCAAATTGTCATGCCTCGTCCATCTTCATGGGTTGCTCCTTCAACTTGGTAACTGGAAGTTGCCGATCCAAAGAGAAAGGAAGATGGAAACGTATGGTTGGTGCCATCGCTGGTACTTGCTGTACTCAGGCCATTATTTTTTTGACCATCAATGTTCTTGCCGGAGGTAGTGATAGTGGTTGTAGCTGTATTGGTGGGAAGGCTAGGCTCGTCATGAATAGCACAAATGAGCATAGACAACAAAAGAAAGCAGGCTAAACCAATGCCCAAGAATTTACAGAGTTTTTCTTTGTTCTGTGGTTCCCGCCGTTCATAATCCTTTCCGTCTCCTTCTTCAGCTAAGAGGTTTGATCTCTCTGTTGCCGGTATTGATGACATGGTTGCTTCAAAAGACCTTGGCAAGCATAGGTAG